>Ga0268298_10001307_pt1 | contig 29790 bp, 27 predicted proteins | sample WWTPWeurt_MetaG_FD_194462 | JGI IMG/M metagenome (GOLD analysis project Ga0268298, IMG submission 194462) | Activated sludge microbial communities from WWTP in Nijmegen, Gelderland, Netherland - WWTP Weurt | ecosystem: Engineered > WWTP > Aerobic digester > Activated sludge | place... | reverse complement strand
ATGGGCTCGCCTTCGAAGGCGGGCGCCAGGGCGGTGATGGCCTTGGCGATCTGGTAGAGCATGGCCTCGTAGATCAGCCGGGCCTCCGCATCCCCGGCCTCCACACGGCGCTCCACCTCCCGCATGTCGGCGGTGCCCAGCAGGTCGATCATGCCGCCGCGGCCCTTGTTGAGGAGCTTCAGCTCGGCCTTGGTGTACTTGCCGGAGAAGCAGAGGTCGATGAGCTGGCCCGGCGGCAGGCTGCCCGAGCGCTGGGGCGAGAAGGGCCCTTCCCCGTCCAGGCCGTTGTTAACGTCGATGTAGCGGCCCTTGCGGTGGGCGCCCACCGTGATCCCGCCGCCCATGTGGGCCACGATCACGTTGACGCGCTCGTAGAAGGTCTCGTGCTCCTCGGCGTAGCGCCGGGCCGTGGCGATCTGGTTGAGGGCGTGGCTGATCACCCGACGGGGCAGCTCCTTCAGGCCCGTGACCTTCACCTTGGGATCGGCCTCGTCCACCACCACCGGATCCACGATGAAGGCGGGCTTGCCCGTGCCCGCCACCAACTCGGAGGCGATGAGGGCGCCAAGGTTGCTGGCGTGCTCGCCCCGGGTGCCAGCCTTCAGGTCCTCCAGCATGGGGGCACCGACGTTCCAGGTGCCGTGGGGAATGGGGCGCAGCAGGCCGCCGCGACCGGCCACGGCATCAAGGTCACTCTGGCTCAATCCCTTCCCCGCGAGGAAACGCAGCACGGCCTCCTTGCGGAGGGCGAACTGATCGGTGATGGGACGGCCCTCGAAGGGCTGCATCTCCTCGGCGGTGTGCTGGATCTCCTCGGTGCAGCGCTCCTCGTCCCCTTCGAAGACGGAGGTCTTGGTGGAGGTGGAGCCGGGGTTCAGCACCAGCACGCGGTGGCGGCGGAAGAAGGTGTCCTTGGGGGTGCGCTTCCACTCGCCGTAGTGGTGCAGGCGCATGACCGAGGCCTTCACGGCCAGGCGGATGTCCTCGGGCGTGCAGTCCATGGGCAGGTCCACGCCCTGGAACCAGAGGCCGAACATCACGGGGAACTTCTTCGCGTCAGGGAAGCGGGTCGAATACAGGTGGTAGAGCAGGTTTCCCATGTCCAGGTTGGGGCAGACGATGACGTTGGGGCCGCCCTCCCAGGGCAGGCCGTCGGCGTGGTAGAGGTCCGCCGAGCGGCGCGACAGCGCCACGCTCACCTTGATCTCGCCGCGGATGTGGATGGTGCCGTAGCGGGCGGCGTGCTTGACGCGTTCCGCCAGGATGCCGGGCACCAGGTCCGCCGCCTGGCGCACCAGCTCGGGCGAAGGTCCTTCGTCGCTTCCGCGGTTGGAGTAGGACACCATGGCGCAGCGGATCTCGGGCAGGACATCCTCGGGAATGAGGTCCCGGGCCACAGCGCAGGTGCCGACGGCCACCTCGGCCAGCGTGCGCGGGTTCATGGAGGCGTTCACGCCCACGTCGCCGAATACCACGATGTTGTGCGGATAGACATCGTCCGGATGGGAATCCGGGAGCACGAACACACCGGCCTCGCAGGCCACGCTGCGCTGGGCCAGCAGCTCCACCATGGGCCGGAAGAAGGCCTTCGGCTCGTGGATGGCCCCGCCCACCACCATGTCGGCGTGGCCCAGCTTCACGGCCCAGATCCCGAACAGGCAGGGATCGGCTAGGCTGCGCTGCATCTCCTCCAGGCTCTGGTAGCGGCCGTGGCTGTGGCCCCACTCCACGGCGGCCGCCGCGAAGGCGGCCAGCAGGTCGGGACGAGAGGCCGGATCGACGAAGGCGCTCTCGGACAGGGTGTAGGCGACCCGGTCCTCGCCGAGACGCGCCAGCTCACGGGCCGCCAGGGCCCGCACCTCGGCCTCGGAGGCCAGGAAGACGGGACGGATGAACCGGGCCAGGAAGCAGGCCGCTTCCAGCGTGCGCGGATCCAGGGCCTCGGGAAACATCACCGTGGGGCGGTTCCGGGGCTCCGCCAGCAGGCGGCTGTCGAGGGAGGCTTCGATGTCAAACATGGGACTCCAAGGGCCTTGGCCCGCCGAGTCTATCAGGGCCCCGCGGCCGCTTTTCTACCTGATGGTCATATGTGACCTCAGCGGTCTGTGATGGCCACGGATTCGACCCAGACCACCTCACAGGAACCGTCCCCGGTATCTGTCCGGGTGAGGCTGCTGACCCAATGCCAGCCATCCTGTCCGTCGGCCCGCACCAGCTGCCCGCGGAGCGTCACCAGTTGCCCCGGTTTCGCGGCCAGCAGCCGCCGTTCCACGGCGGAAGTCGCCGGGATCAGGTGCATGTTCGCCGCGTGGCTCATGATCTCCGCGGGCGAGATCGACAGGCGCGCCGCGCTCCAGAAGAACCACCGGTCCCGCTGGCTGACAGTGATGTCCTGGAGCACCCGGGAATCGGACATCGGGCCCCAACCGAGGGCGAAGTCCACCGGTGATAGGTCCGCCGCACGATCGAAGCGGTAGCGCTCCACGCCCAGCACCCGGGCCCGGAGCTCGAAGCGGGCGAGAGGCGTGATTTGGTGCGCGCGGAAGGTCCAGGGAGCGCCTGGCTTAGCAGCCATCTGCAAGGGTTCCTCCGGCGCGAGCACGCCCGCCGGCTGCGTCACGGGACGCCCATGCCACCACCAGAGGCCCATGCCGGCGGCGACCACGCCCAACGTCACCAGCCCCCAGTGCTCCCTCAGCCATTCGCGGAGATCGTCCATGCCGCCAGCATACCTGCCGGAGAATGGTGATGCCCGTCACGGCGGAGGGGGCAATCCAGCCTATGTTTCGGACCTTCGTATGGTTCTTTTTCCCCTGGATCCCAGTCGCCCGCTTCCTCCGAAGCCGGGGCGCCGGACCACGGAAGAACCTCGGCATCCGGGCGGGACGGCGCCTTGGACCGGTCTCCCCACCCAACCCCGTCCCCTGGAGTCCTCATGGACCTCACCTGGCTTTCCGCCAACCCCGGCCTGACCCTGCTTGCCCTGCTCGGGTGCGCCTTCGCACTGCTCCTCCTAAGCAAGTGGATCCGCTACATCCCCAACAATCGCGTGGGCATCGTGGAGAAGCTCATCAGCGGCAAGGGCTCGGTCAAGACCGGACTTATCGCGCTCAGCGGCGAGGCTGGCTTCCAGCCCCAGCTTCTGCGCGGCGGTTGGCACCTCCTCACACCCTTCCAATACCGGATCCACAAGATGCCCCTGGTGACCATCCCCCAGGGCAAGATCGGCTACATCTTCGCCCGCGACGGCAAGGACCTGCCGCCCACGCAGACCCTGGCCAGCAACACCCGGGGCGCCGACTTCCAGGACGTGGTGGCCTTTCTGCAGAACAGCGGCCAGAAGGGACCGCAGCGGCAGATCCTCCGCGAGGGCATCTACGCCATCAACCTGGCCCAGTTCGTGGTGCTGACGGAAGACCAGCTCTACTACCTGCCCCTGGACAAGAGCGAGCTGGAGACCTTCCAGAAGATGAGCGCCATCATCGCCGAGCGCGCCGGTTGGCGCCCCGTCATCATCCGTGGCGCCGACGATGCCGTGGGCATCGTCACCGTGCATGACGGCCCGAGCCTGCCCAGCGGCGAGATCATCGCCTCCACCGTGGGCGAGGATCCCCACCAAACCTCGACCTACCACAACAACTTCCAGGACGCCGACAAGTTCCTGGTTGCCGGTGGCCAGCGTGGACGCCAGTACCAGGTGCTGGTGGAAGGCACCTACTACATCAACCGCCTCTTCGCGACCATCGAGATGATCCCTAAGACCGTGGTCGAAGTGGGCACCGTGGGCGTGGTGGTGAGCTACACCGGTGCCGTGGGCGCCGACATCAGCGGCCAGGAGTACCGCCACGGAGAGCTGGTCACGAAGGGCACGCGCGGCGTGTGGAGCGAACCCCTGCTACCCGGCAAGTACGCCTTCAACACCTACGCCGGCAAGGTGCTCATGGTGCCGACCACCAACTTCATCCTCAAGTGGACCAAGGGCGAGGTGGGCAGCCACAAGTTCGACGAGAACCTGGCCGAGGTAAGCCTCATCACCAAGGACGCCTTCGAGCCCAGCCTTCCCCTCTCCGTGGTGGTGCACATCGACTACCGCAAGGCGCCCCTCGTCATCCAGCGCTTCGGCGACATCAAGAAGCTGGTGGAGCAGACCCTCGATCCCATGGTCAGCGCCTACTTCAAGAACATCGGCCAGACGCGGACGCTCATCCAGCTCATCCAGGACCGCAGCGCCATCCAGGAGCAGAGCGGCGTCCAGATGAAGGAGAAGTTCGCCCAGTACAACCTGGAGCTCCAGGAGGTGCTCATCGGCACGCCCAGCAGCGGCGCCCAGGGCGGCCAGATCGAGCAGATCCTCATCCAGCTGCGCAGCCGCCAGATCGCCGACGAGCAGGTGGAGACCTACGGCCGCCAGCAGAACGCCGCCGCCAAGGAACGCGAGCTCCGCGAGGCCGAGGCCAAGGCCAAGCAGCAGACGGCGCTGACGGAATCGGCCATCAGCATTGAGGTGCAGAGCAACCAGGGCAAGGCCGACTATGCCAAGGCCCAGCAGCAGGCGGCACAGATTCAGACCCTGGCCGGCGCCGAGGCGGAGAAGGTGCGCCTCATGGGCGAGGGCGAGGCCAAGCGCATCAAGGTCATGGCCGAGGCCCAGGCCGAGCAGGCCGCCCGCGTGGGCATCGCCCAGGCCATGGCCATCGAAGAGCAGGTCCGCGCCTACGGCGGCCCGCAGTTCCAGCTGGTGCAGCAAGTGATGAACCGCTTCGCCGAGGCCATCGAGAAGTCCCAGGTCGACGTCGTTCCCAAGATCCACATGGGCGGCGGCGACAAGGGCGGCGGCAGCCTCATCGAGAGCCTGCTGGGCCTCCTGCTCAGCGAGAAGGCGGGGCAACTGGCAGGCGTCATGCCCACCACAGCGCCCAATGCCGAGGCCGAAACGCTCAAGGCGGCGATGCGGCAGAACCTCACGAAGTAGCTGACGTGCCCACGCAGCCCCGGTGGCAGGCTCCCCTGCCCCGGGGGCTGTTCCTGGCTGTGGCCTTACTGCGCTTGTGGCGCGACCGCCCGGCTTTCCGCCTGGGCTTTGGCGCAGGCCTTCCGGCTGCTCCACACCAACCAGGTGGCCCAGGCGTTGAACAACGTGACGCCGCCCAGGATGGCCGCCAGCCTAATGAAGGGCTGCTCATAGGCCATGCGCAGTTCCACCCGCATGACCGTCATCACGCCCCAGATCAGGGTGCAGAGACCCAGGACGCCCGCCAGGAGAAAGCGAACCTCGGCCCAAGGGATGAACAGCGCCACCATCAGCATGCCCGTGAGCGGTACGATCATGATCAGCGGAAGGCCCAGGCGCATGGCCAGCACGGCAACCAGGAGCAGGCAGAACTGGGCGGGCAGGATGCGGCGGAAGGACATGGGATCTCCAGGAATCTTATTTCATACCTTTTTATCCCAAACTTGGATCACAACCCATCCGCCCCCGCCCTCCTAGACTGGAGCCATGTCTGACTCGCTCCTGAAGGAACTCCTCGACGCCTGCCGCCGCCTCCACGCCGGGGGTCTGCTGGCGGCCTCGGACGGCAACCTGTCCGTGCGCCTCCCCAACGGCCTCATCGCCATGACGCCCAGCGGCGTGCCCAAGGCGAAGGTGCAACTAGGCGACCTCGCCCACATGGAATTGGATGGCACCATCCTGTCCGGCCGCCCCAGCAGCGAGCGTGCCATGCACCTGGCCATCTACCGTGCGGTCCCCGAAGCGAAGGCCATCGTACACGCCCACCCGCCCACGGCCATCGCCTGGTCTCTGGCTCGACCGGAGCTGGAGGAGCTGCCTTCCGACGGTCTTCCCGAGGTGATCCTCGCCGCGGGCCGCATCCCCATCGTGCCCATGGCCATGCCCGGAACCGAGGCCATGGGGACCAACCTGCTGCCCTTCCTGCCCGGGCACCGCCTCATGATCCTGGCCCGCCACGGAGGTCTCTGCTGGGGCGGGCACATGGACGAGGCCGCCGGCGGCATGGAGCGCCTGGAACAGGTGGCCACCATCCTCTGGAAGGCCGAGGTCCTGGGCGGTGCCAAGCCGCTGTCTGCTCCAGAACTCGAAGAGCTGCGGGCACTGAGGGCCAAGCTCGGACCCAGGATCATCTGATGAACCCCTTCGAATCCCTGGGTCTGAAACACGACGGTCGGACGCTCTGGGTGCTGGACCAGACGCAGTTGCCTGACACGGAAGTCTGGCTGAACGGCAGTCAGCCGGAGGCCATGGTCGCCCTCATCCAGCGGCTGGCGGTGCGTGGCGCGCCGCTCATCGGCGTGGCGGCGGCCACCTGCCTAGCCACTTTCGTGGACCGCGGCGCCTCGGCCACCGAATACGCCGCCGCCTGCGCAAACCTTCGGGCCGCCCGGCCCACGGCCGTGAACCTCATGTGGGCCATGGACCGCATGAAGGGCTCCGCCGATCCCGTGACTGAAGCACAGGCCATCTTCGAGGAAGATGTGCGGCTCTGCGAGGGCATGGCCCGGCACGGGGCTGAACTCATCCAGGACGGCGAGGGCCTGCTCACCCACTGCAACACCGGCGGCCTCGCCACCGCGGGCATCGGCACGGCCCTGGGCGTCATCCGCCGAGCCCACGAGCAGGGCAAGCACATCCATGTCTATGCAGATGAAACACGCCCCCTGCTTCAGGGTGGCCGCCTCACGGCCTGGGAGCTGCGGAAGCTGGGCATCCCCACGACGCTCATCACCGACAGCATGGCGGCCCTGCTGCTGCGCGACGGCAGGGTGCAGCGGGTACTGGTGGGCTCCGACCGCGTGGCCGCCAACGGCGACTTCGCCAACAAGGTGGGCACCTACGGGCTGGCCGTGCAGGCCCGCCACCACGGCGTGCCCTTCCACCCCGTGGCCCCCTTCTCCACGGTGGACCTGGCCTGCCCGGACGGCGCCGCCATCCCCATCGAGCTGCGCGGCGAGGCCGAGGTCCGCGGCTTCGCCGCCCTGCGCTGGGCTCCCGAAGGCATGCCCACCTGGAATCCCAGCTTCGACGTCACGCCCGTGGACCTCGTCACCAGCCTGGTGCTGGACCGCGGCATCTTCACCACTGAGGAGCTGCGCTCGGGAGTGCTGACCCGGGTCTCCTGATTACTTCAGCATCTCCAGGATCGAATCGATCTGGGTGGACACCTGGACGATGTTGGTGTTCACGCTCTCGATCTCCTGGGTCAAGGCGCGGACGGTGTCCACGGACTTGCCCATCTGCTCCGCCACCACCGCGAAGCCCCGCCCGTGGGTGCCCGCCTTGGCGGCCTCGATGCTGGCATTGAGGGCCAGCATCTGCATGCTGGACATCACCTGGTTGATCTCCTTGACGATGGCCTGGCTGCCCTGGAGGCCCATGGCCAACCGGTCCTTGATCGGATGGACGACATCGGACACCTCGTCCTGGGTGTGCTGGCGGTGCTCTGCCATGACCTGGATCATCAAGCGGGCCATGCCGTGGGTGAGGATGCCCGTATGGGTACCTACCAGCCGCTGGGCCAGCAGTTCGTCGAAGCCGTCAATGCCGGTTGTCTCGATGACGAAGTCGACCTTCTCGCGCTTCAGGGCCTGCTCGAAGTCCGTGTAGATGGGGATCTGCTTCGCCTTGGCGGCCACCATGGCCGGCGCTGTGAGGCTCTTGTCCACCACGAAGCGGATCCGGGCGAGTCGGCTCGAGTCGAAGAAGCCGAACAGCTGCATGCCGCCCCGCCCACCACCGATCACGCCGATGGTGATCACCTCATGGTTGGCTGCCAGATCCACCATCGCCGCTCCCGTCCAGACCTCCTCATCGGAAGTCCGCGCCGGCGAGTCCACTTATGGAGCCGGGGGCCCTTAATCCACGGGCTGGAACTCCCGCAGGGAGGGTGCATTGGTCTTGGTGGCGAAGCCTTCGGGCGGGTAGATGTAGTCCAGGTCGAAGCAGGCGGTGCAGAAGTCCTGGCGACGTCCGGGCAGCAGGTCCTCAAAGTCGGCCACTTCCAGCCAGCGCAGGCTGTCGGCGCCGAGGTAGTCCCGGATCTCCGCCTCCGACATGCGGTTGGCGATCAGCTCTTCCCGGGTGGGCGTATCGATGCCGTAGAAGCAGGGGCCGATGACCTTGGGCGATCCGATCCGCACGTGGATCTCCTTCGCCCCGGCCTGCCGCACCATCCGTACGAGCTTTCGCAGGCTCGTGCCTCGCACGATGGAGTCGTCGATGAGGACCACCCGCTTGCCCGGGAAGAAGTCAGGCAATGGGTTGAACTTCTGCTTCACGCCCTCGTCCCGGCTGGCCTGGGTTGGCTTGATGAAGGTTCGGCCCACGTAGTGGTTGCGCAGGAGCCCCATGCCGAACTCGGCGCCCTTGGCCTTGGCATAGCCGTGGGCGATGAAGTTGGAGGAATCGGGCACCGGCATCACCACCAGGTCGTCGCCATCCTGGATGGCCTCGTCCTTGGCGGCCATACAGGCCCCGATGCGCTGGCGGGTCTGGTAGACGTTCTCGCCGAAGTGGCTGCTGTCGGGCCGGGAGAAGTAGATGAGCTCGAAGACGCAGTGCCGGGGCTTGAGGGGCGCGTGGCCCACGGACTGCAGGGGCTGGCCTCGCTCCAGGCGGAGGATCTCCCCGGGCAGGACTTCGCGCAGGAGCCGCGCCCCGACGATGCCGAAGCCGCAGGACTCGGAGGAGAATACGGTGCCTTCGCTGGGGGGTTCACCGTCGCCCTCGTGGGTCAGGTGGCCCATGACCATGGGCCGGAAGCCGTGGGGATCGCGGAAGGCATAGAGGCGGTCGCGGTACATCAACACCGTGGAGAAGGCGCCTTTAAGCTCGGCCTGCACTCTGGCGATGGCCGCCTCAATGGCCAGGCCCCGGACGTGGTACATCGCGATGAGGCGGCCGATGAGCTCGGCGTCGTTGTCGCTCTTGAACACCACCCCCTCGCCCTCCAGTCGCGCGCGGAGCTCCCCGTAGTTGATGAGGTCGCCATTCGACGAAATGGCCATGACCGGCCCCTCCGCCAGCTCGATGAGGTGGGGCTGGGCATTGACCACATCGCTGCAGCCGGCGGTGGGGTAGCGGACATGACCGATGGCAGTGGTGCCCGAGAGCCGCGCCTGCACATCCTCGTCCAGCACCTGCTTCACCAGGCCCATGCCCTTATGGCCCACAATGCGGCCCCCGGAATCCCGGGCTGCTGCGCCGCAGCTCTCCTGCCCCCGGTGCTGGATGGCAAAGAGGATCGACGCGACGAGTCCGGCGGCGCCTTCAGCTTCAAATACACCCGCAATGCCGCACACGCCGGACCTCCAGAAGGAAACACGCCGTTGCAACCCGGTGGATGCCCCTAAGAACCTCTTCAAGCGCAGACGGAAGGATCAGGATACCAAGAGCGGCCCTGATTCAAGCGGACTGGAGCCGGGGCCAATGCTGAGAGGTTTCACTCCCCTTCACTGCCCCCGTCCGCTCAGCGCCTGCAGGCCCACGCCCACCACAATGACCGCGAGGGCCACCCAGCGAATGGGCGTCATGGCCTCGCCGAGGAAGGCGCGGGCCATGAGGGCGTTGGCGATGAAGCCCAGGGCCAAAAAGGGATAGGCGTAGTTCACCTGCACCATGGAGAGGGCACCCAGCCAGACCACCACACTCACGGCGTAGCAGGCCAGACCCGCGATGACCCAGGGCTCCAGCATCAGGCGAAACAGCGGCCCCGCGGCCAGCTGCATGCCCCCGGCCGCCTGGAGGCCCTTCTTCAGGCAGATCTGCGCGGCGGCATTGAGCAGCACGCCCAGCACGATGAGGGGGATGGCCTTCAGGTTGGGGCTCAAGGGGCCTCCTCGGGGATGGGGTTCGGTCGCTTCTTCAGCAGCAGGATCTCACCCCCGCCCGTGGGCACGGCGAGCAGCACCTCGAAGCGGGCCCGCAGGGCCGGCGTCATGCCCCAGGCATCCTGTTCCCACTCACCGCGCTGGGCCACGAGACGGGCCTCGGGATGCATGGCTTCCAAGGCCCCGGCCGAGCGCAGCTCGGGCATCAGGTGATCGGTGTAGACCATGACGCCGCTGCGGATGGTCTGCCAGTAGAAGACCGGGCGACCGACGATGAGGGGCTGGACCGCCGCGGTCCAGCGCCGGTAGGACTTGGGAGGATCAAGCAGCCGGAAGCCCCAGGTGCCCCCCACGAGGTAGAGCAGGCCCAGGGATAGCGCCGCGCCCAGGATGAGCCGCGCCGCCCGCCCGCGGACCGCCTGCACCACCACGAAAGCGAGGCCGGCCACCATCCCCAGGGCCATGAGGCGCAGAGGGCCGAGGAAGGGGGCGAGCTGCGCCTGCACCTTGGTGCCGCCCATGCCCAGGGCCAGGGCGCTCAGGGCCACGGCGGGCAAGGCGAGTCCGGCGGCGAGCAGGCCACCCAGGCGCCGGGCCCGGGCGGGCGCCGCCCTGCGGATCAGGTCCGCCAGCAGCAGGGCCAGGAAGGGATAAGCCATGAGCAGGTACTTGCCCTGCTTGCTCTGCACCAGACTCAGGAAGAGGAAGGGGACGACGAAGGCCAGCAGCAGGAAGCGCTTCGTCGGATCCGTGAGGCTGCGGTCCCGACGCAGATGCAGGGCCAGCGACGGCAGCCACAGCACCCAGGGGAAGAAGTCGCCCAGGATGTATTCGCCGTACTTCCACCAGGGGTGGATGTGGTCCCAGGCCTTGGTGGCCCGCTCGAAGTTCTGGAAGATGATCAGCTCGTAGGCGTAGTGCGCCCCGCCCTTCAGTCCGGCCGCGATGTACCAGGGTGAGACCAGCAGGAGGGTGATGGCTAGCCCGGCCACGATGCCCGCCCGGCGCAGGACCGCGACGTCCTGCTGCCAGGCCAGGAAGGCGGCAAGCACCAGCACGGACAGCACCGGCGCCAGCGGCCCTTTCGCCAGGAACGCCAGGGCCAGCCAGAAGTAGGCCTTGAGGAACCAGCGGCGGGCATCGTCGGGCCGACTCGGCTCGCCCCTCAGTAGCAGGTAGCCTCCCAGCCAGCAGAGCCAGCTCCAGGCCAGGAGGGCCGAGAACAGCAAGTCGATCTGGATGAACTGGCTCTGCCAGAACCAGAGGGGAGAGGTGGCAAGGATCAGCGCGGCGGGCTCGGCGAGGCCCGGCTCTAGGAAGCGAACGGCCCACCGACGGAAGGCCGACAGGAAGGCCACGGCGGCAAGCACCGAGGGCAGGCGCAGGGCCCAGGCCGCCACGCCCTGGGTGAACCCGAGGCCTCCGGTGAGTGAGTCCAGCAGCACCGAGGAGGCCTTCATCACCCAGTAGTAGAGGATCGGCTTCTCGCTGTAGGGCACACCGTTCAGGTAGGGCAGGATCCAGTCGCCCCGCAGGCGCATCTCCTTCACGCACTGGGCGAAGTCAGGCTCGTCCGGGGCCCAGAGGTCGCGCATGGGGAGCACGGCCAGGAGCAGGAGCGCGAAGAGCAGTTCTGGCGCGTGGGCGCGGAGCCACAGGGCGAGGCAAAAGGGCGAAGGAGACTCGGGCGAAGGTGCATCCATCCTTCCATCTTCCCCTGGAAGCCTCCCTCCCGCCCAGGGAGTAGAATGGGGCCATGACACCCAGCCTCCTCGCCGCCCTGCTCCTGACCTTCCCCCTCACCGCCGATGGCGTGAAGGAGGACATCAAGCAGGCGGGCAAGGAGGTCGGCCAAGGCTTCAAGAAGGGTGGCAAGGCCGTAGGGCAGGCTGCCAAGGAAGGCGGCAAGGCCATCGGGCACGCCGCGAAGGAAGGCGGGAAGGCCGTGGGCAAAGGCGCCAAGACTGCCGCCAAGGGCGTGGCCAAGGGCGCCAAGGAAGCCGCCCATGGTGTGAAGGAGGCCGTGAAGTAGCCGCTCCCTAACGCCGGCGGGCCACCACCGCCGCCGAATTCCGGGCCACTTCCTCCCACCGCGACTTCTCCTCGGCGCTGAGCCGCTTCCAGTTGGCGGCCTTGGCCAGCACGAGGACCGGCTTCGAGGGCTCCTCCGCCTTCAGCTGGTCGGCCATGGCACCCAGCGAGGCGGGATCTTCGTTGAACCAGCGGCCCGCATCTGTGAGCCGGTCACGGCCGAAGGCCAGCTCGCCCGTGCCCGCCACCACCACCACCCGGGTGCGGGCATAGAAGGGGAGGCCCTGGAAGTAGGTGCCGTAGCTGATCCAGCGGGCCTCGCCGGGAACGCTGCGCACCAGGTCCACCACGGACTTGCCTGGTCCCGCCGCCGCCTGGGCGGCCAGCACCAGCAGCCATAGGGCCGCCCCCAGGGCCGCCATGAGTCGAGTTCCGGTCAATCCCCGGGGGCGCAGCGCCCAGGCCCCGAGCCCGGCGAAACCCGCACCCAGGGCCAGCATCCAGCCCAGGCCCTGGAGGTCCTTGCGGAAGAGGGCCGCAGCCAGGAGGAAGATGCCCCCGAGCAGGATCAGCTCCCAGCCCATGCGGCGCAGGGCAGGACGTTCCTCGCCCTCGCGCTCGAAGGTGCAGGCCAGGGCCGCCAGCGGCACGATGGCCGGCAGGATGTAGGGGGGCAGCTTGGAGCCCGACACACTGAAGAAGACCAGGGGCCAGAGGAACGCCAGGACCGTGATACCGACAATCCAGCGGGCGAGGTGGTCCTGCGCCTGGGGGCCCCGGCCCGTGAGGAAGGTCCAACTTCGCCTCAGACCCACGACTGTCGCCGACAGCCAGGGCAGCAGCCCCACGGCGAGGATCCCCAGGAAGTAGAGCTTGTCCAGCAACCAGTTGTTGGAGCCCTGCCGCGCGTGCTCATGGGTGAGGAAGCGCCGAAAGTGCTCGTGGATGAAAAAGAAGTCCGCGTGGCCGGGATTGGCCTTGTTCACGGCCCAGAACCAGGGCACCACCAGGGCTAGGTAGAGCAGCCAGCCCAGGGGATCGAGGGCGGTGCGCAGGACAGCGCGGCGCAGCGCCGCGTCCTTCCAGGCGAAGGCCAGGGAGAAGACCAGGATGCCACCGGTGAGGATCACTTCCGCCAGCCCCTTGGTGAGCATGGCGCTCGCCAGCATGACGAAGGTCAGCAGGGTCCAGCCACGGGCCGACCGCCCTTCCCTGCGCAGGGCCACGGCTTCCACGAAGGCTGCGATGGCGGCCACCAGAAAGGCACTGAACAGGGCGTCCAGGGTGAGGATCTGCCCCACCAGGAAGGCCAGCAGACTCGTGGCGGCCATAAAGGGCGCCCAAAGAGAGTTCCGGGCGCCCAGGCGCTTGGCCAGCCGCCAGGCGGCCCAGATCATGAGGCCCGAAGCCAGGGCCAGGGGCAGGCGCGCCGCAGCGCCGTTCAATCCGAAGAGCTTCATCCCGATGGCGGAGAGCCAGTACTGCAGGGGCGGCTTTTCGAAGTAGAGGACGCCGTTCAGGTGCGGGGTCAGCCAGTCCCCGGTCGCCAGCATCTCCCGGGGGATCTCGGCGTAGCGACCTTCGTCGGGTTCCCACAAGGGTCGCACCAGCAGGGGCAGCAGACCCAGGGCCAGCCACAGGAGGATCAGGGTCCAGCGCTCGCGGCGGGTCATGGGCTCGGCCTCCGGAGTGGCGCTAGTTCTCGGTCTCGATGACCTTTTCCTGCGCCTTGTGCTCTTCCACAAAGAAGTCGATGGTCTTCTTCAGCGAGTCCGTCATGGACACCTTGGGCGCGAAGCCGAAGGTGCTCTGCATGCGCTTGATGCTGGGCGTGCGGCGCGCCACGTCCTGGTAGCCCTTGCCGTAGAACTCGCCGCTGCCGGTCTCGACCATGCGGCCTTCGGGAATGCCGCGCTCAATGCGGAACGGATGGTCCTTCCAGATGGCGATCATCATCTCGGCGATCTCGCGCACGCTGTAATCGTTCTCGGGGTTGCCAATGTTGAAGATCTGGCCGTCGGCCTTGCCGCCCTCGTTGCGCAGCACGGCCATGAGGCCGTCCATGGCGTCGGCCACGTCGATGAAGCAGCGGCGGGCCGTGCCCCCATCCACCAGTTGCAGGGGTTCCCCGTTGAAGAGGTTCCAGCTGAACTGCGTTACTAGGCGGCTGCTGCCCTCCTTGGCGGTGTTGAGGCTGTCGAGCTTGGGGCCCATCCAGTTGAAGGGGCGGAACAGGGTGAAGCGCAGGCCCTGCTGGAAGCCGTAGGCCCAGATCACGCGATCGAGCAGCTGCTTGCTGGTGCTGTAGATCCAACGGTTCATAGGAATGGGACCTGTGACCAGGGGCGACTCGTGCTCGTCGAACTCGGCGTCCGGACACATGCCATAGACCTCGGAAGTGCTGGGGAAAATGACCCGCTTCTTGTACTTCACGCACTGGCGGACCACGCGGAGGTTCTCCTCGAAGTCCAGTTCGAACACGCGGAGGGGATCGGTCACGTAGATCTTCGGCGTGGCGATGGCCACCAGGGGCAGCACCACGTCGCACTTCTTAATGTGGTACTCGATCCACTCCTTGGAGATGGTCACGTCTCCCTCCACGAAGTGGAAGCGGGGGTTAGCCAGGTGGTCCGCCACCTTGTGGGCGCCCAGATCGAGGCCGTAGACCTCCCAGTCTGTATCCGCCATGATGCGGTCCACCAGGTGGGAACCGATGAAGCCATTGACACCGAGGATGAGAACCTTCACGGGAGACTCCTTGCGCAAACGAACCAGTGTACCTGCACTTTCCTGACCTGGCGCCTGGAGATTAGCGGAGCCACCCCTTCCGGCGGAACCAGACCCAGATGGCCAGGGCCGTCAGGACCATGCCTCCGATCACCAGGGGGTAGCCCAGCCTGTGCTCCAGCTCGGGCATCCGCTTAAAATTCATGCCATAGACGCCGGCGATGAAGGTCAGGGGCAGGAAGAAGGCGCTGAAGACCGTGAGCACCCGCATGACCTCGTTGGTGCGCTGGCTGGCCACGTTGATCTCCATGTTCATGAGGTGGGTGGCGCTCTCCAGCAACTCGTCGGCCCAGGTGTGGAGGCGATCTGCCTCCTCCACCACGTCGGCGAGCAGGCCCTGGTCGTCGGGCACCTGCTCCTTCAGGGCTCCCAGGGCCGCCATGGAGCGCCAGAGGGTCCGCTTAATGACCGCGCAGCGGCGCTTGAGGCCGTAGACCTGCTTGATCCCCAGGTGCGGAGTCTGCCGGCGGAACAGGGCCGTCTCGATCCGATCGAGCCGCTCCTCGCATTCTTTCAGGGGCTCGTCGAAGGACTTCACCGCCCCCGCGCAGAGGGCCAGCACCACCTGCTCGGAGCGGAGGGCCAGCCATGAGGCCATCCCCTTTTCCACCTCCGTGAAGAAGGGCTGCTCCCGGCGACGCACGGTGATGAGCACACCCTCCATCGTCAGCAGGACGAGCCGGCGGGTCATGGCTTGGATGGTGTCCCCCCGCTTGGCCACCTCATCGTAGGCCCTGAGGATCAGCAGACGCTGGCCCGGCAGCCGCTCGAATTTGGGCAAGTGGGGCTGGTTGAGGAAGTCCCTCACCACGGCCGGATGGAGGCCGTAGCGGTCGGCCACCTCGGCCATCTCGGCCTCAGTGGGATCCACCAGATCCACCCAGGTGAAGGTGGAGCCCTCCGGAAGCGCCAGGTTCCTCAGCATCAGGTTATCCGGCAGACGACCTTGCCGAACCCGGTCCCCGCCTCAAGGTGGCGCTGGGCCTCCGGATACTCGGCGAGGTCGAAGACGCGGTCGAGGACGGGACGGAAGGGCGGGTTCGTCGAGTGCTTCTGGAGCAGGGACAGCAGGGTCCAAAGGTGCTCCCGGCGGCCCATGTAGGAACCCCGGATCTGGATCTGCTTGGCGAAGAGGGCCCGCAGGTCGAAGGCGGTCTCCCGCCCCGTCGTGGCGCCGCAGCTGACAATGCGGCCGCCACGGGCGCAGACGGCGAGGCTGGTGGTCCAGGTGGCGGCCCCGGTGTGCTCGAAAACCAGGTCCACGCCCCGCTTGCCCGTCAGCTCGCGCACCTTGCCGGCCAGGGCCTTGAGGTCGCCGCGAACCAGCACGTGTTCGGCACCGAGGTCCCAGCACAGCATGGCCTTGGCCTCGCTGCCCACCACGGCGATGGCGCTGCCTCCCAGGGCCTTCACAAGCTGGATGGCCGCGCTGCCCACGCCGCTGCCGCCACCCCAGACCAGCACGGTCTCCCCGGGGCGCAGGTTGCCCTTGTGGACCAGCATCTCCCAGGCCGTGAGGAACACCAGCGGGAAGGCCGCCGCCTGCTCGAAGCTCCAGTTGCCGGGGATGGGCAGCAGGTTCGCGGCCGGCACCAGCACGTGGGTGGCCGCCGTGCCATCGCACACGTGGCCCAGGATCCCGTAAGCCGGGCAGAGCATATCGTCGCCGCGCAGGCAGGCCGGGCACCGGCCGCAGCTCAGGCCCGGCGCGATCATGGCACTGCCGGCCAGTTCCACGCCCGGCGGAAGGAGGGTGCCTTCGCCGATGGCTTCAACCACCCCCGCGCCATCGCAGCCCGGCGTGAGCGGCAGGGGGAGCGGGAAGCCGGGAATGCCTCCGGTGGTCCAGAGATCCAGGCGGTTGAGGGCCATGGCCTTCAGCTCGAGCCGCACCCAGCCCGGCCGGGGAGCAGCTGGCGTGAACGGTTCGCGCACCGTGGAGCCGGCAGGGCCGTGCTCACGGATTCGGAAACGGAACGCTTCGGCCATGGCAGCCTCCGGGTTATTCCGACTTCAGGGAACGGGTCATCAATCGCCGCACGGCCTCTTCCGGCCGCTCGCCGTTCAGGAGCCGCAGCACTTCAGCGGCAATGGGCAGCTCGAGGCCATGCTCCCGGCCCAGGTCCAGAGCCGCTTCGCAGGTGAACATGCCCTCGATGACCTGGCCGCCCAGGGCGTTGCGGGCCGCCTCCACGCTCTGGCCCTTCCCCACCTTCTCGCCGAAGGTGCGGTTACGGCTCTGGGGACCCGTGGCCGTGAGCAGCAGGTCGCCCATGCCGGCGAGACCCATCACGGTGGCCGGCTGGCCGCCCAGCACCTCCACCAGGCGGGACATCTCGGCCAGACCGCGGGTGATGAGGGCGGCCCGGGCGTTGTAGCCCAAGCCAAGCCCATCCACCAGGCCCGCCGCGATGGCGAGGACATTCTTCAGGGCGCCGCAGAGCTCGGTGCCCAGGACGTCCCGGCTGAGGTAGATGCGCAGCTTCTCCGACGCCAGCTGCGCCTGCAGGGCCTTGGCGCGGTCCTCCGAGACCGTGGGCGGCAGGGCCAGCACGATGGCCGTGGGCACGCCCAGGGACACCTCGTCGGCGAAGGAGGGGCCGGAAAGGGCGCCGACCGGCACATCGAAGATGCCCGCGAGGGCTTGGGAGAGGGTCTGGTGGGTGCTCTGCAGGATCCCCTTGCTCACATGGACCACTAGCTCGGGGCGCTGCGGGCTTCGTGGGAGCAGGCCCCGCCAGGCCTCGGGCGTCACCTGGGTGGGCATGGCGGAGATCCACAGGGGCGCCTCGAAGGCGTGGCTGGGGTCGTCGGAGGTCTGCAGGCCTTCCGGGAACTCGACATCCTTGAGCCGCAGGTGGCGCCGCGTAACGGCCATCTGGGCCATCTCTTCCTCGAAGGGCCCCCAGAGCGCCACCCGCGCGCCCTTCCGGGCCCAGGTCATGGCCAGGGCCGTCCCCCAGGCGCCGGAGCCGAAGACGCCGATGTCAGCCTTAGCCATGGGCCTGCTCCTTCTTGGCGCCCCAGAGGGGGGACTCGGTGCCCTTCAGGAGGCGCCGAATATTCTCGTGGTGCTTGGCGACCACGATCAGCACAATGTCCGCCCAGAGCAGCAGGACCACGGGCGTGGCCCCCTTCCAGATCAAGACGGCCAGGAGCGTCAGGGCGGCCATGACGCTGCCCAGGCTCACGTAGCGGAAGACCAGCAGCAGCACGACGAACACGCCCAGGGCGGGCAGGATCATGGCCGCGCGGAAGGCCAGGGCCACACCGAGCGCCGTGGCCACACCCTTGCCGCCCTGGAACTTCAGCCAGGGGGTGAAGACGTGCCCCAGCACCGCGCAGAGGGCTAGCAGCGACAGGACGGATTCCCCCATGCCCAGCTGCTTCCCGAGGTATACCGGCAGGAAGCCCTTCAGGATGTCCAGCAGCAGGGTGACGATGCCCAGGGCCTTGCCGCCGACGCGGCTGACATTGGTGGCGCCGATGTTGCCGCTGCCGTGGGCCCGCACATCGCCCTTCCCCGCCAGCTTCACCAGGAGGAGGCCAAAGGGGATGCTTCCGCACAGGAAGGCGCCGAGGCACCACAGGACCAGGGAAGACAGGGACATGGGAGGCATGGAGTCAGTGTATCAGCCGTTCCGCAGGGACCGCCGGAGCAGGTCCAGGGCCTGGGCCGTGCTGCGCAGCTGGATCTCCGCCCGGTCCCCCGCCATTTTCGGCGCGCGGACCTGCGTGCCGTGCGGACCGGCCAGGGCAATGAAGACCGACCCGACCGGAGCCTCACCTTCGGCGCCAGGTCCCGCATTGCCGCAGATGGCAAGGGCCCAGGTGGAACCCAGGCGCTGCCGCACCGCCTCGGCCATGGCCACCGCGCAGGCCTCGGAGACCGTGCCCACCTGGGCAAGCCAGGCCGGATCCAGGCCCAGGAGGGCGGCCTTGGCCGCCACGGTGTAGGCCGTGGCGCCACCCAGGAAGGCCGCGCTGGCCCCAGGGATGGCCGTCAGTCGAGAAGCCAGCAGGCCCCCGCTCATGCTCTCGGCCACCGCGAGGGTCTCGCCCTGGGCCTTCAGCTGGTCCAGGATGGCGTCCTCCAGGTTCCCTTCGCCCACGCTGGCCAGGTCTTCGCCCAGCACCGGCTCGAAATCGAGGCGGGCCGCTTCCAGCGCCCGGGGCTCGGGCCCCCGCGCCAGCAGTTCCACCTGGGTGAGGTTGGCGAGGATGGTCCAGTCGAGGTGGCCGTGCTGTTCGCGGACCTGGCGCGTACGCTCGTCCAGGTTGCTCTCAGGCACGCCGCACACGACCATGCGCAGGGTGTGCACCGGCCGGTCAGCCAGGGGCTTGAGGCGAGGCTCGACCCGCTCCTCCCACATCGTCTTCATCTCCCGGGGCACCCCCGGCAGCATGACGATCCGGGCGCCGGGGTGGCCCGGGGGGTCCTCCCACCACACGCCGGGGGCGGTGCCCACCTGGTTGCGCAGCGGCTCGGCGCCGACGGGGATGAGGGCCTGCTTGAAGTTCACCTGGGGCGGCACCCGGTTGCGGGCGGCGTAGAAGGCCAGCATATCGGCGCGGCTGTTGGCGTCTTCCACCAGCTCCACACCGAGCAACTCAGCGAACAGTTCCTTGGTGAAGTCGTCGAAGGTGGGGCCAAGTCCCCCGGTGGTGATGATCAGATCCGAGCGCCTCAGAGCCTCACGGAACAGTCCGGCCAAGTCCTCCCGGTTGTCTCCGATAGCGGTCTTGCGGTGGAAGGCCAGGCCTAGGCCGGCCAGCCGTTCCCCCAGCCAGACCGAGTTGGTGTCCACCCGCCGCGTGGTGAGCAGCTCCGTGCCGATGGCGATGCATTCAATGCGCATGGATGGAATGGAACCATGGACGCGGCGGAAGCGCCAACCGGATCAGCCCTCCAGCCACCGCCGGGTGGCCCAGCGCCCGGCCCAGAGGCCGAAGCCCGTGCCCACCATGCTCAGGACCACGCCGGTGGTGAAGCCCACCAGGGCTCCGAGGTACCAGCCCGCTAGGCTCCCCACCGTGGCGCCCACGAGTCCCATGAGCTTTTCCATGACCTGCCTCCGGGGCTATAGGATGAGGGTATTGCCCGAGGTGTTCCCATGATCGTGCCCGACCTCGATGACCTCGTGCTGGATTCCGACGAGGAGTCGGGCATCCAGGAGCTCGGGCGGCGGTTCCTCGCCCGGGGGCCCTGGACCACGGTGGCCTTCCTGGTGAGGACGAAGACCGATCCCGAGGGCGAGTGGGAGGGCCCCTTCCTCTGGCTGCACCGCTACCAGAAGGTGGCGCAGGGCTGGAAGCTGGTGAGCCGCTTCCGCACCACGGAGACCACGCAGCTGGAGAAGCTGATGGCGGCCTTCGAGGACTGGAAGGACTACCTCAATCCAGGCAGGTAGCGCTCCCGGATCACGGCCAGGTGGTGCGCCGCGTGGCCGTGGATGATGTAGGGAATGCAGCGTGTCGTGATCTGCTTGCCGCTCGTCGTGCCCTTGAAATCCCAGGCCGCCTCCGCCAGGCTCCGGCAAAGGGTGAGGGTGCCCTCCCGGGTGGCGTGGAAGTCCGCCAGGAGGTCGGCGAGGCTGTGCTCATCGGCCTTGGCCGCGGCGGCATAGTCGTCCTCGTCGAAGCCCGGCAGGGGCGTGGCGTCCCCCCGGCCCAGGCGCAGGATGCGGTAGGCGAAGATGCGCTCCGCATCGCTGAGGTGCTGGAGCAGGTCCTTGAGGCTCCACTTGCCCGGCGAGTAGCGGTAGGCGCCCTGGGTTTCAGTGAGAGCCCCGAACACCGCCGCCACATCGGCTGCCTGGGCCTGGAGCACCGCCAGCAGGTCACCCTCCGGCGTGGCGCCCAGATAATGGGCGTAAGCGTCGCCGTACTCGGCTGGCTGAGGTCGCTGAAGCCCCATGGGTACCTCCTAGAAGGTCATCACCTTCATGGTGTTGGTGGTGCCGGATTTCCACAGGGGCAGCCCCATGGTCATCACCACGCGATCGAAGGCGCCCACGCCGTGCTTGGCGATGAGCAACTCGCGGACCGCCTCCACCATCTCATCCGTGCTGGCCACGCGGGGGATGATGAGCGCGGTGACGCCCCGCAGGATTCCCATGCGGCGGGCCGTCAGCTCATCGACCGTGGCACCCAGGACGGGCGTGCGGCCCGCCAGGCGGCTCACCATGCGGGCCGTGCCGCCGCCCTCCGTGAAGGCCACGATCCAGCGGGCATTGATCTCCTCGGCGGTGCGGCAGGCGGCGAAGGCCACGGAGATGTCCGTGCGGGCCAGCACCTTTTCCGCCAGGTCCTCGGGCAGGGTGGTCGCGCGCTGCTTCACGTTGGCGTCAGCCTCGGCGGCGATGCGGGCCAGCCACTGCACAGCCTCCACGGGGTGGGCGCCCGAGGCGCTCTCGGCGCTCAGCATCACGGCGTCCGTGCCATCCCAGATGGCGTTGGCCACGTCGCTGGCCTCGGCCCGGGTGGGCTGGGCGTGCTCAATCATGCTCTCCAGCATCTGGGTGGCGGTGATGACCGGCTTCAGCGCCTTGCGGGCGGCCTTGATGATCTGCTTCTGCAGCCCGGGCACGCGCTCCACGCCCAGCTCCACCCCCAGGTCGCCCCGGGCCACCATGACGCCCCAGCTGACGTCGAGGATCTCGCCCAGGTGGGCGAGGGCCGTCGGGTGCTCGATCTTGGCGATGATGGGCTGGGTGCCGCCCAGGTGGTGGATGATGGCCTGCAGCTGCTGCACGTCCGAGGCACGGCGCACGAAGCTCTGGGCGAAGAGGTCCACCTGGTGCTCCACGCCCCACTTGATGTCGACGTGATCCTTCTCGGTGAGTGGATCCATGTTGATGTCCATGCCGATGGGGTGGACGCCCTTCCGCGCCTTAAGGGGACCGCCGATGACCACCTCGGCCTTCAGGAGATCCGTGCTCTTGGCAAGGATCTTCACGGTGATGGCGCCGTCATCCAGCAGCCAGTGCTGGCCAGGTTCCGCGCCTTCGAAGAGCTCGGGGTGCGGCAGGGGCGCGGCCCAGGCGAAGCCCGTGGGAACAGGCGTGCCCGGCGTGTAGAACACGCCCTCGCTGCCTTCGGCGAGATCGAGGGGCGTCTCCAGAAGGCCGACGCGCCACTTGGGTCCCTGCAGGTCGAGGAACACCGGGATCGAGCGGCCCAGCTCCAAGGCGATGGATCGGACCTTCTCCAGGGCCTCGGCCCGCGACTCGGGGTCCCCATGGCTGGCATTCAACCGGACCGCATCCGCCTCCTTCAGGGCTTCCCGCAGCCGGTCGCCCTTCATGAGGGCAGGCCCCAAGGTCATCACGAGTTTGGTCTTGCGCACATCATCCCCCGTCGCATGCACAGGCATTCCACACACTTTTCCACATGCTGGGCCTGCGTTACAAAGTTATCACAGGCCCTTTCCCTTGCGTCATCCCGGTGATACCTTCGTTCTCCCGATACGGTTGTTGGAGAAGACGGAATGCGAGACAAGCTGCGGATGCTCGTAGCCGAAATGGTGCGTGGCGGCATTCCCCTGGAACTGGCCAGGCGGGAGTTCGAGCGGGTGTACCTGGAGGAGGTGTTGGCGGCCCACGAAGGCAACCACAGCGCCGCCGCCCGCGAGCTGGGCATCCACCGGAACACTCTCGCCAAAAAACTCGAGGCCCCTCCGAGCCGGCTGCGCCGCGTGAGCCTCGCCAGCTGATATCCGGTTGTCCATGTGTCAAAGCCCGGTCCCGAACCGGGCTTTTCTTTCGACAGGCCGGAGCGGGACCGCTACAACAAAGGATTCCGGAGGGTTCGTGAAGCAGGTGGCCATCAATGGCATGGGGCGCATCGGGCGCCTCACCCTGCGCCAGCTGGTGAAGGATCCAGGCGTGCAGGTGGTGGCCGTCAACGACCTCACGGACGCTGCCACCCTGGCCCACCTGATGAATTACGACACGGTGCATGGCCGTGCCGAATGTCCCGTCGGTTCGGAGGATGGTTACCTCCTCCTGGCTGGTCAGCGCATCCGCGTGCTTGCCGAGCCGGATCCCCGGAGGGTGCCCTTCGGTTCCCTCGGCGCCGGGCTGGTCCTTGAATGCACCGGGAGGTTCACCCAGCGGGAGTTGGCCGCACAGCACCTGCGGGACGGGGTCGGCCATGTGCTGATCAGCGACGCCTCGCCGGACGCGGATCGCACTGTGGTCCTTGGCGTGAACGAAGGCACCCTGGACCTGGACCGGGATCGGGTCATCTCCGGCGCCAGCTGCACCGCCACCTGCCTGGCGCCCATGGTAAAGGTGCTGGACGATTCCTTCGGTCTCGACTACGGGTTCATGACCACGGTCCACAGCATCACCAACGACCAGCGCATCCTGGACCTACCCCACGAGGACCTGCGCCGCATGCGTGCCGCCGCCCTGAACATGATTCCCACCAGCACTGGCGCCGCCCGGAGCCTCGGGCTGATCCTGCCCCACCTCGCAGGGCGCCTCGACGGGCTTGCCGTGCGGGTGCCCACGCCCGACGTGAGCATCGTGGACCTCACGGCCATCCTGCGCCGCGAGGCCACCCTCGCCACCGTCGACAAGGCTTTCCGGGAGGCCGCTGAGGCGGGTCCGCTCTCGCCCTACCTCGAGGTGCTGGAGGCCGAGCTCGTCAGCGCGGATCTGGTGGGGAGCGCCGCCAGCTGCCTCTACGATCCGTTCCTCACCAAGGTGCTGGGTCCTCGGCTCGTCAAGGTCTTCGGCTGGTACGACAACGAGTGGGGCTACGCTGCCCGCCTGAAGGACCTCTGCCTCCTTGTGCTGGCAGGGAGCGGCCGATGAGGCGCATCGCGCTCAACGGCCTGGGCCGCATCGGCCGCCTCGCGGTGCGCCACTTTGGCGCCACCCGGCCCGAACTGCTCGGCGCGGTGAACGACCCCGCGCCCCTGGACCAGGTGGTCCAGCTGCTCCGCGTCGATTCCGTCCACGGCCCCAGTGCCCTGCCCATCGACGGCTGCACGGACCATGGCCAGGACTTCCTCCTCCTGGGTGGGTGCCGCGTGCCGCTCTTCCATGCCCGGGATCCTGGGCTGATTCCCTTCCCGGCGGAGACGCGCCTGGTGATGGAAGCCAGCGGCCGCTTCACGCAGCGGGCCGACGCCGCGCGGCACCTGAAGGCTGGCGTCTCCCACGTGGTCATCAGCGCCCCCAGCCCTGACGCGGATCTCACCGTCATCGCTCCGGTGAATGGCGCCGAGCTGGATCCGTCGAGGCACCGGGTCATCTCCAATGCCAGCTGCACGGCCCACGCCACGGCGCCCATGCTCCAGATCCTCGATGAGGCCTTCGGCATCGAGCACGCTGGCATGAGCACCGTCCACGTGGTCACCAACGACCAACGCCTTCTGGACCTGCCCCACAAGGACCGCCGCCGGGGCCGGGCGGCCTTCCAGAGCATCATCCCCACCACCTCCAGTGCCTTCGGCGCCCTCCACCGGGCCATGCCCGGCCTGCCCCCGGGCTTTGATGGCGTGGCCCTGCGCGTGCCCACCCTCAGCGTCAACCTCGTGGACCTGGTGGCCACGCTGCGGCGGGATGCGGATGTTCCGGGTCTGCTCACCGCCTTCGCGGACGCGGCCGCCGGACCCTGGCGCGGGATCGTGGCCCTTGCCGAACCCCACACCGTCAGCGGCGACATCACCGGGCGCCCCGAAAGCGTGGTCGTGGACCTGGACCTGACCATGGCGCTTGGGTCCCGCTTCGTGAAGGTCTTCGGCTGGCACGACAACGAGACCGCCTACGCCGCGCGCCTCTGCGAGCTTGTCGAGAACCTGGCGGGAAGGATCTAGATCGAACCCGCCGCGTACCCCGTGCTGAAGGCAGCCTGCAGGTTGTAGCCGCCCACGGGGCCGTCCACGTCCAGCAGCTCACCGCAGACACGCAAGTTGTCCCAGCCCCGCAGGGCCATGGTCCTGGGGTCCACGGCACCGAGGTCCACGCCGCCAGCGGCCACTTCGCCCCGGGCCAGGGGCACCGGCTGGGGCTCGCCCAGGGGCAGCGCCGTGACCAGGGCCACTAGGGCCCTCCGGCCGGCCTTCGGCAGGTCCTTGAGCATGAGGGTCCGCTCCAGCCCGCCCTCCTGCAGCAGAGGCTCCACCAGCCGCTCGGGCAGATGCCGCTGCAGCCAGGTGGCGGCCAGCAGCCTGGGGTTCGTCCGCTGTTCTTCTAGCAGGGCGGCAACCACCGCCTCGGCCGGTTCCAGCTGGGAGGCATAGGCCAGCCAGGCGCTGCCTTCGCGACGCGCCTGCTCCGCCGACTGGCTCAGCTCCAGGGCGGCGGGACCGCTGACACCCGCCTTGGTGAAGACCAAGTCCCCGCGGAATACTGAAAGGCGGCGGCCTTCGGCCCCCGCGGTCAGGCGGAGCTCGCCGTCTCGCAGGGAGACCCCTTCCCAGGCCGGGCGGGGGCGCTGCAGCGGGATCGGGGCCAGGGCCGGGAACCATGGCCGCACGGGCACACCCAAGCCCTTGAGCCAGCCCAAGACTTCACCACGGGTTCCCGTTTCCGGGTAGCTGGCACCCCCCGTCGCGAGGATGAAGACCTCGCCGCTGAGCGAAACACCATCCAGTATCAGGCCGTCGAGGCGAGGCGCCTGCCCCCGCAACGCGGTCACCCGGGCGACGGTGTGCACATCCACCCCTGCCCGGCGGACCAGCGCTTCGAAGGCCGCTACCACGACACCCGCGCTGCCCGGACGATCCAGCGGGAAGATCCGGCCATTGTCGCGGCTGTAGGTCTCGACCCCTTCCCGGCGCAGCAGCTCCAGCACGGCCTGGTTGTCGAAGGCCAGCAGGGCGGGACGGAGGAAGCGTGCCTGGGGCTTGGAAAACGCCTCCAGCAAGTTTCGCGGCGCGCCGTCATGCGTGATGTTGCACTTGCCGCCGCCGCTGATGCGGAGCTTCACCCCCAGGCGTCCATTCGCCTCCAGCAGCTGCACCTGGTGGCCCAGCGAGGCGGCCCGCCAGGCGGCCACCATCCCCGCCGCCCCGCCGCCCACCACGATGACCTTTGCCATGGCTCCATCATGGCCCAGGCGGCGCCTCGCGTGCCGGTCGAGCCCCAGGCCCAGACCATCCGGGTACACTCGGACCATGACCGACTTCGGGTTCTCCGTCCCCCGCCCCGCCCAGCTCCGACGCTTCAAGCGGGTGTTCTACCCGGCGGGCCTGCGGATGCAGAAGGCCCTGGCCGAGCACGTGAGCACCGGAGATCGGCCCGACCAGCTGGTGCTCCTGGAGCATGACCCGGTGTTCACGCTGGGCCGCAACGCCACGCCCGCCGACATCCACATGAGCGACGACTTTCTGAAGGCCCAGGGCGTCAGCGTCCACCGCACGGACCGGGGCGGCGAGGTGACCTACCACGGCCCGGGCCAGATCGTGGCCTACCCCATCTGCAACCTGCGCGGGGGCCGCGAGGACGTGGGCCGCCTGGTACGCGGCCTCGAAGAGGCCATGATCCGCACAGCGCGGGACTTCGGTGTGGTGGCCGACCGGCTGCAGGGCGCGCCGGGCATCTGGGTGGACACGCCGCGGGGGCCCGAGAAGCTCGGCGCCATCGGTCTGCACCTGAGCAAGTGGATCAGCACCCACGGCATCGCCTTCAACGCGCAGCCCAACCTGGACCACTTCCGCTGGATCACCCCCTGCGGCTTCACTGACAAGGGTGTGTGCAGCCTGGCTTCCCTGCTGGGACCAGAAGCCCCCACCTGGGAAGCCGCCACCGACCGCCTCCAGGCCCACCTTGTCGAGCTGCTGGCCCTGGACCTCCAGCCCTCCCGGCCGCCCAGCCGCAGCGTATCCGCCCTGACTTGGCGCCGGGCCGCGGCCGGACCGGAGGTGCTCATGATGCTCCGGGTGCCCACGCACGGCCTCTGGTGGCAGAGCGTCACCGGCATGATGGAACCCGGGGAGACACCCGAGCAGACCGCGCACCGCGAACTGGCGGAGGAGACCGGTCTCACGGGGACGCTGCGCCCCCTCGGTCTGTCCCACAGCTTCTGGGTGGATCCCGCCATCGTGCGTTTTCCCGATGACGAGCCACGCTTCAACACCGAAGTCTGCTTCGCCATGGAGGTGGCCCCGGAGGCCCAGGTCCGCCTCGAACCACTGGAACACAGCGAGTACCTGTGGTGCGGCCTGGACGAGGCCCAGGAGCGCATGAAGTGGGAAGGCTCCAAGGCCGCCGTAGCGCTCCTCCGGACCCTCCTCGCCGGCTGATCCCCCGGCGGTACAAGGACTCATGACCGCCTCCCCCGGAACCGATGAAGGTTCGAGACTGTCATGCCCCCCCTGGACTCCGCTTCCCCGCCTGCTCGACTCGGCACTTGGCCGAGGTCCACGCCATGGCTGCTCCTTGGCTACACCGCCCTGGGCCTGGGCACGCAACTCCTCCCCCCCTCCGCCCGCGGTCTGGGCCTGAACGCCCTGAACACCCTCATCTTCGCCCATGCGGGCCTCCTCACGTTCACCCGTTCATCCCGAGAACCGGATGCCCAGCGGGGCTGGCGCCTGATCACCCTGGGGCTCTTGGCCCAGGCGACCAACCAGGGCTGGGCCACATTGCACATGTTCCGGCACGAGGCCCCACCGCCCTTCCCAGCCTGGGGAGACCTGTTCACATTCCTGTCCCTGGGCCTGATCATCGCCTCCCTGCTGGCCTGGCCCCTGACGTCTGCCTCGGGGTCCGAGCGCTGGAGGAAAAGCCTGGATGGGCTCGGCGCAGCACTGTTGGCCTTCTTCCTGGGCTGGTTCTTCACCCTCGGCCCCCTATTCCGCCAGTCGCAGTCCTCCTCCCTCGAGCACGCGGCCCTGGTGATCTTCTTCCTCGGCAATGCCATGGTGCTGGGAACCTGCGCCTACCTGGGCGCCCGGCAGACCAGCCGGTTCCGCGGCCCCCTGGGCTGGATCACCCTGGGGTTCGTGATCTCCATGGCGCAGGTGATGCTTCAGGTACCCCTGACCCTGGCCGGGCAGTACCACCTCGGGGATCCCATTGACCTCCTAGTCCTCCTCGCGGCCCTCCTCATCCTGCTGGCCCCTCTGGCCCCGCGGTCTCTGGAATCGGGCCCGCCGCCCAGCTCGGAGATCCGGGACCACTCCCCGGTGGCCCGCATCCTGCCCATGCTGCCAGCCGCCTTGTCCCTAGCCATGGTTCTCGCCGCCCTTGCACTGGCCCCGCCCCGCCTGGACCCCACCATCCTGGCGCTGGCCTCGGTCATGGCCGGGCTCGGGCTGTTCCGGGGCGCGCTGGCCCTGCGGGACCTGCAGCACCTGTCTTCGGCCCTGGAATCGCGTGTGCTGCAACGCACCCAGGACCTGGAGGCCATGCAGGACGCCATGCTGAGGACCGAGCGGATGAACGCCATGGCCGTCCTCGGCGCGGGCATGGCCCACGACCTCAACAACACCCTGGCCACGGTCAAGGCCTGTGCCGAACTGGCCCGCATGAAGCTGGAGGAGGGCCAGGTTCCCGAGATCAAGGACCTGGACCACATCCTGGTGGCGGCGGACCAGTCTGCGGCCCTCACCCGCCGACTCATGAGCTTCGGGCACATGGAGGAGACGCCGCCCAAGGTCATCTGCCTTCGCGAGGAGCTGTGCCAGCTGGAGACCATCCTCCGCATGCTGCTGGGGCGGCAGATCAGCCTGCAACTCGACCTAGGTGTGGACCGGGTCCCGGTAGTGGGTTCACGGGCCCAGGTCGAGCAGATCCTGGTGAACCTGGTGGGTAATTCCCGGGACGCCATGCCCCTGGGTGGCCTCATTCTCATCCGGCTCTCCAAATCCACCTCGGCTGGCAAGCCGATCGCCCGGGTGGAAGTGGAAGACTGTGGCGAAGGCATGACACCCGAGATCCAAGAGAAGATCTTCAGCCCCTTCTTCACCACCAAGGGCCCGGGCCGAGGCACGGGCCTGGGCCTCGCATCCGTCCGCCAGCTCATGCACGAGCTCGGAGGCACCTTGGCCGTGGCCTCCCAGCCAGGGATCGGAACGACCTTCGTCCTGCGGTTGCCGCTGGTGGATGGCTGACCGGGCGGGATTCTTCCTGGGGAATCTCGTTCTTCGGCGATTGTGGTCTGTGATTTGTGGACCGGGCCCTCCGACCTGGGTGGGTGCTGACCGCGTGCTTGGTAACCTTGATAAAACTCCGGAGTGCCCATGTTCCCCCACTTCACTGAGGACCAGTCCGCCATTCGCGAGGCTGCGAAGGACTTCGCCATGGCCGAGATCGAGCCAGGGGCCGCTGCACGGGACGCCAGCGGCGACTTCCCGAAGGCGATCCTGCAGCAGCTCGGTGAGATGGGCTTCCTGGGCATGACGGTGCCCGAGTCCTACGGCGGCGCGGGCGTGGACTTCCTCAGCTACATCCTGGCCCTGGAGCAGATCGCCTACACCGATGCCTCTGTGGCGGTGACCATGAGCGTGAACAACTCCGTGGCCTGTGCGCCCATCCTGTCCTTCGGGACCGAAGCCCAGAAGCAGAAGTACCTGAAGCCCCTGGCCAGCGGCGAGGTGCTGGGCGGCTTCATGCTCACAGAGCCGGACGCGGGCTCCGATGCCGCCGCGCTGAAGACCCGCGCCACCCGCGTGGACGGGGGGTGGCGGCTGAACGGTGCCAAGGCCTGGATCACCAACGGCGGCGTGGGGCGATACTTCGTCACCATGGCCCGCACCGACCCCGACAAGGGCAAGAAGGGCATCAGCGCCTTCATCCTCGATGCCAACCAGCCCGGCGTGGTCATGGGCCGTCCGGAGGAGAAGATGGGCCTGCGGTCCAGCAAGACCGTGATGGTGGCGTTGGAGGATGCCTTCGTGCCCGAGGACGCCATGCTTGGCAAGCCCGGCGATGGCCTCAAGGTGGCCTTCGGTGGCCTCGATGGCGGGCGCATCGGCATTGCCGCCCAGGCCCTGGGCATCGCCCAGCGGGCCATGGACGAGAGCGTGGCCTACGCCCGGGCACGCATCTCCTTCGGCAAGCCCATCGGCGAGCACCAGATGATCCAGACCTACCTGGCCGAGATGGAATCCCGCCTCCAGGCCTCCCGCCTGCTGGTCTACCGGGCCGCCTCCCTCAAGGAGGCAGGAAA
>Ga0268298_10001306_pt1 | contig 29796 bp, 29 predicted proteins | sample WWTPWeurt_MetaG_FD_194462 | JGI IMG/M metagenome (GOLD analysis project Ga0268298, IMG submission 194462) | Activated sludge microbial communities from WWTP in Nijmegen, Gelderland, Netherland - WWTP Weurt | ecosystem: Engineered > WWTP > Aerobic digester > Activated sludge | place... | reverse complement strand
TATTGCCGCTACGATGCTCCTGCCGGTGGAAAAGAACTCTCAGCCATGAACGAATACCACAAAGTATATTACCACAAACTGGGCGATGACCAGAGCAACGATCAGCTGGTGTTTCATGATGCTGCCAAACCGCTTCGATATTATGATATAAGTGTGACCGAAGACGAACATTTTCTGGTGATGCATATATCGGAGGGGGCGGCTTCAAAAAATGCCGTATGGGTAAAAGACCTGACCAAAAAGGATTCGAAGTTTATTCCGTTTATCGATGATTTCGTAAGCGAAAATGTAGTGATTGATAATATTGGCGATAAACTTTTGATGATGACCAACCGCAGTGCACCCAACAAACGACTGGTGCTGGTTGATTTAAAAGCACCGTGGGAAGATACCTGGAAAAATGTTTTGCCTGCAGGAAAGGATGTGCTCGAATCAGCTTCGTACACGGGCGGAAAAATTCTGGCGGTGTACATGAAAGATGTAGCCAACCGGGCTTATGTGTACGACACCACCGGAAAATTGATTCACGAGGTAAAACTCCCTACGCTGGGTACCATTGGCGGTTTTGGCGGCCGGCACAGCGATAAGGAAATTTTTTATTCCTTTACCTCATTTACCTATCCGTCCTATATCTACCGGTATGCCATTGACAAAAACAAATCAACGCTGTATAAAAAAACCGAGATACAATTTAACCTTGACGAGTATCAAACCAAACAGGTTTTTTTTACCAGCAATGACGGAACCAAAGTGCCCATGTTTATTGTTCACAAAAAAGGGCTGGTACTTGACGGGAATAATCCAACCCTGTTGTATGGCTATGGCGGATTTAATATAAACCTTACACCATCATTCAGCATTTCCAATCTGGTGTTTTTAGAAAACGGAGGTGTATATGCATTGGCCAATTTGCGCGGAGGCGGAGAATATGGCGAAACATGGCACGAAGCAGGCATGCTTACAAAAAAACAAAATGTGTTCAACGATTTTATTTCGGCAGCCGAATACCTGATTGCACAAAAATATACTTCGCCACAAAAACTGGCAATAAAAGGTGGCTCAAACGGAGGCCTGCTGGTGGGTGCAGTAATATGCCAGCGACCCGAATTGTTTAAAGTGGCCCTGCCTGCCGTGGGTGTAATGGATATGCTGCGTTACCATAAGTTTACTATAGGGTGGGGATGGATTGGCGAATACGGATGTGCTGATAGTGCTGTGGGATTTAAAACACTCTTTCGGTATTCTCCGCTGCACAATCTTAAACCGGGAGTAAACTATCCGGCTACGTTGGTTACCACTGCCGACCATGACGACCGCGTGGTGCCCGCACATTCATATAAATTTATTGCTACACTGCAGGCCTGCCAGGCCGGTAATAATCCCGTGCTTATCCGCATTGATAAAAAGGCAGGGCACGGGGCCGGAAAACCAACTTCAAAACTTATTGATGAAGCAGCCGACCAATGGGCATTTACCTTTTTTAATCTGGGCATAACCACCGTAAAATAACACCTGATAAATTTCATATATGAAAAAGTTAAGCATTTCTCTTTTTATTTTTTTGAGCATCGCCTTTGCTTCGCATGCGCAAACCAAATGCGGTTCACCGGTAAATAACCTGCTGTTTCAGCAATTGTACCGCACGGTGCAAAGCCAAACACAGTCACAGGGCAAACTAACCGAAGCAAAAAATGTGGCCGCCAATAATTGCCTTACCACAGCTCAGGTAAAACAAATTGCCGGAACATTTGAAAACGATTACGACCGCCTCGAATTTTGCAAAGCCGCTTATGTAAACACCTTTGATAAAGATAATTTTTACGATGTGTACGATGTGTTTGCCTACTACTCTACCGTGTTTCGCCTGCACGATTTTGTAAACGGTATTGTGCGTAAATCACGCCCTCTTCCTCCTTCTCCCGAAACAAAACCCACACCGCCACCCGCACCCGAAGATCCGTTTAAAAACATCACCTTCCCCGACTACCGCATGTACACCGGGAACAAAGGATGCCAGATGCCGGTTGCCGAAAACGATTTTGAATACCACCTTAAAAATGTAAAAACCGCTACTGCCGAAAATGATAAATTTAACAGCGCCATGGCTGTGGTAAACGGCAATTGCCTCTCGGCTGCGCAGCTAATGAAACTCGCACTGGTGATGGAACTGGAAACATCGCGCTTAAATTTATTGAAAGCAGCCTATGCCACCTGTTACGATCAGGGAAATTACCTTAAAATGATTCAGGTGTTTAAGCACCAGCCCAACCAGGATGCGCTGATTGCTTTTTATAACGGACAAAACAAACCTAAAGACGATGAGCAGCCGGTGCCGCCTCCGTGCAGTGTATCGGATGCCGATATGGCCGCCATTAAAAACACCATTTCCAAGCAGTATGTTGAGAGCAGCAAGGTAACCACCATTAAACAAATAATTCGCAGTAAAAAATGTTTTACGGTGAACCAGATTAAGGACATTATTAAACTCATGAGCATTGAATCGTACAAAATAGATATGGCCAAATTTGCCTATGAATTTTGTATAGATAAAGAAAATTATTTTCAGGTGGCCGATGTATTAAACATTGCTTCGTACAAACGTGAACTGAGCGAGTTTCTCGAAGGCAAACAATAAAGACTTGGTGTAGAATTTGTCTTGGTCAACATAAATTGCCCTTGAAGTGACATCAAACGCAAGTTCAGCATGACGGTTAATAAATACTTCCGCGCAGTTGAAACACGCGGCTGGCATCTAACCGAAGCAGGATAAACAGCAAAATGGTAAAGCTGATAAGTGAAGAGCCTCCGTAGCTAAAAAACGGCAGCGGGATTCCAATTACAGGCAGTACCCCAATGGTCATTCCGATATTGATGGTGAAATGGAAAAATAAAATGGAAGCAACGCAGTATCCATAAATTTTATTAAACCGGTTGCGCTGTCGCTCGGCAATGGCAATTAAACGGATAAACAGCACCACAAACAGAATAATTAAAACCGAAGAGCCGAGAAATCCGTACTCTTCGCCTACGGTGCAAAAAATAAAGTCGGTGCTTTGCTCAGGTACAAAATTAAATTTGGTTTGGGTGCCTTCCAGAAAACCTTTGCCCAGCAAACCACCCGAGCCAATAGCAATTTTAGACTGGTGCACATTATAGCCCGCGCCTTTTAAATCTACCTCTTTACCCAGCAACACATTTACCCGTTGCTGCTGGTGGGGCTGTAGTTTGTAAAATAAATAGTCAATACCCTTTACCAGGCCCACACAAAACAACACTACGCACGCCACCACTATCATGCCCTGCTTAGATGCCCGCAAAAGAAATACGGCAATCGCTCCTACTCCTATAAGAATATAGATGAGTGTGGCCGGATTCATCACCAGTGCCAGCACCGAAATAATACCCAGCGCCAGGCAGATAAACAAAATCCAGCCGGGCAATCCTTCGCGGTAAAGTACAAACACAAAGGAACAATAAACCAGAGCCGAGCCGGTATCGTTTTGTGCCAGAATAATACCCATAGGCAATAAGATAATACCTGCTACTTTGTACCAGTGTTTTTTGTCTTTGAGTGAAAAATCATAATGGCTCATAAAGCGGGCAAGCGTGAGGGCTGTGGCAAACTTAGCAAACTCGGCCGGCTGTAACCTGAAACTTCCTATCTCAAACCAGGCATGCGCTCCTTTTACCTCCTTACTCAAAAACATCACCGCAATATTCAGCACAATCATTATTCCGTACGACATGTAGGAGAAAGCGTAAAAAAACTTATCGTCAATGAGCATAATCATTAACGCAATAAAAGCCGATACGCCAATCCATATCATCTGCTTTCCGTAGTTCTGTGTAATATCAAAAATGCTCGAGTGTTCGGGCTCGTAAACAGCTGCATAAATATTTATCCATCCTGCCAAAACAAAGATGGTGTAGATAAGCAACGTGGGCCAATCAATGTGTTGTGTGTGCAGGTTTTCCTGTTGTTGTCTCATTGGTTGCTGGCTGATGAATTAAATCGGTATTTACAAGTCGCTCTTCCATCCAGGGGCGCGTAATGGTATCGGTAAGGTATTGCTCTATCATTAAACTGGCAATAGGAGCAGCATAGGTGGCACCAAAGCCTGCATTTTCAATCACTACGGCAATGGCAATTTTTGGATTTTCTCTTGGGGCAAATGCAAAAAACACCGAGTGATCTTTTCCATGCGGATTTTGAGCAGTTCCCGTTTTTCCGCACACCACAATATTTTTTAAACGGGCAATGGTGGCCGTACCACGTTCTACCACGTCCTGCATGGCATCAATTACTACTCCGTAGTACGAAGTATCAACGGTGGTAAAATGTTTTTCGGTAAAAATGGGATTGTTTAGTTTTTTACCAGCTATGGCTTTTACAATATGCGGGGTAATGTAGTAACCTCTGTTGGCAAGTATGGCAGTTACATTGGCCATTTGCAATGGGGTAATTCCTAATTCGCCCTGACCAATGCCCAGTGAAATGGTGGTAGATGCTTTCCAGTGTCCCTGTCCGTAAATTTTACTATAGTACGCTGATGTGGGTAAATTTCCGGGTCCTTCTCCCGGTAAATCAATTCCAAGGCGCTGCCCCAGTCCGAAACTTAACACATGTTTTCTCCATTGGTCAAAAGCAGCCTCGGTGGTGGGGTACCTGCGGTTGTCAATTACCGAGCGATACACGCTGCAAAAATACGCGTTGCACGAAACGGCAATGCCCGGCCTTAGCGGCAATGGCGATGGATGCGGATGGCAACCTACATGCACACTGCCAAAACTGGCTCCGCGCGCACATCCGTAGGTAGTGTTGGGGTTTAACACGCCTTCCTGCTGCCCCACCAGCGACATAATAATTTTAAAGATAGAACCCGGTGGATACGGAGCGGCAATAGGCCGGTTGAATAACGGCTTCATGGGGTCGCGAAGTAATTTCATGTAATTATTTCCGCGCTCGCGGCCAATAAACAAATTAGGGTCGTAGGTAGGAAAAGATACAATGGCAAGAATTTCTCCGGTTGATGGTTCAATGGCCACAATACTTCCGCGCTTATTGGCAATGAGTTTTTCTCCGTACTCCTGTAAATCGTGATCTAAGGTGGTGGTAACATTTAAACCCGCCACCGATGCCGTATCAAACAGTCCGTTTTTGTATCGGCCCTGTGCGCGGTTGTGTACATCCACCAGCACGTATTTTATTCCGCGGGTACCGCGCAATTCATTTTCGTACGAACGCTCAATGCCGTTTACACCAAAATAGTCGCCCATGCGGTAATAGCCTTTTGATTGTTCAATAATTTTATCGGTTACCTCACCAATGTAACCCATTACGTGGGCAGCACTTTTATACACATATTTCCGGTCGGTACGCGTTTGCACATAAAACCCGGTAAAGTCATACAGTTTTTCCTGAAAGGCTGCGTAAACGGGAATGGTGAGTTGTTTTTCAAAAATTACCGCGCGGTATTTGGAGTAGCCTTTTGATTTTTTTATGCGTTCAAACCGTTTATCAAAATCATCGCGGGTAATGCCCAGCACTTCACAAAATCCGGCAGTGTCTAATTTTTTAAGGCGCTCCGGAACTACCATTAAATCGTAAATGGCATCGTTGTACACCAATAATTTTCCGTCACGGTCATATACCAGCCCGCGGGCGGGGTACACCACTTCTTCGTTTAATACATTGTTTTGCGCAAACCGCACATAGGTATCGTCAACCACCTGCAGCCAGAAAAGACGGAGCAGAAAAATAAATCCTACACTGATAAAAATAATGTAGAGGGTTATTTTTTTTGTTGATGAATCAATCATGCGAAGGTTTTACCGTAAAAAACAGAAACTGTCCCAAAACAATCATCAGTAAAGTAACACCTGTGCTGTAAAGTACGCGCTGCATGGTGGCAAAAAATTCTTTCATGCTGTACACTTCAAGAAAAAACAACGCAAGGCTGTGTATGAAAATAATGCTGAAAGCATAGGTAAAAAACCACACAAAACCTTTGTTGGCAATATTGGGTTCAATATTTCCGTCAAAATCTTCTTTGTTTAACGAGAGGGCAAGAAACCGCGGCCTGATATAGCCAACCAGCGTGGTGGCAAAGGTGTGAATGCCTACGGTACTCGAGAACACATCCATGAGCATACCTAATGCGAAACCGATTAAAAGCGATTGGGCCTTGGGTACATTTACCCGCATCATCATAAGAAGCAATACGTAAATATACGGATTTACATAGGGCGATAAATTAATATTATTAATGATAAGCACCTGAATAAACAAGAGCAAAACCAGCCTGAGCAATTGTTTTAGTACTTCATTTATCATCGGTGAGCCTTGTTTGCGCTTCGGTTTCGAGCGAGTCCATTTCCTCTTTGTAAAAATTATTGATGATGTATACCGAAGTTAAGTTGCCGAAACCGGTAGCCAGTTTTACTTTTATGGTATGAAAATTATCGCCAGCTTCCAGGCTGTGTGTGTACACTTCGCCAATTGGAATATTTTCCGGAAAAATAGTTGAAAAACCACTGGTCACAATTCGTTTACCATTTTCTACTTCCACGTGTTTATTTACATCCAGCAGCCTGCAGGTAGTGGGGTCGTCACCATCCCATACAAGCGAACCAAAGGCATTGTTGTCGGCAATTTTCGCGCTTATTTTCGCATTGCTGTTGAGTAAGGAAAGCACGGTACAAAAACGATCCGACACACCCATTACAATTCCAACCACTCCGTTGTCGCAAATCACTCCCATTTGTTGTTTTACTCCGTGTATTCTTCCCCGGTTCAGGGTAAGGTAATTATTTCGCCTGTTTACCGAGTTGTTCAGCACTTTGGCGGCAATGTAAGTGTACTGCTGTTTGTAGATGCTGTCGTTTACCTTAAAGTCGCGTATTTCGTTGTTGTAATAACTGGTAAAAAGTTCGGAGCGTAGCCGTGCATTTTCCAGTTGAAGGCTGTCGTTAATTTGCCGTAACCTGAAATAAGATTTGAAATTGGCTACCGTGTTAAATACGTTTCCCGAAACTCCGTTGGAAAAATTGATAAAACTGGCCCGCTGGTAAGTGTTGTAACGGTAAATGAGGTACAGGGAAAAAAATTCAAGCAGAAGAAACAGCAGAAAAACGTAATACTTGTAAATAAATACAATGATGTTTCTCATTCACCTGCTCCGGAATTACGTCATCAGGTTTTTAAACACATGAAGGTTTTTCAGGGCAATGCCGGTGCCGCGCACTACTGCTCTCAGCGGGTCTTCGGCCACATGAACCTGTAGTTTTGTTTTGGCGGCAATACGTTTGTCTAATCCGCGCAGCAATGCTCCTCCTCCGGTAAGGTACAGTCCGGTTTGATAAATATCGGCTGATAATTCGGGAGGGGTAAGCTCCAGTGCCCGCAGTACCGCTTCTTCAATTTTAGAAATTGATTTATCAAGTGCCTGTGCAATTTCGCTGTACGAAACACGTATTTGTTTAGGCAGCCCGGTCATTAAATCGCGGCCGTTTACTTCATAATCCGGTGGCGGATTGTCGAGCTCGGGCAATGCGGCCCCTACTTCAATTTTAATTTTCTCGGCACTGCGCTCGCCTATCAGCAGGTTGTGTTGCCTGCGCATGTAGTCTACAATATCATCGGTAAACTCGTCTCCAGCCACTCTTATGGATTGGTCGCACACAATACCCGCCAGGGCAATTACCGCAATTTCAGTGGTTCCGCCACCAATATCAATTACCATGTTTCCCATTGGCTCAAACACATCAATGCCAATACCAATAGCAGCAGCCATAGGCTCGTGAATCAGGTAAACTTCTTTGGCACCCGCCCGCTCAGCCGAATCTTTTACCGCACGCTTTTCCACCTCGGTAATGCCCGATGGAATACAAATAACCATGCGCAGCTGCGGATTGAATAATTTATTCTTGGTGCTGATCATTTTTATCAGTCCGCGAATCATGTGTTCGGCTGCATTAAAATCAGCAATCACTCCATCCTTAAGCGGCCTGATGGTTTTAATATCTTCATGCACTTTGCCATGCATTTGCATAGCCTGGTTGCCAACTGCAATTACATTGCCTGTGGTACGGTTAATTGCAATGATTGACGGCTCGTCAACCACCACCTTATCTTTATGGATAATCAGTGTATTGGCCGTTCCTAAATCAATCGCAAGTTCCTGTGTTAAAAAACTGAATACCCCCATGGGTTTTGAATTATTATATCAAGGTGAATACTCTCGCAAAATACGGTTAAAACAACCTAAATAGGGGGTAATCAAAAAATAAATGTTCACCAGTAATCAACAGGCTGTAATTTTAATTTAACTTCTCAAAAATTACACTGCTTTGTTTTTTTACACCAGCCGCTAAAAACAACTGCGATGAATGGTTGTTATACACGAGGGGCCGTTTTATACTCTCACTTGTATCCAAAAGAGCATTTACTACCGGATGGGCTTAATATTCAGTTCGTCAAAATAAATTTCCCTTCCCTGCAGGAAATTTTTACGGATTAAAAAATGCGGCACACAAAATCGGTGAATAGTGAGAGAAAAATGATGGTAGCATTACTTTTGCAATAACTTTTAGCAGCATGAAATATCAGGTATCCGATACACCGCTTTTAGACGAGAAACGAATGGAACATTTGCGTAAAAATGGCGGTGGAAATGGTTTTGCTACTGAAATAACAGAGATGTTTACTTTGAGAAGCAGCGAGTTAATGGCCGATTTGAACCGGGAAGCTTTAACTAAGAATACAACTAAATGTAAAAAAACATTGCATAGCCTTAAAGGAATAGCCCTAACTATGGGGGCTGGCCGGTTGGCCGATATTTGCTTTACCCTTGACAAGCTGATTGCGGAAGGGGAAATGGACGAAGCCGCAGAACTCATGGATTATATTAAGCCAACGGTAGCCGAATCAATTGAGGCTATTCGCGCCAAACTGAATATTTAAGTTAGGTCAGCGTTTTTCGTATTTCGGCTATGATAAGTTGGGTGGCTCCGGTGTTAGTTGAGATAAAATCCTTGGCTTTTTTACCCGCCTCTTTTCGCCATTGTTCGTTTATTACTCTGGTTGTAAACAGAGAATTAAACTGCTGCTCCGATTCAATGAGTAAGCTGCCTCCGCTTTTTAATAACGCTGTGGCTTCCCAAAATTTTGAAATATTGGGCCCGTACAAAACCGGAATTCCATACACCGCTGCCTCCAGTATATTATGCAGTCCGCTGCCAAAACCGCCACCTATTAAGGCCACATCTCCATATTGATAGAGTGAAGACAGAAGTCCTATCCGGTCAATGATAAGCACCCCGAAATCGTTTGATTTTTTATCCCATTCACTATAAACTTTTCCATCCGGAAATTTTTGCTTCATCTCTTTTATATGTGCCGGTGAAATATCGTGCGGCACCAGAATAAAGCAGAATTCTTCTGCCTCGGGTTTTGTATAAATTGCGGCTACCATATTTTCTTCAGCCGGCCAGCAGCTTCCGGCAATTAAAACTTTTCTGCCGACAATAAATTGTTTTATCCCCTCGGGTTCCATAGGTTCCTGGCTTATGCGGGTAACCCGGTCAAAACGGGTATCTCCGGCCACACGGCATTGAGTTAATTTAAGCTTTTGTACCTGCACAAGGGAGGCCGCATTTTGCAAAAAAATGGTTTTAAAGGCGTGAAGATGTGAGGTGAAAAAATGACCGATGAATGGCTTAAAAAAAACCTGATCGGGTCTGAAAACGGCAGAAATCAAACAGGCCGGAATATTTCGGCTGCTTATTTCGCTGAGGTAATAAAGCCAGAATTCATATTTCACAAAAATGATCAGCTGTGGTTTTACCAGATCGAGAAATTTTTTTGCGTTGCCTGGCGAATCAAAAGGAAGGTAAAAAACATAATCGGCTCCCTTGTAGTTTTTTTGTATCAGGTACCCCGATGGGGAAAAAAACGTGATGAATAATTTATACCCCGGATACTCAAGTTTTAGTTGTTCCATCACAGGCCGTCCCTGTTCAAATTCACCAAGCGAAGCAAAATGGAACCAGATGCGTTTTTCGGTTTTACCGGCTAATGCTTTTTCTATCTCTTCCAAAAGGCCGATTCGTCCTTTTACAAAGGCATGTGCTTTGGCATTAAAAAAACCGGCAATGCGGGCTGCTAAAAGGTAGCACTTAAGCCCCAATGAATACACAAGTAATAGCAGTGCCTTCATTGCTGCAAGCAACTAATAGAAAATATATTCGTCAGTTTTGCTGGAAGGATAAATGGGAATAATCCACCCAAACCGAAATCCGGAAAGAACATCATTTCGTTTTTGTTTATCCTGCGTCATGGTATCAAAATTCCAGTCCCTGCGGCTTTGAGTAAAGCCATGCAGGTAATTATATCCGGCATAAAAATTAATAAAGTGTTTGCGGTCAAGGTAGTAAATGCCCACAAACCCGTTTAATACCAAACCATTGGTTAGCCGGTCATACCCTTTTTTATAGGCTTTGCTAAGAGCAGGCACGTCCCCATCGGGGGCAGTAATTTTTAATTTATGCTGCATAAACCCAACTCCGCCCGATACAATGAAACCCGAGTTTTTATTCTGCTTTAAAACAGGAATTACTTTACCAACCCTGCTCATTAAAAAGTATCCGCGCTCACTTAATCCTAAGCGGGAGTAGCCTCCGTTTATCCCGATAACATTTCCCGAGCTATTGGTGAGGCTGTCTAAAATAGTATTTTCTTTTACGTTGGGGCCAAACATAAAACTTAATTCACCTCCCCAGATAAGGTTCGATTTTGTTTTTACAAAACACCCTATACCTAATGCCGTGCTGTTCCCGAACCGTTTGGCCATATCCATGGAAGGGGATTGGAAATCGTAGTTAAAACTCAGGTTTACAACCTTTCGTTTTTCTGTACCTCTGAATTTTATTTTCAAAGGGTCGTCCGATGGCTTTTTCATTGGAGCGGGTTGCTGTGCAAAAACCGTCATCCCAAGCAATAAGCCCAAAAGCAAATAAAACGCTCTCATAAGTCGTCAAATTTAAGGCATTCCTTCTTCATTATTACATGGCAACGCATATATTTGCAATCCTTTTATTGTAACCCAACGGAATGAAAAAAATTCAGATGGTTGATTTGGTCAGCCAGCATGATAAAATCAGAAAAGAACTTGATACTGCCATTGCTCAGGTAATTAACTCGGCCGCATTCATTAACGGTCCCGAAGTAAAAGCCTTTGCAGAAGAGCTGGCAGGATACACAGGCGCTAAGTTTGTTATCCCTTGTGCCAATGGTACCGATGCCCTTCAAATTGCTATGATGGCATTGGGATTAAAACCTGGAGACGAAGTGATTGTTCCATCTTTTACCTACGTAGCCACTGCCGAAGTAATTGCGTTGCTGGGGTTAAATCCGGTGTTGATTGATGTGAACCCGCAAACTTTTTGTGCAGAACCCGAGCTGATTGAAAAAGCAATTACAGCCCGTACAAAAGCAATTGTTCCGGTGCATTTATTTGGTCAGTGTGCCGATATGGAGCAAATACTTCTGCTTGCAAAAAAACACAACCTTTTTGTAATTGAAGATACGGCACAGGCCATTGGTGCCGAATACACTTTTGCTGATGGAACCAAAAAACAGGCGGGCACTATGGGCACCATTGGAACAACATCTTTTTTCCCTTCGAAAAATTTAGGGTGTATGGGTGACGGAGGTGCTATTTTTACCAATGACGAAACACTGGCCCAAAAAATAAAGATGATTGCCAATCACGGACAATCGGTTCAGTATATTCATGACGAGGTAGGGGTAAACTCCCGGCTCGATACCATACAGGCGGCCATTTTACGGGTAAAATTAAAACAACTTGATTCTTACAAAAATGCCAGGCAACGGGCAGCAGCGTATTACGACAGGTATTTTTTAAATCATCCCCATTTTCAAACTCCGGTACGAAACCCTAAATCAACGCACGTATTTCATCAATACACGTTGAAAACAACAGGTATTGACCGCAAAGTGTTACGCGAATTTCTGGCTTCAAAAGGAGTTCCTTCTATGGTGTATTATCCATATCCGCTGCATATGCAAAAGGCCTATTCAACTAACAGGTATAAAGCTGGGCACTTTCCTGTTTCCGAGTTGTTGTGCGAACAGGTTATCTCTTTGCCCATAAGCACTGAGATGGATGAGGAACAGCTTGAATTTATATGCCGCTCGGTAACTGAATTTTGTTCTACACAAACTAAAAACGTAAACTAAATATACATGAAAATTGCAGTAGTAGGAACCGGATATGTTGGTTTGGTAACAGGCACCTGTTTGGCCGAGACCGGAGCTGATGTAACCTGTGTTGATATTGACACTAAAAAAATCAAGAATCTTAAAAAGGGTATTCTTCCCATTTATGAGCCTGGGCTTGATGAACTGGTAGCCCGAAATGTTCAAAAAGGACGTTTACATTTTTCTACCAATCTGGGCGAAAGTATTCAGGATGCCGAAGTAGCTTTTATTGCCGTAGGAACACCTCCGGGAGAAGACGGAAGTGCCGACTTAAAATATGTGCTGGCAGTAGCTTTCGAGATTGGGAAAACCATGAACCATCATTTGGTAGTGGTAACTAAAAGTACTGTTCCCGTAGGAACGGCTGAAAAAGTTAAAAATGCAGTTGCCACAGCGCTTAGCGGGCGTGGTTCCGATCTGGCATTTGATGTGGCTTCGAACCCCGAGTTTCTGAAAGAAGGTGCCGCCATTGATGATTTTATGAAACCCGACAGAATTGTAGTTGGCGTTTCTTCTGCCAAAGCCGAAGAAATAATGCACCGGCTTTACAAGCCTTTTGTGTTAAACGGCCACCCTATTATTTTCATGGATATTCCTTCGGCCGAAATGACCAAGTATGCCGCCAATGCCATGCTGGCTACCAAAATCAGTTTCATAAATGATATTGCCAACCTGTGTGAAATAATGGGGGCCGATGTAAATCTGGTACGAAAAGGAATTGGCAGCGACCCGCGCATTGGAAATAAATTTATTTACCCGGGAATTGGATACGGGGGTTCATGTTTTCCAAAAGATGTAAAGGCTCTGGCTAAAACAGCTGCCGAAAATGGACATAGAATGCGTATTCTTGAAGCGGTTGAAGCCGTAAATGAAGACCAGAAAGCGGTGTTGTTTAATAAAGTAATGAATCGCTTTGCCGGCAACATAAAAGGAAAAACATTTGCCATGTGGGGACTCTCATTTAAACCTAAAACTGATGATATGCGCGAAGCTCCTTCATTGGTAATAATTGAGAAACTGCTGGCACAGGGTGCAAAGGTAGTGGCTTATGATCCGGTTGCAATGAACGAAGCTAAACATACGCTTGGCGATACGGTGAAGTACACCGAAAATGAGTACGAAACACTAAAAGATGCAGATGCTTTGTTGATTATTACCGAGTGGCCTGAGTTTCGTTCGCCCGACTTTAATCAAATGGGGCGCCTTCTTAAAAACAAACTCATTTTTGACGGAAGAAATATCTACGAACTTAAGGATATGAACCAACTAGGATTTGAATATTATTGCATTGGAGTTAAAACAAATTAAGGTTATGCCAAACAAGCGAATACTTATTACCGGAGCCGCAGGATTTTTAGGTTCTCATTTATGCGACCGTTTTATTAAAGAGGGGTATGATGTGATTGGAATGGATAACCTGATAACTGGAGATCTTAAAAACATAGAACATCTTTTTAAGCTGAAACAGTTTGAATTTTATCATCACGATGTAAGCACATATATTCACATTCCCGGTAAACTGGATTACATACTGCATTTTGCTTCACCGGCAAGTCCTATTGATTATTTAAAAATACCTATTCAAACTTTAAAGGTGGGCTCGCTGGGAACACATAACTGTTTGGGGTTGGCTCTGGCAAAAAAGGCGCGTATACTGGTAGCATCAACTTCTGAAATTTATGGCGATCCGTTAGTACATCCGCAAACCGAAGAGTATTGGGGGAATGTGAATCCGGTAGGCCCGCGCGGAGTGTACGATGAAGCCAAACGTTTTCAGGAAGCCATGACTATGGCATATCACACTTACCACGGAGTTGAAACCAGAATAATTCGCATATTTAATACCTATGGCCCGCGCATGCGACTGAATGACGGACGCGTGCTTCCTGCTTTTATTGGTCAGGCATTGCGTGGTGAAGATTTAACCATGTTTGGCGATGGTTCGCAAACACGTTCATTTTGTTATGTAGATGATTTGGTAGAGGGAATTTATCGTTTACTGATGAGTAATTATGCGCAGCCTGTGAATATTGGTAACCCCGATGAAATAACCATAAAAGAATTTGGTGAAGAAATTTTAAAACTTACCGGAGCCAATCAAAAACTTATTTCACTTCCGTTGCCCAAAGACGACCCGAAACAACGCAAGCCGGATATTACCAAAGCCAGGGAAATTTTGGGATGGGAGCCTAAAGTAAGCCGTGCCGAAGGATTAAAAATTACCTATGAGTATTTTAAAAGTCTTCCGAAAGAAGATTTGTACAAATACGCTTACCCGAAAGAGTTCGAAAAGAAAAATAATTAGTAATTACTGCGATACCTGGCGAGGTAACGGAGTTGGATTACTCCCTTCAGGAAGCGGAACTTCTTCAAACAGTCCGAGTTTATCCATTTCTAAGATGGTGCCTTGGTGGTCGGCCGACTGATGATACATAGGCACAAATTTGGCTCCCCAATAAATCTCTTCGTACCGGTAAGAATGGCGTGTATGCACAGTTTGCGAATAGGTATCGTCAAAGGCTTTAAAAATAAAAATGAATTCGATACCGGCCTCTTTAAAATCTTTTTCGCCCCATCCTTTAAGCGGACTTTCCTCATCAATCGGATGAACAATGGTCCAGCTCATGGACAAACCGGTTACTTTGTTTCGCTCCAGATTTAACGGATAAAATCTTCTCAGGCTTCTGCCATTTTCAGTTTCTGCTAAACTCATAAGCAACTGAGCCTCGCATTCAATCAACTGATTTTTGCGGGCATTGGCAATTCTAAACATCAATGCCGTGATGTTTTTATACGGAGAAATAAGTGCCTTTTCACTAAATAAAAGAGTAGCCCGGGGTCGTGAAAATCTGCCATACAACAAACCGGTAGCTAAAGCAAATGACATAAGTCCGATGAGTGACTCAAAAGCGGCAATCAATCCGGCTGTATGCCCCACAGGGTTTACCCGCCCATATCCCACGGTGGTAAAAGTTTGGCAACTGAAATAAAAGGCCTCAATCCATTTGTCTTTGGTTCCTTCACTCATCATACCGCCCAGTTGTTCCAGCCCGGTTATAAAGTAAGCTGTAGCAAACAGGCAGTTAGCTACAATGTACACCACAAATACAATGAGGTTAAATTTCCACCACTTCATAGTAATCAGGTTGTGGAAATGGTTAAACCGGTAGGTAAAAGGGAGACCTGTGCGTTTTACATTAAAACTACCGTCAGCATTCACCAAACGAGAGCCTTGTGTGGTGGCCGAATTGCCAAATCCGGTGTCATTATCCTCTCTGAATTTGCGGGAAAGTCGTTTTATCACGGTTAAATCTGTTTAAACGTTTTGAAAAGGGGGGTAGTCAGGGTATTTTTGTCTCACAAAATTAAATAAAGAAATGGACTATTTTGCACATGAAACGGCTGTGGTTGATAACGGATGTACCATAGGAAAGGGAACTAAAATATGGCATTTCTCGCATATCATGTCAGATTGTATCATTGGCGAAAGGTGCAATATCGGGCAGAATGTGGTGGTTTCACCGGGGGTGGTTTTGGGGAGCAATGTTAAAATCCAGAACAATGTTTCTATTTATACCGGAGTAACCTGCGATGATGATGTTTTTCTTGGGCCTTCAATGGTTTTTACAAATGTAATTAACCCGCGAAGTGCGGTGAACCGCAAAAGTGAATATGCTAAAACACATGTGGGCATAGGAGCCAGCATAGGAGCTAATGCAACTATTGTATGCGGCCACGATATCGGGAAATTTGCTTTTATAGGGGCAGGAGCCGTGGTAACGAAAAATGTGCCCGATTATGCACTGGTTATTGGAAATCCGGCTAAGCAAACAGGATGGATGAGTGAATTTGGACATAAGTTAAAATTTGATGCCGCGGGAATAGCTTTATGTGCTGAAAGCGGAGAAAAATACGAATTGAAAAACGGGAAGGTGACTAAACTGAGCGCATGAAAAAAATTCTGGTAACAGGCGGAACAGGTTATATCGGGTCGCACACCTGCGTGGAGTTGTTGAATGCGGGATATGAAGTGGTTATTGCCGATAACCTTTCTAACTCATCTATTGAGGTGGTTGACCGCATACAGGAAATTTCAGGCAAAAAAGTATCATTTCACAAAGTGGAATTATGCAACAGAACAGAAGTTGACCGGCTATTTGAACAGGAAAAAAACATGGATGCCGTTATTCATTTTGCGGCCAAGTTGCAGGTAAACGAATCGGTGCAGGAACCTGTTATGTATTACGAAAATAATTTGTTTGCCCAGATAAATGTATTGCAGTCTATGCTCAAATTCGGGGTAAAACATTTTGTGTTTTCCTCATCGTGTACCGTTTACGGCAACCCTGACGTATTACCTGTAACGGAATCTGCCGTAGTAAAAAAGGCGGAATCTGCTTACGGGAATACCAAACAAATGGGCGAAGAAATATTAGAACATACGTGCAAAACCAAACCCATTCATGCTATTTCGCTGCGTTATTTTAATCCGGTAGGGGCACACGAGACGGCTTTGATTGGAGAAGTACAGCATGGGGTTCCGCATCACCTGGTTCCTTATATTACAGAAACTGCTTTCGGGAAAAGGCCGCACTTAAATGTATTCGGCAGCGATTATAAAACACACGATGGAACCTGCGTGCGCGATTACATTCATGTAGTGGATGTAGCCACCGCTCATATTGCCGCAGTTGAACGGTTGTTGCATGGAAACAATAAAACCATGTTTGAAATTTTTAATATCGGAACAGGTATAGGATACTCGGTACTTGATATGGTGAAAGCTTTTGCAAAAGCCACCGGAATAAATATCCCTTATCAGTTATCACCGCGCAGAGACGGAGATGTAGAGGCCGTGTATGCCAATGCGGGAAAAGCGCGGAGTGAATTAAAATGGAAAGCGAAATACTCGATAGAAGATATGCTGCGCAGTGCCTGGAACTGGGAGCAAAAACAAAAAGCGAATAATAACTGATGACGAAACAAAAAATACTTATTACCGGAGGTGCCGGATTTATCGGGTCGCATGTGGTGCGTTTGTTTGTAAATAATTATCCCGGATATGAAATTTACAACCTTGATAAACTCACCTATGCAGGCAATCTGGAGAACCTGAAAGATGTGGAGTCAAAATCAAATTACCATTTTGTAAAGGGGGATATTGTTGATGCCGCTTTTGTAAACAATCTTTTTGCCGGACATAATTTTGACGGGGTAATTCATCTGGCTGCCGAGTCGCATGTTGACCGCTCAATTGAAAATCCAATGGATTTTGTAATGACAAATGTGGTGGGTACGGTAAACCTGCTTAATGCCGCACGACATAGCTGGAAAAACAACACCACCGGCAAACGCTTTTACCATGTGTCAACCGATGAAGTGTACGGCTCGCTGCACGAAGGTGGTTTTTTTCTGGAAACAACTCCCTACGATCCGCAGTCTCCATACTCGGCATCAAAGGCCGGCTCCGATCATTTTGTGAGAGCTTACCGAAACACGTACAAACTTCCGGTTGTAATAAGCAACTGCTCCAACAATTACGGGCCAAGCCAATTCCCCGAAAAACTAATTCCGCTTTTTATAAATAATATCCGTAACAAAAAGCCATTGCCCGTTTACGGAAAAGGAGAAAACGTGCGCGACTGGCTCTACGTAATTGACCATGCCCGTGCAATTGATGTGGTTTATCATAAGGGAAAAGAAGGCGAAACTTACAATATTGGCGGATTCAACGAATGGAAAAACATTGACCTGATAAAAGTGATATGCAGGGCAATGGATAAAAAACTCGGACGCGCCACCGGAGAATCCGAGCAATTAATTACCTACGTAACCGATCGTGCCGGACATGATTTGCGTTATGCCATTGATGCAAATAAAATAATGAACGAACTGGGGTGGAAACCCTCGCTGCAATTTGAAGAAGGAATTGAAAAAACCATCGACTGGTATTTAACCAATCAGCAATGGCTCGATGATGTGACTTCGGGCAATTACCTTCGTTATTATGAATCAATGTACGCTAACCGATAACACAAAATGAAAGGAATAATATTAGCCGGTGGAAGCGGCACCCGATTGCATCCCCTCACCTTAGCGGTTAGCAAACAACTCATGCCCGTTTACGACAAGCCGATGATTTATTATCCGCTGTCGGTGTTAATGCTTGCCGGAATAAAAGAAATTCTGATTATTTCAACTCCGCATGATTTACCCGGATTTCAAAAACTACTCGGTGACGGAGCTCAGGTTGGCTGCCGTTTTGAATATGCCGAACAACCAAGTCCCGATGGACTGGCACAGGCCTTTATTATCGGAGAAAAATTTATTGGGAAAGAAAAGGTGGCTCTTATTTTAGGAGATAATATTTTCTTCAGTTCGGGATTAAAATCATTGTTGCAGGCTAATAATGATCCGGAAGGCGGAGTAGTATTTGCGTATCATGTAAGTGACCCCGAACGGTATGGTGTAGTGGAGTTTGACAAAGAAATGAACGCTTTGAGTATTGAGGAGAAACCTGAAAACCCCAAATCAAATTATGCTGTTCCGGGATTGTATTTTTATGATAACAGTGTGGTGCAGGTAGCTAAAAATATTAAACCATCTCCCCGTGGTGAATTGGAAATTACTGATGTAAATAAAGTATATCTGCAACAGGGAAAACTTAAGGTTGGCGTGTTGCAGCGGGGTACAGCATGGCTTGATACCGGCACTTTCGATTCGCTCATGCAGGCCGGACAATTTGTGCAGGTGCTGGAGCAACGTCAGGGTTTAAAGGTAGGATGTATTGAAGAAGTAGCGTACCATATGGGATATATCAATAAAGAACAATTAAAAGTACAGGCCGAAAAACTGGTGAAAAGCGGTTATGGTACATATTTATTAAATTTAATTTCAAGAGATAAAAAATGAGCAATAATCAGGTACAGTACGATGCATTAAAGAAGTTTTCGCATCAGATGGAATTTGTGTTGAGCAACTATTCAAACCATGGTTTAAACATAGGGGATTACACCAACGTAATATTGGGCGGTTTGGGTGGTTCAGGAATTGGCGGACGAATTGCCAAAACATGGTTTGCCGATAAATTTCCTCTTCCAGTTGAAGTGGTTTCGGATTATACGTTGCCTGCCTATGCCGGATCAAAAACATTGGTTATTCTCTGTTCCTATTCCGGGAATACCGAAGAAACACTTTCACTATTTGAAAATGCTGCAGCGAAAGGTTGTAAAACAATTGTAGTAACTACCGGTGGTAAAATAGATGAGCTCGCAAAACAACATCAGTGCAAAACTTATTATGGCGAAGGAGGATTTCAACCCCGCATGGCACTGTGCTATTCACTTACAACGGTGCTGCTTATTCTTGCTGAGCTGATGGGTGAAGCAGAAACCATGAAAGAAAATTTAAAAAAAGTGGCCACACGAATAGCTGAAAACGGAGCAAATTATGAGCAGGAAGCCGGGGATTTACTTGATATGGTGAAAAAGCAAATTCCCAATAAGGTAATTGTGGTGGCCGACCCTTGGCTTGAGGCTGTTGGGTTGCGCTTTTGCCAGCAAATTCAGGAGAATGCCAAGCACGAAGCATTTTTGCACGTTTTGCCCGAAGCTAATCACAATGTAATTGAAACCTATTACGGAAATATTCCTTCGGTGTATTTTTTTCTTCGCTCCGGAAATAACCAGCGCATTGAGTCGCGGTTCGATTTTTTAACTTCCCTCCTCGAAGTAGAGTACCACAAAGTGATTAATCTGGTTTTGGATGAGTATGATTTAGGTTCGGTACTCGCACTTATTTACCGCCTCGATGTGTTGAGTCTACACCTGGCCGAATTGCGAATGGTTAACGCTCTTGAGGTTCCAAATATTTCTTCTTTGAAAGAGTTTCTTGAAGGATTTAATTAATTCATCCATGAGCCTATTTGATACATTTGGCCGTGTTCACAATTACCTGAGGATATCATTAATTGATACCTGTAATTTTAGTTGCACTTACTGTGTGCCTCAGCAAAAACCCGGAAAGAAAAAAGCCGAAGAGCTGATGAGCGCTCAGGAAATTTATGAAATCGCGGGAGTGTTTGTGGGGTTGGGAATAGATAAAATAAGGTTAACAGGTGGCGAGCCAACCCTTCGTAAAGACTTCGGGCAGATTATTCGTAAACTAAGTGAATATCCCGTGCAGCTAACACTTACCACCAACGGATTTTTGCTTCATCGGTTTATCGAAGATTTAGAAGTATGCGGGGTAAAATCAATTAATATCAGCATTGACTCACTAAAGGAAGAACGATTTAAGGCTATTTCTAAAACAAACGGTTTTCAAACGGTTTATAACAATATTTTTTTGTTGCTCGAAAAAGGATTCCATATCAAACTTAATGTGGTGCTAATGCGCGGGGTGAATGATGATGAGGCGAATGATTTTATTGAACTCACGCGGCATTATCCGTTGCATATACGCTTCATTGAGTTTATGCCCTTTACCGATAACGAATGGGAGCGCAACAAGGTAATTAGTTATCAGGAGCTCATTGAACAGTTGAGTGAAAAACACGAACTTATTAAACTCCCCGACCAGTTGCACGACACCACCAAAAAATATAAAGTGGCGGGCTACAAAGGAACTCTTGCTGTAATAAGCAGTGTATCTAATCCTTTTTGCAGCGGATGCAACCGTTTGCGTATTTCGGCCGATGGAAAAATGCGCAACTGCCTCTTCGCACAAACCAATATGGATTTGCTTACCCCTTTCAGAAAAGGAGAAGACATTGTTTCACTTATTGAGAAAAACGTAAAAGCAAAAGCATTCCAGTATGGCGGACAACAAATGACTTCTGATATTAAAAACAGTCAGATGCTTTTAATAGGAGGTTAAATATGGCGCCTGAGTGGGTTTTTATGTTGCTGCTTTTACTCATTGCCGTTTTTTATTCTTCAGTTGGGCATGGCGGGGCTAGCAGCTACCTAGCGTTAATGACACTGTGGGGTTTTGAAACCGGGGCGGTTAAATCCTCGGCACTTATTTTAAATCTGGTTGTTTCGTTTATTGCTTTTGTGCAATATACGCAGCAGGGTCATTTCAAATGGAAATTGACCTGGCCTTTTTTGCTTACCTCCATTCCTATGGCTTATGCCGGTGGCAGCTTTTCTGTCGATGCCATGCAGTATAAAAAAATACTTGGCGTATTGCTTTTGTTTTCGGTATTACGTCTGTTGGGTATTTTTAATAAAAAATCAACAGTGATTACTCAGCTTCATATGCCGACAGCATTGTGTATCGGGGCGGCTATCGGGTTTGTTTCCGGACTCATTGGTATTGGGGGCGGAATCATTCTGAGTCCGGTTATTTTGTTACTGGGTTGGGCCGGAATGAAAGAAACTGCTGCAGCATCAGCTTTGTTTATACTGGTAAATTCGGCAGCGGGTATGATGAGCATGATGAACCACTATACATTTACTTTCACGTATCCGTGGAGCTGGATTTGCATCACCCTTGCCGGAGGACTGGCAGGAGGATACTGGGGAAGCAAAGTGGCACCTGTAAAACAAATGAACTATGTACTGGCAGCGGTATTGCTAATGGCTTCGGTAAAACTGGTGTTGTTCTGATAAAAAGCAAAAATGCTGTAACAAAATTCATTTACTTTGCACCATGCAGGTAATGTTATACGGAGTACTCAAAGAAAAATTGCAGGATGAGATGATTGAAATCACTCCTGTGGTAACGGTTCAGGAATTAATACAAATCCTTGAGATAAGGTATCCGCTATTAAAGGAGCAGCGATTCACAATTGCCGTTAACAAAAAAATTTGTACTGATAACAAACATGCGTTGACTGAAGAGGATGCCATTGCGTTGTTACCACCATTTAGCGGAGGATAATTATGCTTACACCTGAAGAATATAAACGCTACAGCAAACAGGTTGCATTGCCTCAAATTGGTTTGGGAGGTCAGCAAAAACTTAAAGCGGCTAAAGTACTGGTGGTAGGTGCCGGTGGGTTAGGATGTCCCGCCCTGTTATATCTGGCTGGCGCAGGAATCGGTACCATTGGTATTGCCGATGGCGATGTGGTAGAGATAAGTAATTTGCCCCGGCAGGTTCTTTATGGAAACGAATCGGTGGGAAAGAAAAAAGCAGATGAAGCGAGGAGGGTATTAGCCAGTATTAATCCAATGGTAAAGGTGGTAGTTTATGAAGAGTTTATAACTGCACAAAATGCAGAGCGAATCATGCAGGATTTTGATGTGGTGATTGACGCTACCGATAATTTAGAAACACGTTATGTGATGGATGAATTTTCGGTGCGACTGCAAAAGCCCTGGATTTTCGGTGGCGTGTATAAATACGAAGGGCAGCTTTCAGTATTTAACCATCCGCTAAACAAAGGTGTTGGCTACAAAGATATTTACCCGAAGAAAGAGAATATGAATACTCCTGAGGATTGCAATTTGGCCGGAGTACTTGGAGTGCTTCCGGGTATTATAGGGTGCATGCAGGCCGCAGAGTGCATTAAAATAATTTTAGGGATGAACGATGTGATGAGCGGGAAGTTAGTGGTGTTTAATCTGCAAAGTATGCAAACTCAGGCATTTGAAATTTAATTGGTGCAATGATGAAAGAAAAGAAGAAAGTTAATATTTTTATTCAGGGTCCCGTAACTCCTGCTAAAGTGGCCGAAATGATAGCAAACCACGAACACAAAACACATATAGGAGCACACGATGTGTTTATGGGGCAGGTGCGTGCCGATGAGGTGAACGGTAAAAAAGTAAAAGCCATTGAGTATACTGCATACGAAGACATGGCCAGCGAGGTGTATTCGCAAATAAAGGAAGCTATTTTTTCAAAGTATGAGTTGGCCTGTATGCATGTGGTGCACAGTTTGGGAACGGTAAAAACTGGTGAACTTTCGCTGGTGGTTTTTGTTTCATCGGCTCATAGAAAAGCCTGTTTGGATGCTTGCCGTGAAGTGGTGGAGCAGTTAAAAAAAGAACTCCCTGTTTGGGGCAAAGAAGTATTCGAAGATGAAACAGCTCAATGGAAGGAAAATACGTAAACGGAAAGCGTTCCATCTTTTAAGCTCATAAGGTTTTGATGTAATCCACTACTTGATTTCTTAGCCAGATAGATATATAGACGTGAACGAAAAACAACAATGCCCATTTCAGTAAAAATTATTAATTTGCCGGTTTATGATTGATATTACCCAAAAAATTACTACACATCGTAAAGCCATTGCCGAGGCAAAGGTACGGGTGGGCTCAGAACAAACCATTCACCTTATTCGGGAGAATCAGGTTCCAAAGGGAAATGTGCTGGAAAGCGCACGCGTAGCTGCTTTATTTGCAGTAAAACGTACTGCCGATATGATACCCGATTGCCATCCCATGCCGGTAGAGTACACAGGTGTTACTTTTGAAATGGATAACACATCGGTGCGCATTCGGGTGGAAGTACATACGGTGTATAAAACCGGAGTGGAGGTAGAAGCCATGCACGGAGCATCAGTGGCAGCGCTCACCCTGTATGACATGTTGAAGCCGGTTGACAAGCAAATTTCCATTGAGCAAATCCGCCTGATTGAAAAAAGCGGTGGCAAATCGGATTACCGCGATGAAACGGACGAAACTTTCCATGCCGCTGTAATAGTGTGCAGCGATACTATTTCGGCAGGGAAAAAAGAAGACAAAGCCGGAAAAGCCATTATTAGCGAGTTGGAAAAGCACGGGGTGCAGCTCACCGCATACGATATTATACCTGACGATGCAGAGCAGATACAACAAAAAGTTAAGAGCTATGCAGCCGCCAATACGCATTTTGTACTGGTGTGCGGAGGTACAGGCCTTTCACCACGAGATATTACACCGGAGGCAGTAACACCACTGTTTACGCGCGAAATTCCGGGTATTATGGAAGCGGCCCGGGCTTATGGCCAGCAGCGTATGCCTTATGCCATGTTCTCGCGCGGGGTGGCCGGATTTGTGAATCACACACTTGTGGTTACATTGCCGGGGTCAACACGCGGGGCGGTGGAAACCATACAGGCCCTGTTTCCGTATTTGCTGCATTTATTTGCAGTAAAAAAAGGAAAGCAGCATAAAGAGAAAAAATCAACTACCTAAGATTTTTTCAGCAGAAAATTTTGCCGGTAGCAAATAAATAACGAGTACGAATATTCAAACATCAACTCGTCCATACTGTAATAAGGCTCCAGCCTGAAGTGTGCGTAGAAATGATCAAATAGTTTCTCATCCCAGATAAGCCGCATAAAAAGCAGTTCGCGGTTTTTAGGGAAATAAGGATTGCCAATGGATGAAATATTTTGATACAACGGATTACCAAGTGCACTCATAAACTCGTTGCTTTTCCAGTAGGTAAGCATCAAATCAACATGAGCGGCAGTTTTCACTAAAAAATTTCCCATCACTGCATCACCGTCTTTGTAAATCTGTCCTTTGTTTGGTGAAAGGTCTTTGTAGGTTACATAGTAGCCTTCTATTCTCCACTCGTTAATAAAAGATTTGTTCTCCGGTTTTTTCTTATGGGCAAAACCAAGCCCGATGGCTGAATTAGCCAGTGTTGTCAGGTTTTTGGCAGATACATTAATTTGTCCGCCATGGTGATTGAGGTAACCCTGTACTGGAAGATAAAGTTGGGAAGAAGTACGGTTTATCAGGTTTATTCGGGCAGTATATCCGGCCACAAACGATTCCTGAAAAGTATCTCCGCGGTGAATCATGTCGTCCCAGTGAATAAACAAATCATGTTGCAGGTATTTGCTGTGGTGCAGCCACTGACCTCCGTATTCGTTTCTAAAAGTAATTAAACGTTCGTAGTCATAAACCGGATCAAGAAAACCGTGATTGATATTTCCCAGGATATTTCCAAACAGGAAAGTGTTTTTTCCTTTCTCGCTTTTCCACCTTACACTAAATGTAGGTTGCACTTTTACTTCGTCACGACCGTATTCCTTATGCAGCCACACCCCGCCATCCACTCTTAGCCGTGCGTGTGGGTAATAATTTAACTGCGGATTTAGCTGCGTTCCGAATAACGTGTAACCATCCCATATTTTATTAAAATATTCGTGGTTGCGCAGGTAATTGAGGTTGTTAAAACTGAGGTATAAATTCCCCCCCGAAGCCGTGTCAATTCCCGTTTCTTCATTCATTGAATAGCGGTCGAACTGAGCAAAAGCGGGCGCGGTAAGAAATAATAATAAGAAACCGGCAAAAACATGTTTCATGCAGGCCAAAGGTAGAAATTATTCTGTAAAATTCTGAGGGAAGTGTTTGCGGGCCTTACTTTACCAGAGCCAGCGGGCTGCGTAACCCTTTCTGCTCGGTAAGGTCAACCTTAAGTGATCCTATTCGAAGTTCACTCTGTACACGCACAGGAATATGATTGGCATCATCAGTAATCCACAGAGTCATATCATCGGCATCTTTAAACACGCGGTCAACAATTAACTGAGGGCGTAGTTTAATGCAGCGCAATTTACCTAAATCACTATTCACAATTTCACGGCCCATAAATTTTACACTCAGCGAATACATTTTGTTGTCGAGGTAAATATTAAACGGATAAGTTTGGCCGGGTGTGGCTTTACTGAAATCAAATGTGCGGAAATAATACACTGCTGAAATAAGATCAAGAGCATCTTTCTCTATTTTCATTCTGCCTTTTTCGTGTATGCACACCTGTGTTTTATGGTTAAATACCGCATAGTCTTTGTCCTTGTAATTTCCCTCGAGCTGATCTTTATAATATGCAATGGGCAAAAGGCTTACCTGGTCAACATGTGTTTCGTATTTGTCACGTACTTTCATAAACCAGTCAAAAGCGCTGGTGGTACGACCATAGGCTACCATATGAAAAGTTTTTTTATTTGTTGTGGTAGACGGGGCGGGTTTCACTTCAAAATCAATAATAGCGGCATTCATAAACCCGTAGTGTACGCGGTATTTAAGTTTTTCGCCAAAGGTAAATGCGGTATTTTTTACCACCCGCACGGGGGTATCAACGGGGGTGGGTATTTGCTGGGCAAAAACACTTGCCTGTGTAGTCATCCAAATAATCAGGCATCTTATCAACTTTTTCATAACAGCACCTTTAAGGTCAAATAAGGATTCAATTTACGTACCATTTTCCTAAAAATCAAATTTGATGCCCTGCGCCAGCGGAAGATTTGTTCCGTAATTGATGGTATTGGTTTGCCTGCGCATATAGGCTTTCCATGAATCAGAACCCGATTCACGCCCTCCTCCGGTTTCTTTTTCACCACCAAAAGCACCACCTATTTCGGCTCCCGAAGTGCCGATGTTTACGTTGGCAATTCCGCAATCCGACCCGCGGGGAGATAAAAACCGTTCCGACTCCTGCATATGGTTGGTGAAAATAGAAGAACTTAACCCTTGTTTTACTCCGTTTTGCAGAGCAATGGCTTCATCAATGGTTTTGTATTTCATCAGGTATAAAACGGGGGCAAAGGTTTCATGTTGTACAATCTCGAAATGATTTTGTGCTTCGGCAATGCATGGAACCACATAGCAGCCTGATGGATTTTGTGTTTCGGGTAATACAGTTCCGCCATACAATATTTTCCCTCCTTCACGCTGCACTTCACTTACCGCATGCAAAAAGTTTTTTACCGCATCTTTGTCAATAAGCGGCCCCACCAGAGTACCTTCTTCCACCGGACTTCCAATTTTAATCTGCGGATATGCCTTAAGCAGTTTCTGCACAAACGCATCGTATACCTGCTCCTGAATGATAAGCCTGCGGGTAGTGGTGCAACGTTGTCCGCAGGTACCGGCAGCTCCAAACAACACTGCGCGCAGGGCCATATCCAAATCGGCTTTGTCAGAAATGATGATGGCATTGTTTCCTCCCAGCTCCAGCAGCGATCGCCCAAGACGTGCACCCACGGCTGCTCCTACTAATTTGCCCATACGCACCGATCCGGTGGCGGAGATGAGTGGAATGCACTCATCACGGGTCATTATTTCACCTATGCGGTAATCACCATTCACCAGACAAAATACTCCTTCGGGAACATTACTTTCTTTTAGTACACCGGTTAACAAATGGTGGCAGGCTACCGCGCAAAGCGGAGTTTTTTCAGATGGTTTCCAAATGCACACGTCTCCGCATACAGCAGCAATCATAGCATTCCAGCTCCAAACGGCAACCGGAAAATTAAAGGCAGAGATTATACCCACAATTCCCAGCGGATGCCACTGCTCGTACATGCGGTGCTCGGGTCGTTCGGAATGCATGGTTAATCCGTACAATTGCCTTGAAAGGCCAACAGCAAAATCACAGATATCAATCATCTCCTGCACTTCGCCCAAGCCTTCCTGGTATATTTTACCCATTTCCCACGAAACGAGTTTCCCTAAATCTTCTTTGTGTGCACGAAGTTTATTTCCATATTGTCTGATAATTTCTCCGCGTTTCGGAGCCGGAATCTGTTTCCATATATCAAAGGCTTTTTGGGCGGTATGTATCACCTGCTCCAGTTCTTCGGGGGTGGTAACGGTAACCGAAGCTATTTTTTCTCCTGTTACTGGCGAAAAACTGTCAAGAACCGAATTGCCTTTGGCCATCCATGTTAGTCCGGTTGATGTGCCGTTGTTCAATTCTGAAATGCCAAGCCGTTGTAATACCTCTTTCATGCTAAAAATTTGAAGGACAAAAATAGGTAAACCCGCTGCTTTAGAAAATTAATTCAACCGGAAACCATCAGGTATTTGTTAATAACACCAAATACAGGTATTTGTAAGTAGTTGGGGTGTGGTGCAGGCTGCGATGTTTTAAAGTAACTTGCGGCATACCAATTGTAACACAACAACACCGGTTTAAAAAATAATCAATTGAATAAACATTTATTCCTGTGTTTTTGCACAGCTCTGTTGGCGCGAACTGCAACAGCTCAATCTGTTCGCTTTCATCAAAACCTGCAAACCTATGTTTCGGTTGACTCATCAATGGGTTTTTATCTGCCTGCATTTGATACGGTTTGGTCACTCACAATTTTTGTAAATTATCCCCAAGCAGCCCTTCATTCCGATAGCTGGCCGCATGGCACCAAACAGTTGCCTTCGTTTGCAAAAAAAACAGTAGCCCCCGATCTCACTTCAATGGATCCAGATAGCAGCCTGACAGGTTATTTACACGAAGCTTCAATGGGAAGATTAACTTTCATTGGTCAGGTATATCCCGAGGTGATACAACCCGAACACGATATGGAATATTACAACGGCAACGGGCAGTTGGGAGCAATAGTGTACGAGGTGCTCGACCGGGTAAATAAATCGGGACTCATTAACTGGGATGGGCTTGACCGGTGGAGTAAGGTAAACGGGAAATGGCGCAAACAACCGGACGGGGTAATTGAAAATATCATCATCATTTTCAGAGACGACCCCTCGCACTTCGGATACAACTGGACGGGTTCGGGTGGAGGTATTGCTGCGTTGTTGTGTAAGGATTATTATATCAATGATCGTTTGGTGATAAAAGGTGGTTCTATGGGCTCTGGTTTAATTTCCAACTCGGGGGCCGAGTTTTTTCCGAGGCATTTCAGGTTACTCAAACACGAACTGGCTCATTATTTCACATTAGACCATTATGCAGGATTAAACGGATTTTATGGACCCGATTACACCAATCACGGAGCGTGGGGGCTGGCAGCGGCTCACGGCAGCAGTAGTATTTGCGTTAATTCATGGGACAGGCAAAAACTCGGATGGTCAAGATATTTGGTAGATGCGGATGCGCTCACCGCAGAAGATACCACAATAGTATTGCATGATTTTATAACTACCGGAGAAGCGGCAAGAATTAAACTTCCTTACGTAAATGATGAATATTTTTTACTGGAATACCATAATAACACGGCCCGTTTTGATGCGGTTGACGGAACTGTAGATGCATTGTATATTTTACACCAAAGCGGTCAACCCGAAAATCACCTCGATATGGAAGAGGCCGATGGAAGATGGGATTTTGTGGCATCCGACAGTGTGGAATCGTGGGAACTCTGCTGCGGCAAACAACCTATGGTAAAACGATTAGACGAAAATCCGTTTCTTGGTTTTGGTGACCATGATGATTTGCGCATGCTCAGGTACGACCATCGCAATGATACGACCATTACCACTGAAAATCTGCAACGGGCACTGGCCTTTGCCATAGAGGGCGAGGAACATATTATTCGCTGCAACGGTGACGGAAAAGACGGATTCACCGCTGAAAAAGGCCGTAACGAATTTAATCTGGCATCCAATCCATCCACGGCATCCAACGGAGTGAGGCTGCGTTCGCTTACTACTGTAATTAATGGCATACGTATACAGGTGCTGCAAATGGAAAAAGACTGTGTAACGGTGCGAATCAGGTATCATTACTTTAATATCGACCGCAATGTGCGCTGGACAGGAAGTATTTTGCTGCACGACCACTTAATCGTAAACAAAGGCAAAGAGCTTTTGTTAAATCAATCGGTA
>Ga0268298_10001305_pt1 | contig 29822 bp, 31 predicted proteins | sample WWTPWeurt_MetaG_FD_194462 | JGI IMG/M metagenome (GOLD analysis project Ga0268298, IMG submission 194462) | Activated sludge microbial communities from WWTP in Nijmegen, Gelderland, Netherland - WWTP Weurt | ecosystem: Engineered > WWTP > Aerobic digester > Activated sludge | place... | reverse complement strand
GGTGAGAGCGTTGCTGCAATTGGAGAAGATCCCCAAACCCGACGACGCCGCCGATGCGCTCGCCATCGCCATCACCCATTTGAATACGGCACGATACGAATGATGTCATTGCAAGGCAGTATGTTCCGCCAAAGCAATCTAAATATAAATTCCAGATTGCTTCGCCCCTACCGGGGCTCGCAATGACATATAATAGAAAACATGATTGCCACATTACGCGGAGAAGTATCCCAGATCGAAGAGAACGCCCTCATCGTTGAGGTTGGCGGTGTGGGGCTGCGAGTCTTTGTCCCGGCTCCTGTGCGGACCCATGCCAAGGCGGGGGAAATCCTTTTTCTGTTCACTCATCTCGTCGTCCGGGAAGATGCGCTGACGCTCTACGGTTTTGAATCCCAGGCCGACCGCGACCTGTTCAATATCCTACTCGGCGTTGATGGCGTCGGCCCCAAGGTCGCGTTATCGGTCTTATCCACGCTCACCCTTGAGACCATCCAGCGCGCCATCTTTGCGGATGAAGAAGAATTGCTCAACAAGGTCCCCGGCGTGGGCAAGAAGACCGCGCAGAAAATGGCGATCCACCTCAAAGACAAACTCAAGCCCACCGATGCTCTCGGACGGATCGCTGCGCTGACCGATTACGACAGCGAAGTGCTCGCCGCGCTCACCGCGCTCGGCTACTCGGTTGTCGAAGCGCAGGCGGCGCTGCAATCGCTGCCCAAAGACGCGCCCAAAGATGTTGAAGAACGGCTGCGCGTGGCGCTGCAATACATCGGCAAATAATGGCCCTGCCCGACTTCCTCGCCAAACCCCTTTTTCACGCGATCTATAATTCCATGCGCCGGAAGGAAGGCGCGGTCATCCCGCCGATCCGCCGCCATGTAAAACGTGTGGATGAGGCCCAGCGCTTCGCCTTCGACGCCCTGCTTGATTCTGCGCTTCAACGCGGAGCGAACACCCCGATCTCCTATAACTTATCATTCCCCAAAGCGGATTTTCTCAACTATGTTTGCGACTGGCGCGGATTTGTCGCGCACGGTTCCCCACAACATACCCTGGATGTTCTCGAGCCTATTCGACTGAGCGGCGACTCGAGCGAATTTGGCAACCGCCAACAGATCTTCTGCTCGCCAGATGCGATGTGGGCAATGTGGTTCGCCATCCTCGATAAAAGCAAATACAACCTGACCCGTAACGGCAGTGTGCGCGTGGGCACCGGGGAAAAGCGCGTCAAGTATTATCACTTTGAATTGCCGAAATCGAACCTGGAGAACAAACCCTTCCTCGACGGCATGATCTACATTTGCCGCGCAGAAGATTTCCCCGATAAACGCCCCTATCCGATCCTCGATTGGTTCAACAGCGAGATCGAAGAATGGGGCAGCACCAAACCGGTCAAACCGCTGGCAAAGATCGTTGTCACACCGGAAGATTTTCCATATTTAGACCAGGTGCAGTTCTCGTTATAACCAAGGCGTGAGGCGACCCGATGGGTCGCCTCATTGTTATAATACCGGCACTCAATCACCAGAACGAACGGAGAACACCATGCTGAAAAAGAAGATCGCCGTCATCGGACCGGGCGTCATGGCCGAAGCCATGATCGCAGGCCTGCTCCGCAAAAAATTGGCGGATGCGAAGAACATCACCGCCGCCGGGCCGCGCGAAGAACGGGTGAACGAACTGCACCAAAAATACGGCGTCAAGGCTCTCACCGATAACTCCGCCGCCATTCATGAAGCGGACGTGGTGGTGCTCTCCGTCAAACCGCAGCGCCTGACCGAAGTGATGAAAGGACTTAAAGGCGTCCGGCAGGATGCGCTAGTGTTGTCCATTATCGCGGGCGCGACCATCAAGAAGATCGGCACAGGGTTGAAACACAAAGCCATCGTCCGCTCGATGCCGAACACACCGGGGCAGATCGGCGAAGGGATCACTGTGTGGACCGCCTCGAAAGAAGTGACCGAAGAACAGCAGGGGATGACCCGCGCGATCCTTGGCGCATTGGGCGAGGAAGTCTTTGTGGAAGATGAAAGTTATCTCGATATGGCTACCGCGCTCTCGGGTTCGGGCCCTGCCTACGTCTTTCTTTTCACCGAAGCGCTGATCGACGCCGGGGTCCACATGGGATTTCCGCGCCGCATTGCAGAACAGCTGGTCTTGCAAACCATCAAAGGCTCGGCTTCGTATTATCAGGGCGCGGCGAGACATCCCGCCACGCTGCGTAACCAGGTCACCTCGCCGGGCGGAACTTCGGCAGAAGCGTTGTATTATTTGGAGAAGGCCGGTTTCCGCACCGCAATTTCACGCGCAGTGTGGGCTGCGTACCAACGCTCGCTGGAGTTGGGCAAGGAGAAGCCCGGTCATGTTGAAGTGGATGAAGAGAAATAGAGCAGTGAGTAGTAAACAGTAGACAGAAATAGTTTTAATAAATAACTGCGCGGATGGTAAAATCCATCCGCGTTTTTAATGTCCACTGATCACTGGCAACTTTTTTCATGGCACTCATCACCACTTCCAACCTCACCAAATCCTACGGCGCGACCGACATCTTCAGCGGGCTGACCCTCTCCATTGAGAAGGGCTCGCGGCTGGGTATTGTCGGCCCGAACGGCGTTGGCAAGACCACGCTTTTACGAATCCTGGCCGGGGAGGATGAATCCAGCCTGGGTTCTGTTGCCCGCACACGGGGAGTCCGAAGCGGATATTTGTCGCAAGAGGCGGATTTCAAAATGGAGGGCACGCTCTGGGATGCGTGTCATTCCGTCTTCGAAGATCTCATCCGCCAGCAGCACGAATTGCACCGCCTGGAAGAATTGATGGCGACCGACCCGGAGGTCATCGAACAATACGGCAAGATGCAGCATGACTTTGAACAGCGCGGCGGTTATACCTATGAGACGCGCATCAAACAAGTGCTGACCGGCCTGGGCTTCGACGCTTCAGACTACGCCATGTCTTTGGACCACCTCTCAGGCGGGCAGCGCACCCGGGCCTTTCTCGCCCGTCTCCTGCTCTCGAACCCCGATGTGCTCCTGCTCGATGAGCCGACCAACCACCTCGACATCCGCGCAGTGGAATGGCTGGAGGGATATTTGAGCCAATGGGAAGGTGCAGCGGTCATCGTTTCGCATGACCGTTATTTTCTGGACAAGGTCAGCACGGTCATTTTGGAAATGCTGCCCGGCGCGTATGAAATCTACAGCGGCAACTACACGGCTTACCTGAAGCAGCGCGAAGAACGCATTGCCCGCAGGCAGGAAGTGTTCGAAAGCGAAAAAGAAAAATTAAATAAAGAGATGGAGTATATCCGCAAGAATGTGGCCGGACAAAATGTATTGCAGGCAAAGGGCAAACTCAAACGTTTGTCGCGCCTGATCCAGGCCATCGAACAGATCGGTATGGAAGCCGCGCTCAACCAAAAATGGAGCGAGACCGCCAGCGAGATTTCAGTGACGACTTCCATCCTCAGCGTGGAGGAAGCGGGACGGCGCATCAATGGATTACGCTCTCCCGTGCGAACCTTGCCGCATTTGCATTTGCGCCTCGGTTCGGAAAAACGTTCCGGCGACCTGGTCATCCGCACCAAGGACCTGAGCGTGGGGTTCCCTGATAAATTCCTGTTCAAGTCACCCGATATTGAATTGCGAAGGCAGGACTGCGCCGCGTTGATCGGTCCGAACGGCGCGGGGAAATCCACTTTCCTAAAAACAATTCTCGGTCAGTTCGAGCCGCTGGAAGGTGAAGTGGTGCTGGGTTCAAGCCTGCACATCGGTTACTTTGCACAGGCGCATGAAGGGCTTGACCCCGAAAAGACCCTCTTGCAGGAGATCGACTCGGTCATGCCGAACTGGCTGCCGGGGCAGATCCGCGATTACCTTGGCAAGTATCTCTTCAGCGGCGATGATGTATATAAGAAGGTCGGCATGCTCTCCGGCGGCGAGCGTGGACGGCTGGCCCTGGCCAAGCTCGCTTTACAGGATACGAATCTGCTCCTGCTCGACGAACCGACCAATCACCTCGACATCCCATCGCAGGAGGTATTGGAATCTGTGCTCGAAGATTACACCGGCACCATCCTGCTCATCTCGCATGACCGGTACCTGGTCGATGCGCTGGCAACCCAAATCTGGGAAGTGAACCCCAATGATGGCGAACTGCTGGCCTTCAAGGGCACCTATTCCGAACTGCGGGCCGAACGTGAGCAGAAGGAATACGAAGCGTTCATGGCGGCGCAGAAGAAAACCGATGTGCGAGATGCGAAAGAGGATGACCGAGCATTGACGAACGACTCTCGAAGATCGAAGAATGCCAACACAAAAGAAGAAAGAAGAAAGATCGCGCAGTTGCAGGAGTTGGAGAACACCATCGCCGAACTGGAGAAGACTTTGGCGAACCTGACGGCACAATTGGAGAGTCCGCTGGTGCGGCCGGACGAGGTGGTCAAGATCGGGAAGGAATATAACCGCGTCCAGGCCGAGATGGATGAGAAACTGGCGGACTGGGAACGGATGCAGACGGAAGGCTAGGAATCGCTTTATATTTGTTATATACTCGGGCTCAATCTGGGGATCATCATCCAAACCAACTTCGCCAAGGAGGTTTTATATGGAATTTGACAAAATCTTCAAATCAGTGGAGGAAGCGGTCTATGAGGTCATGGTCTGGCTATTGCTGTTACCCAAGACCTTTATCCGCACGATGACCCATCCGATAGATGCAATGGATTACATCAATGCAGAATGGGAAAAGAACCCTGATGACCGTTTCGATGAATATCTTTCCCCAGTGCTTTTGTGGCTGTTATCAGCGGTCATTCCGATCACCTTCTTTGTGTCCATTGCGAGCGGTGCGGAAGACGTCTCCAAGAAATTTACGGATCTGATCTACCCGATCACGTTTTACATGATGGTCATTCCTTTTGTCTATATTGCCTGGATGGAATGGTTAAACAAAGAACCGGTAAGACGGTCCACTTTGAAGGTATCTTTCTATCGGCATTGTTACGCCCTGGCACCCGCCCAATTGTTAACCATCCTGTCGTTGGGTGCTGTGTTCATCCACTGGATATTTATTCTATTACCCGCCCTGATCCTCCCGGCCTATGAGGCGGTGGTCTTCAAGGCCGAACTTGAGGTGAGTTACTTTAAAGCATTTCTATATGCATGCATCCCCCAGATCGCCGTTCTCATCTTTATTGTTGTCGTTATCTTGACCCTGCCAACTCTCCCGGCGCCATAGGTCAACAACACAAACGTAAAAATTAAAGGAAGGAGATTGCATGCCCCTCACATTCAACGGGAAAACATACAACAGCATCGAAGAGATGCCCGCCAACGAGCGGCAGGCGTTCGAGAAGGTATCCGCCCTGCTGGCAGACAAGAACGGCAACGGCATCCCCGACTTTCTGGAAGGCGACATCGCCCAAAAGGTGCTGACGGCCTACTCCGGTAACATCACCATCAACGGGCAGGAATATCACAGTCTCGAAGAACTGCCGAATGACACGAAAGACCGCATCCGCTCCGCCTTTGGCATGCTCGCCAAAATGGGCCTGGTCTCCCCTGAAAGCACATCGGCCACGGTGACCCAGGTGCAAAGCGTCCATGTGGAGCCCAAGCAGACGGCCGTATCCAAACCCTTTGCGCCGGCACAAACCCCATCGGTCATGGAAGAAGACCGCGGTTCAAATATCTTTGTGCTGGTCATCGGCGTTGTGGTGCTGTGCTTTGTGCTGGCCGTGGCCGCCTTTGCTGTGTTCTACTTCACAGGACGATGAAACTCATCCTGATCTACACCCTGATCGCAGGCGTGATCTCCGGCCTGACCGCACCGATCCCCGGCACCTCCCTGCTGCTGACCGGACTGGAGATCTACATGCTCGTGCATATATCCAGGGAGCACGACTCCAAACTCGGCCTGAAAGAGATCGGCTACTCGGCCATCGCCCTTTACGGTCTCTCCACCACGCTCAAAGATGCCGCGCTCGAACTGCTGACCTTCGTGCCTGTCATCGGCTGGTTCGCAGAAGTGATCGTGGCGATGCTGTTCGTCTTCTTCCTGGGGATGCTGGCCGACCTGTACTTCAAGAAAAAACACTAAGAGGCAGAACAAACAAGAACTCCCCGCAGCAACGGGGAGTTCTTGTTATATACAGCAGGGCGCGCCTATGGGACGGGCGGGACCTTGAGCACCACGCCGACCAGATACCCGGCTAGGGCACTGACCGTGCCGATCAACATCATTTCGGTGCCGCTGCGCATGGGCCGACCGACCGTTACACGCGCCTTATAAGCGCCGATGCCGAACAGGACCAGGGCCGTCACCAGCACCGACATCCACATGCTGATGTGCACCGGCAGGAACAGGAACGGGATGACCGGCACGAGCGAACCGATGATGGCGGAAAGGCCCACGACCCAGGCCGCCTTCATAGCCGTCTTGCGATCCACCGGCGAGAGTTGATGCTCCTCGGCCATCATCACCGCCACCCAGACATCCTTGTTGGCCGTGATGGTTTCCACAATGCGATCCAACAGATCGCCGCTGAAACCTTTGGTGGCATAAATATCGCGGATCTCCTTCTTCTCGAGGTTGGGCGCTTCTTCAATATGGCGGTGTTCGCGCTCATACTCGCTCTGGTATAGATCGGCGTCGGCGAGCGTGGTGGTGAAAGCGACCGCACCCATTGAGATCGATTCGGCGAAGGTGGTGGCAAGACCCGCCACCAACACCACCCGCGCATCGTTCGTGGCGGCTGCGATGCCCAGTACGACCCCCAGTACGTTCACCAAGCCATCCTGCGCACCGAGAATAAAATCGGAAAGGCTTGAGCCGCGCTTGTGCGGATCAACCACCGTATGGTGGATATGTTCCTGTTGATGTGTAGTATGACTTGAAGTTTCCATAGAATAATCTTACTCACAACAGAAAAATTATATAATGGACGAATGTCACGCCTGATCCGATTTATCCTGCCCCTTGCTTTAGCGGTACTGGCCTGCATGGGAGGAGTCCCCGCTCCCGTGCCAACAGACATTCCAACGCTGACGCTCACAGCAACCCAAACGCCGACCGCCGCCCCGACGCTGACACCCTCCTCCACACCGACACCGACGCCTCCAGCACGCCGGGTGCTGATCCTATCCATCGACGGGTTCCGCCCCGACGCCATGCCGCTTGCACCCATGCCGAACCTGACAGCCCTGCTGATGAGTTCCGCGTATACGCTGAGGGCACAGACCGTTTACCCGAGCGTAACCCTGATCGCACACACCTCCATGCTGAGCGGACAATGCCCCGCAAAGCATCAAGTGGACTGGAACGATTACCTGCCCGAGCGCGGCTATGCCCAGGTGACCGACCTCTTCGATGTGGCGCATGCGGCCGGCATGCAGACGGCAATGTTCGTGGGCAAGGAGAAACTGCGGCAGATCACCGAACCGCCCAGCACGGACGTCTTCCAATACATCAATGACCGCGACCTGGTGATCACAGAGAAATTGATCGAGGACTTCCCGGCGGATTTCCGACTGCTCTTCGTACACTTCCCCACGCCGGATGGAATGGGACATGAATACGGGTGGATGTCGCCCGAATACTTGAGCGTGCTCTTCCGCGCGGACCAGGCCATTGCCCAGTTGCTGACAGCGTTGGAGGCACACGGCCTGCGCGACGAGACACTGGTCATCATCACAGCCGACCACGGCGGACACGACACCACACACGGCTCGAGTCTGCCCGAGGATATGACGATCCCGTGGATCGCGAACGGAGCAGGCATCCGCCCCGGAGAGTTGACTAACCCCGTCACAACGGTGGACACGGCGGCAACGGCCGCATTTGCATTGGGGTTGGACCTTCCTGCCGAGTGGGACGGGGTACCGGTGTACGAAGCTTTTGGTCTGCCCGTGAAAGAAGCCTCACGAGGCTGCCCATAAAACAACCCCCGCCCTGGGAAACCCAAGGCGGGGGTTTTGAAAAGGGACACATTTTCAATGAAGAACAACTCCAAGGCGAAGCAGCGCTTTCGGCGGGGAAAGAAGCGTTAGACTTATTCCGCAGGCAGAGCATCCGGCAGTTCGTCCTCGAGGTTGCGGATGTGCGGGTTGGCGTAGACGAAGGCGCTGATCAACAACGCCAGCACGCCGGAGATGATGAACATCAACCCGATGCCGCGGCCGGGACCCGTGCCGAGGACTTGACCGATGAAGGTGCGAGCCAGGGCGCCGTCTGCGCTCATGAGCGGCTCGAAGAAACGGTCGGCAAGAGGACCGGCGGTGAGGAAGGCGAGCGGCATCATGGATTGGGAGATGGCAGAGCGGACCGAGAAGACACGCCCCTGCACATCACGCGCGACCTTGGATTGGAAGATAACCTGACCGTTGCCGGAAGCGAGCGGGACGAAGAACATCAGGGTGAAGACCCCCGCGCCGATGAAGTAGGGGTCGAGGCGCAGACCGGCGATGATGAAGCCGACGACCCCCAGAGAGATGAAAGCGATGACGGCAGGGATGCGGCGTTTGGCACCGCCCCAGGCGCTCATGACGATACTCCCGATGAGCATGCCGACGCCCATCACCGTTTGAATGACGCCGAGGATGTCGGCTGAGTAGTTGCTGAGCACCATGGGGATCAAGAGCACGGTGGACCAGTTCAGGATGAAGTTGACCATGGCATAGTACAAGAGCAGGCTGAACAAGCCGCCGCGTTCGCGCAGGTAGCGCCAACCGAAGACAATATCCTGCCAGAGGTTGGAGTTCTGATGCTCGGGGGCACGCTCCGGTTGGGGAATACGGACGAGGAAGAGGGCGCCGATGGCGAAGAAGAAGGTGACGAAGTCGATGATGAGGATGCCGTTCAGACCGATGAAGACGAAGAGCGCGCCGGCAAGGACGGGGGTGAGCACATTGGTGATGGCCTGACCCATCTGCACCAGACCGTTGGCGCTGCCGAGTTTCTCCCGGGGCACGATCATGGTGACGGAGGCGGCGTAGGCGGGTTCTTGAAAGGCGCTGAAGACCGAACCGAGCGCGGCAATGATGTAGATATGCCAGAGTTGCAGCCCGTTCAGGCCGAGCAGGATGAAGACCGCCAACGAGAGCAGGGCGTTGAAGGTATCGGCGAGCATCATGATGAGGCGGCGGTTGTAACGGTCGGCGAAGGAACCGGCGAAGGGCAGGAGCAGGATGCGCGGAATGGTGCCCAGCAGCACGGTGATGGCAAAGGGCGTGGCTTGTTTGCTCTGGTCGTAGATCCAGACGCCGATGGCGAAGTTGGTCAGGCCGGAGCCGAGCATCGAGACCAACTGCCCGCTCCAGATGGTGAAGAAGGTCTTCATGTCGCGCGGTGTTTCAAGCGGGGTCGTTTCAAGGGTGGTCATGGGTTCTCCTACTATGGATAAGGCACTTAAGGATTAAAGGCTGAATACAGGATGGAATGTCTTTGCGAGCCGAATGGCGAAGCAATCTTTGGTACAACGTGCAAGATCGCTTCGGGGAGGGTCTCGGTACGAGCGGAAGATTGCTTCGGGGAGGGTCTCGGTATGAGCGGAAGATTGCTTCGGGGAGAACGCCCTCGCAATGACATGGCGTATGGATTATGCAGACTGGACCCCGGCGCGGGAGGCGGGCCGGAAGGCAGTGATGGCTTCGCTGACATGCGCGACCGTATCGATGGCGGCGTGGACGAGGACAGGCACCAGCAGGCTGCCGGTGCGGAGGTAGAGCAGGCCGGTAAACCAGCCCGCCGGGCTGAGCACGAGCACGGCATAGAGAACGGCGTTTAACAGGGTGGGACGTTCGCCGAGCGGACCGTCCTTGTCGGCGCTGCGGAGGTAGAGGCCGGGAGCATGAGCCAAACCAAACAGGAGGGAGGCGGCGCAGATGCCCGCCAGCGGACTGGCGAGAGCTTGCATCAGAGCGCCCTGAAGAAAGGCGCGGAAGAAGAACTCCTCCACCAAACCGACCTCGAGCACGTTCCAGAAGAAGACGGCCGGAAAGCCGAGCAGAACCTGAGCCGGAGTGAAAGCCCCGGCTCGCAAGGGTTTGGCACCGCTGCCCGCTACGAGGTTGAATCCGCCGAAGCACAGGGAGAGGATAAGGGCCGCGAGCAGCTGGCGCGGAAGAGCCTGCACGGTGAAACCAAGCGCACCCCAACTGACATCCCAGAAGAGGCGCAGGGCGGTTAAGGGGACGATGACAAAGAGAGTCAGTTTGTAGGCGAGGCGGATGAGCTTGCTCTTGAGGAAGTCTGTGCGCAAGGCAGGCGGAACCGGGTTGACAACAACCAACAGGACCGAGACCAGGCCAACATAAGCAAGAACGAAGGCAAGTTCAGAAGCAGGGACCGGCGCGGGAGTAAAGCCTGACAGGTGCGGGGCGACCGCATAGACCAGCGAGGTGAAGCCCAGCCCGAGGATGAGCATGACCATGATGGACTCGGAGAGGGGGAAGGTCTTGCGGTTCCGGAAGGCCAGAGCCAGCGCGGCAAGATACAGGACCAGGTATAGGACGACCACGAACGTGCTCATTTGGAGCGCTTCTTCTTCGGCTTTGAATCAAAGTAGAAACTGGGATAGAAGGCCACCGACAGGGCGTAGAGCTGGTCGCTGGCTTTGGCGGTCTTTTCTTCGGCTTCGAACTCTTGCACGAGTTGGACGAGACGTTCCTGAAACTCAGCGATGCGGCTCTCCGGCACACGGCTGACGACACGGTTGATGATCATGCGGCGTTCGCGCTCGGCGCTGCCCTGATGCAACTGGAACTGGCGCGCCTGCAGGCTGCGGAGGATGTCTTCACGGGTGGCGTCGATGGTGGAGGCGAGCAGGATGTTGATGGATTCGTTGTCGCCTTCTTTTGAGAACTGGAAAAGGGCCGGGTCGACCGAGAGGGTATCGGCAGAGTTGATGTAGGTCTTCTCGACCATGTTGGCGACCATGCGCGTCTCGGCGACTTCAATGAGGTTGAGTTTCTCCAGCGCGCCGAAGTGATAGTACAGTTTGCTGGGGGCCAGGCCGAGCTTCCCGGCGACCTGTTTGACGGTGAGGGGCGCGCCTTCGAGCAGCTCAAGGATCTGGATGCGCAGGGGGTCGGAGATGGCGCGCAGGGTCTCGAGGTCGGAAACGTGGAAGTGACGCGGCGGAACGGGCTTGGGCATAAAAGGTTCTCCTATCGCTAAAATTATTTTTAACGATAGGGTACATTTTACAAGGAATCAGGAAAGAGTCAAGGGTTGGGAGGAAGCGTTCGAAGACGGTTTGTGAAATTACAGACAAAGTTGACAATGTGTGCAAATTCACTATGATGAATAGTAGGGCTTAATCGGTAAGCATAACTCCCCTGCTTTAACGGTGCTGTTGAGCGTTCTCCGGGCTGCTTCGCATGATCCAGAAGGAATGAGATGCCAACAAAACCAAAAGACTGGTCCGGCCTGTTGTGGCTGGCCCTGCTCCCCCTCCTCTCCATTTTGATCGACCATTATCTGAACAGCGCGGCCGAATGGCGGTATGCGGCTGTGTGCCTGCCCTGGCTGGTCACGGGGGCGGTCTTCCAGTCGGTGGCCAGGGAAGACCTGCCGGAAGATGTGAAGAGCGCCGCAGGACGCCTGCTGGCCGGGATGGCCTTGCTGATGGTGTTGTGGTACCTGCCCGCCTGGCTGCCTTTTTTAAAATCGAGCGATTACGGGATGGCGCTCAACCTACGGGAAAGCCCGGTTGCGGTCTGGATGGGAGCGGCTTTTCTATTGGGGTTTTACAGGAAACTGATCAGCAAATCTTTTGTAGTGCTGGGAAACGGAATCAAGGACTACTTTATCCAGAAGACCGGGCTGGAATTGCCCGAGGATGAAACCCTCAAACCCGCCGAGGTATGGAAGGGATTGCAGAGCCTGTTCAAGGATCTGACGAGACGTTCCTAATTGGGCCGCCTCTCAGAGCCAAAAGGAGAGAATCATGAGCAAGAACGAAAAAGAAATAGAGCAAAAGAAATATGCAAAGGGGTGGTTCATTGCCCTCGTCTGTGTATTGGTGCTAAGCATTGTCCTGTTGCTGGCGATCCAATATCACTGGTTCGGCTGGTTCCCAGATCGGAAACCGGAATCGTATGACCCGATCGACCCGCTGACATGGGTACTGGCAGCGCTGATCGGAGCGGCGCTGTACCTGATGGGGCAGATCGCAACGTATTACCCGAAGATAAAAGAAAAGCTGGACCCAAACTACCAGAACGATTTTGTCGGCAGCACCTATTGGTATGCAAGCACCCTGTTAAGAGCGCCGGTGCTGACGGTGGTGATCCTATGGCTGCTGACCAACCTATCGGTTGACATGGGAGGGACCACGCCCAGCGATTCAGGCATCCTGCTGGATTTCTCCAAGTTCCCGGATATTGTCAACCTGGGGATCGCGTTCATCCTTGGCTTCTACGGACGGGTGGCGAGGAAACAACTGGATGTGATCGCAAAGTACTTGTTCACCAAGGCCTGGGCGTTGGCGGAGTTGGGGTTCGATATTACGGCGCCGGAAGAACTCCTGCTCGGGGAGACGTACTCCTTCAAGACCGAACCCAAGATGGACGTGGTGTGGTCGGCCAACCCCGGCAGCATCGGCGCGGACTCGGGGGTGTATACCGCTCCCAGCAAGTTCGAAGGGGGCGTGGACCAAGCGGTGATCCTGGCGTACCTGCGCAGCGAACCCAGCGCCACCTATGTGAAACAGATAAAGATCAAACTGTTCCGCATTAAGGCAGATAAAACGGACGCCGCGCCCGGAGACAGCCTGACCCTGACCCTGGATAAGAAAGTGGATAAATTCGAGGATAAGGAGATCGATCTGAAGGGGGCGGTTTGGGAGTGCAAGGATGGCGGGCTGGTTATGGATGGGAAAACGGGCGAAAGCATTACCGTCAGCGTGCCCAAGGATGCCAAGGAAGGCAAGGTGTATACGGTCACGGCCACCTGCATGGGACAGTCGGCTGAGTTCAAGTTGAAGGTGGAAAAAGCCGAATAGCGCCCCAGTCTCTCCAAAACAGGGAGCCGATCCACAGCAGGCGGGTGGAACGGCTCCTTTTGTATTTAAGGCCTGGGAGGGCACTCCGCTCAAAGCAGGAAAGAAGCGGTGCCTTTGAGGGAGAATCGGATGTAGAATAGGGGTAGGATACAGGTAGGATACAGACAGGATACAGGTACGATACAGATACGATACAGATAGGATACAGATACGATACAGATATGATACAGATAGGATACAGATACGATACAGATACCCTATGGGATGGACGCCGGAGGGGCGTTCCACGACCCCATTTGGGACGGAAATACGGAGGTTTTATGGCAAAAATCCGAAAAAACATCCTGGTACAAGGGCTGAGCGGAGGGCTGGCCGAACAGGTGGTTTTCCGCCATTTGCGCGACGGGCGGACGATCGTATGCGCGAAGCCGGATTTCAGCCGACGTATATTGAGCGAGGGGCAGAAAGCGCACCATGCCAAACTCAAGGCGGCGGCTGCGTATGCGCGGGAGGCAGCCGAGCGCGAGCCGATCTATGCCACCCTGGCGGCAGGAACGATGAAGAACGCTTATAACGTGGCGCTGGCCGATTACTTCCACCCGCCGGTCATTCACCGGGTGGAACAGAATGAAACCGGGCTGCGCATTTATGCGAGCGACGATGTGAGGGTGGCGAACGTATCCATCACTATTTTTGGCGAGGATGAAGGGGTTTTGGAAAAAGGGGAAGCCGTGCAGGAGGGCGCCTCTGAATGGTGGGAGTATGCCGCCCGGCACACAGGCAGGGCTGTGGTGGAGGCGCGCGACCTGGCCGGGAATGTGGCGAGGATGGAGAGCGGAGCATAGCGCCGGTGATCCTTCGCCCTGCTGGCATGTACCCTTTTTGAGATGGAGCCCCCTTTCTTAAAATAAAAAACTTCCGGCGGATCCATGCCGGAAGTTTTTGGTTGCAGGTCTGATCCTAGTATTCGACGGCCCGCTTCAGAGACTTTGCATTGGTCACCCAGGCTTTGACGAGGCTCAAGGCTGGCAATTGGTTGACCAGATTCTTTTTGGAATTCGCCTTTTGCATGGCTTCAAGCAGCGCCTCTGGTTTACGTTTGGCAAGTTCAACCACTGTGTCCACACCGGCCGCTTCCAACAGGTCAGAATATTGGGTCCCGATCCCCCGGACGCGGAACAGGTCTGCACGGTTCACCCAATCCAGAAGCACTTTTGCGGAAATGCCGGTTGCTTTGGAGAGATCGAGACGACCTTTCTTTGTGCCGCCCATTTTCAACAAACCATTTGTACCCCGAACCCCGGCCTTGTTCAACTTTGCAGCATTAACGGGACCAATTCCCTCAACTTCAACAAGTGTAGTCATTTTATTTTCTCCTTGTTAATAAGTATAGCATCCTCGCGGACGATCTTCTTTACCACTTTCTCTGGATACTTCCATTCGTGTCCCCAGATGCGGGGGAGTCTTTGAAGGGGGTGTACGGATCTGATATGCAGCCTGTGAAATGTCCGCTATAATCAAAACATGGAAATCGAGAAACTTCTCCAGTCTCGAAAAGAGCAGATATTGTCCCTTGCCCGCAAGAATGGCGCGTATGATGTGCGGGTATTCGGCTCTGTGGCTCGCGGCGAAGCACGCCCAGACAGCGACATTGATTTCCTTGTGAAACTCGAAGCAGGGCGGAGTTTGCTTGACCTGGCGCGTTTGCTGCGTGAATTACAAGCCCTGCTCGGTATGCCGGTGGACATTGTTACAGAAGCAGGTCTTCGCGCCCGCATTCGTCCGCAGGTCTTGAAGGAAGCCCGTCCGTTATGAGAAGTGAGCGTGAGCGCCTGTTAGACATTCTCGAAGCCATTGAGCGGATCGAGAAATATGCCGCCGAAGGCAAAGCCACCTTTGACGCGGATGAATTGATCCAGAATTGGATGGTCAATCACATCTCAGTCATCGGGGAGGCTTGCCGCTCTATTTCACCTGAATTTCAGGCCCGCCATGCCAACATCCCCTGGGCAGATATTATCGGGATGCGCAATATCCTTGTCCATCATTATTTCGGCATTGATGAAGACGCGGTCTGGTCTGTTGTGGAGAAGGATATTCCTGAGTTGAAGTTCAATATTGAAGCGATTTTGAAGACCCTGGACGAATAAAGCCAGGGTCTTGCTTTTGGGCAGAGCGAGGATTTTAGAACAAAGTACAAACTCTTGATCGAAAGGGGGCCAAACTATCCGATTCTCAATGCAACCCCGTTGAGGTATGTGACCGTTAGAATTGCTTTATCACTTTTGCGACGACTTTGGCGGGGAGTATGTGCGAAATAAAAACTCCGAGCGTATTCAGCGCCCGGAGTGTGAGACTATAAAGTTTTTCTGTTGTGTATTTTTGCTTATTGAGAAGCGCTATGCAACTCTTCACGCACCACCCGCCGCAGTAGTTCCTCCAAGGGTTGTTGCTGCCGGGTCAGATAGTCACGCAATGCCTGATTGATCAGGGTCTGGTAATTGCCGCCGCCTGCTGCTTCCACTTCCCCACGGAACCAATCCAGAATGTCATCATCAATGCGGATGGTGATACGGGTCTTGCCTTTCGGCGCGGGGATGACCGCACCACGCTTTCCCTGGCTGAAATCATATTCCTTCTTCATTTTGTTCCTCAACCATTCTTCTCTCGCGATCTGTTCATGGAACTTGATTGTATACAGAACTGAGTATGGGAACAAGAGGAAACTCCTCTATTTGAAGGTAGGACCATTATCAAAAAATATACCTTCCCATTGATGTGGATCTGTCTATAGAAAAACACTCTACTTCATTACAGATACCCATCTTTTTTCCTATGAAGTGTATAATAATTATATCTAGCGGTCGGATCATTTTTTATAAAAGGGCCAGAAAACATGATAGATCCAAAAAGCTATAAAACACTAAGCGATGAAATCGTTGAAAGAATCAAGGAAGATAAAAATGTTCTTGACCAGTTACGTCAAGAGATCAGGCCTTTGAGGGCAAGTATACGTAGAATTCAACCCAGAACAACAACTTCTATTTCACTTGTTGGCACAGATGGTGGAAACAACCGTATCCAGTATGATCCGTTTTTAGTACAGCTGATTAGAGTGGTTGATTCTAGCAACAATGAATATTGTTTGGAAGCAATTACCCCATCAACAAAAATCAGCGATTTGAGTAATAAGCAATTCAATCCGGATAGATCGCCCAAAACCGCATTGGGGAAATTAATGGCTTACCTCGGCATAAAGAAGTTAGATGATTTGTGCTTTAGTTTTAAACCAACTGAAAATGGGAGCCCAAAATCTCCATCATGGGTGGATGTTTATCGTGAAGTTGTAGAATGGGCTATTCTCTTTTCAATAATACGCGAGAAAGAATTTGGAACTGATACTCTTATTGTTTTTGATGGACTACTGAGAAGCAAGATTTTCATTGGTGATCTTTTTAAGAAAATTAGGGAAGGCGTTGAGGAAGGAATTGCCAAGCACAATTCCAACCGAAGAAGAGTATATATTGTGGGTTTTGCAAAACACAGTAAAGTATTAACACGTTACCGCCTCTCAATGGCATTAGAGCAAATACTGACTACGGAATACCCAGCATATGTAGAAATCCCTCGCGAAGTAGAAGAAAAAAGTTATCTTTGGTCTGAATATGCTCGGGAAGACGATAAGCCTGGAGAAGTGAATAAGTTTGTTGGTGGTAGATTGTATTTTGTCAAATTTGGAAATAATGCACAAGACCCTATTTGGCCAGTAGATATCCTTATTTCACAGTCTTCAGAGTCACAAATAATTATGGGGCATCTTCTAGCAGATGCTCTAAATGGTTTTCCTGTTCCCTTCTACCCAATATGCCTTCAGAAAGCACATGAAAATGCAGCACTAGTTGATTTTGATTTCGATATATTACAGGACAAAATATTTGACGGCATAAGAGATATTTTAGGTGATGAAAAACAAGTATTGGATGCCGCACGATTACAAAACCAAGACCCTGCGCAAGCCAGATATTCATAGTGAGGTTATATGAGCAAATTCGAATTATTTCCAAAAAATCAGATTATTGGTGTATTTCGCGGGTTTAGCGAAGGCGGATTAGAGTTTCATGCTGACCTAGTTTTACCTTACAGAAACGACTTCCAAAGTATCCCCATGCATGGCCAATTTTTGATTGTCAGGCTTGAAAGCGAAGAAGAGGGTGTTTTAGGGAGGGTGACATCATTATCTTCTGCAGGCAAATTATCCTCAGGTGTAGGAGAAGAATTCAATATTCGCGCTGTAAAAGAAAACCGCCCCATTCCCGAAGATTTACGGGAACAGTATCTTAAATATCAAATCGACATTCGAGTATTGGGCGTTGTAAGAATAGATGGCGATGGAAACCTTATATTCATAGCTTCACATAGACGGCTTCCACATGTAGGAAGCCCAGTAGCATTTTTATCAGATGAAGTATTGAAAGAATTAGCAGGGCACAACAATTCTGGGGCGGAAATCGGCCACTTTTCATTGGGAGAATTTGTTTATGCCAATGGCAGCGAAAAGGTCCTAGTAGAAGACGGGATGCAACTAAAAGACCCTGAGGTATTGGTTAAGTTCCCAATAAGTAACTTGGTCTCTCGTCGATCTTTTATTTTTGCTAGAGCGGGCTTTGGTAAATCAAACTTGAATAAATTATTATTCAGCAAACTTTACGAAACTACACCCACTGTATCTAAAAGAAATGGTGATATTCCGGTGGGAACAATTATTTTTGATCCTGATGGAGAATATTTTTGGCCGGATGATAAAAAACGTCCTGGACTTTGTGATGTACCTAAATTAGAGGACAAATTGGTTGTTTTTACAAACCGCAAAGGGCCAAGTGTCTTTTATCAATCTTTTGTAGCAGGAGGAATTAAGCTTGATATCCGACAGTTAAAGCCTAGCGACATCATTTCAATTGCAATCAGCCCTGACAAACAGGATCAACAAAATATACGTAAATTACGTGGTCTCAGCCCTACAGATTGGATTAAACTAGTTGATTTGATAGATGAGAAAGGATACCAGGCGCCTGATGAAGATTTAGTAAAAATCCTTGGACTTAAAGATACTGAAGAAGCCCAATTAAATGCTGCGCGTGCTAACATGGTATTTATTGTTAAATCCTTACATGATAAAAGTAGCCAATTAATGGATCGTTTAATTATGGCTCTATCAGATGGAAAGTTGTGTATTGTTGACGTTTCTCAAATGAGAGGAAATCAGGCTTTAATATTATCAGGGCTTATCTTGAGAAGAATTTTTGAGAGGAATCAAACGGAGTTCACGGCATCTGATCCTAAGACTATACCGACTATTGCGGTTATTGAAGAAGCTCAATCAGTATTGACGGATAAAAGTATAGCATCAGAGCCATACATCGAATGGGTAAAAGAAGGCAGAAAATATGATCTGGGCGCAGTATTAATTACTCAACAACCAGGAAGTATTCCCGGTGAGATTTTAAGCCAAGGTGATAATTGGTTTATCTTTCACTTACTCTCCGCTTCAGATTTAGCAAGTGTTCATAAGGCAAATGCTCATTTTAGCGATGATATTCTAAGCTCGTTGCTAAATGAGCCTATACCTGGCCAAGGTGTGTTTTGGAGTTCAGCAAACAAAAAACCATATCCGGTATCGTTGCGTGTTCTCTCTTTCGAGCAGATGTATAGAATGCGTGATGAAAATTACAACATACCCGCTGGAAATACTTACGCAGTGGTTTTGAAAAAAAACTCTACTATTAACGAGACTAGAGAATCTCGAGTGGTAACTCGAGATCATGAAGATATAGGTAGCGATATTGATGGTGTTGATGATGAGAGCATATTTGACAATATAAAGTATTTGCACAAAATTGCAGTTGACGCAGTGAAAGACAATGACAATGTAATGAGAAACCTCCGAGGAGATGGAATGGCGTGGGGTGGTCTGAAAAATATTATCGCTAGCAGTTTACCTGACACATTAGATGATAAAGATAGATTTGCCTATAACAGCGTAAAGACTGTGTTGAACGAACTACTTGGTGATGATCAATGGGTATCATTTAAGAACGCAAAATCAAATGCAACATGGGTTAAGATAAAAAAGTAATAGGCCATCATGTATCAAAGCAACATATTCAGATTAAACGGCGTTTGCCCGTATTTCACGATGTTTCCCTTAGATTTCCCGTTAAAGATTTTGCGGAATAAGTCAAAAAAGGGCGACATTATTCTTGATCCATTTTGCGGTAGGGGTACTACAAACTATGCAAGCAGAGTTTCAGGATTATATTCAATAGGAATTGACAGCAGTCCTGTAGCAGCAGCAATTGCAGAGGCTAAACTATCTAACACTACACCTGAAAGCATTGTCAAAACAGCTGAAAATATTTTAAACGAACACATTAGCCCTGAAGTGCCACAGGGCGAGTTTTGGGAGTGGGCTTATCATCCTCAGGTATTGTTCGATTTATGCAAACTCAGGGATGTGTTAAACGAAAACTGTTCAAGCAATGTTCGCATAGCTCTCAGAGGCATTATTCTTGGAGCATTGCATGGCCCACGACGAAAACAGGGTAGTTCTTATTTTTCAAATCAATCACAAAGAACATACGCGCCAAAACCATCATATGCAATTAGGTATTGGAAACAAAACAAACTCAAGCCTCAAAAAATAAATGTACTAAATATAATTAAAGAACGGGCTGAACGATATTATCGCAACCAATCGCCTGCAACAGGGAGAATAATTAAAGCTGATAGTCGTTCTCGCGCCACATTCCAATCGATTGATAAAAGTGTTACATGGGTAATTACTTCACCTCCTTATTATGGAATGCGAACCTATATTCCTGATCAATGGATAAGGGCATGGTTTCTTGGCGGAAATCCAGAGGTGAATTATTCCGTTAGTAAACAAATTAGTCATTTTAGTCAAAGCGATTTTGCTAAGGACCTACATAGTGTATGGTCTAATTTAGAAGATGTTTGCAAAAATCACACAAATATGGTTATTAGATTTGGAGCGATTAGTGACAGAAAGGTAGACCCCACTCAATTAATAAAGCAGTCTCTTCGAGAAACAAATTGGCAAATATTAACAATCACTTCAGCTGGCTCATCTGACAGAGGTCATAGACAAGCCAATCACATGACTAAATCAGCAGGAAATGCAATAGAAGAAATAGATATATGGGCCAGGTTAGATTTGTAGGCTCGTTCTATAAACATTCAATTTTTCACTAAAAGAGGAAAGCATAAACTCCAAGTGTTGTATGCACTTGGAGTTCCAGATCATAAAAGGCTTTCTTTACGACGTTCTTCCATTAAGGTCTGCAGGGCTCCCGACCCTTTCAATGAGCCTTGTAGCCGTTTGAGGGTTATTTCAATTGGCTGTGAATCTAATTTACTAGAATTAGCAGGGGTCTCGCGTCTCTTGAACCAATCACGAAAATGAGAGAGTTCCTCTGGCGACAGATTTTCTACAGCCTGTATTATTTCTTTGAGATTCATGTCCAACTCCGTAATAAAAGACCTTGTAATTTTACCTGCTTTCAATTTATATGAGATAAAATCGAACTAATACAAACCCCGAACTTACTGCGCCCACATGCAACTATACATTCTCTCAAAATAGAGGGACCATGAGACGAGCATATTATTCAGATCGCATCCCTGATTTCCTAAGCAGAAGTGAAGACGAAATCCTCGGCAAACTTGCTCAGGGAAATGAATTCTCTTTAGAGCAGACACAACGGGACGCTTGGCTTGAGGAAATTCGTATTCTGAAGAGCGTTCTGCAACCTTACAAAGGTTCGGTCTATTTTGAGTATTCAATCCCAAGAATGGGACGGAGAATAGATGTTGTTTTAATTATTGGTGCTGTAATTTTTGTGCTTGAGTTCAAAGTTGGCGAAAGAGAATTCCAAGCATATGCAATTGACCAAGTGTGGGATTACTCACTTGATCTAAAAAACTTCCACGAAACAAGCCATCATTCTTTCATTGCTCCTGTCTTGATCGCTACAAATGCAAAAGAGACTTCAACTGTAATCGCTACTACCCTTCATAACGACAAAATCCTTATTCCTATAAAGAGCAATGGGGATTTACTTCCTAAAGTCCTAGTGGATGTCTTAAACTTTGCAGATGGAGATGAGATCAATCCAAACAACTGGGAAACTGGGCGCTACCAACCAACACCCAATATTATTGAAGCCGCAATGGCTTTGTATAGCGGACATTCCGTCGAAGAGATTTCCAGAAGTGATGCAAGCGCAATAAATCTTAGTCAGACCTCTGATGCCGTTTCAGAGATTATCCAGTTTTCAAAAGATAATTCCATTAAATCAATCTGCTTTGTTACAGGAGTTCCCGGAGCAGGGAAAACACTAGTTGGTTTAAACATCGCGACAAAGCACATTGACAAGGATAATGACCTTTACAGTGTTTTCTTATCAGGGAATGGCCCACTTGTAGACATCCTGCGTGAAGCATTAGCACGAAATAAAGTTCAAAAAGAAAAAGAACTTGGTCACAAAGCCAAAAAAGGGGAAGTAATGAGTGAAGTTAAGATGTTTATTCAAAACGTCCATAACTTCCGCGATGAAGGCTTGATTGATATGAACAAGCCCCCGATTGAGCATGTCGCCTTGTTTGATGAAGCACAGAGAGCATGGGACTTACAACAAACTGCAAACTTTATGCGCAGAAAGCGTGGGCATTCAAACTTCCAGGCTTCGGAGCCAGAGTTTCTGATATCGTGCCTTAATCGTCATCCTGATTGGGCAGTCGTGGTTTGTCTCGTGGGCGGTGGACAAGAGATTAATACTGGAGAAGCAGGGATCAGCGAATGGATTGAGGCATTGCAACGGTCTTTTCCCAATTGGCATGTCTTTATATCTTCTCGTCTCACAGATAACGAGTACAGAACCGACGAGGCGTTAGAGAAAATCAAAAAGCGAAATAATGTTAACTACAAAGATGAATTACATCTTGCGGTTTCTATGCGTTCTTTCCGAGCCGAACATGTGTCACTCTTAGTAAAGCAGATATTGGATTTACAACCTACTGAAGCACGAAAGACTCTTGAAAAAGTAAAAGAAAAATATCCAATTGTCATCACGCGCGATTTAGCGAAGGCAAAACAATGGTTAAAATTACAGGCGCGAGGTTCAGAACGATATGGAATTGTTGTTTCTTCTCAAGCTGAGAGGTTAAAACCACATGCAATTGATGTGAAATCGCCTGTTGACCCTATTCATTGGTTCTTGGATGGAAAGGAAGATGTTCGTTCTTCTTACTACCTTGAAGATGTTGTAACAGAGTTTCAGGTACAAGGGCTTGAGCTTGACTGGGCCTGTGTAACTTGGGATGCAGATTTCAGATATTCATCACAAGGCTGGGAGCATTTTTCTTTTGTAGGAGATAGGTGGAATCGGGTTAGAAAACTTGAAAGACAAACCTATCTAAAAAATGCCTACCGTGTTTTGTTAACCCGCGCAAGACAAGGCATGGTAATTGTTATTCCCTCTGGCGACAAAGAAGACCATACACGAAACAGCGAGTTTTACGACCCTATCTTTGATTATCTAGCGAGAATAGGTTTTGATATTCTGTAAGAGACTGGTAATAAACAATCCTCGATACTCGCACAATTGAAATACAGAATAAACAAACTCCGGGCGATGAACCCGGAGTTCTTTGTATCCCTTCCCACTGAAGAGAGCCTTACTTCAAAGCGTCGAAGACGTTGAAGACCTGCATGAATTCAGACATGGCCTGATATTCGGCGAAGAAGGGCGCCTGCTCCACGCGGGGGTCGGCGTCGAAGATGAAGACCGGCTGGGTTTCGGCTTCAAAGCGGGGCCACAGGGGCAGGTCTGTGCCGTTGGGGTCGCCGGTCCTGGCGAAGTTGGTCCAGGCGCGGATCATCTGTCCCTGCAGGCGGTTGCGGGCGAGGTCGTCCTGCGCATCGCGGGGCGGGCCGATGAAGTCGAAGCCGGTGCCGTCGTTGACGCGGCCGAAGACGAAGGGCAGTTCCCCGCCGTGCGGCGAACGTCCGTCCTGGCAGGGCTGATCGGGCAGGTTGACCGGGTAACTGACGCGATAGACATAGGTGCGGGCGACCTGGGCCTGCGCGGATGCGACGTCCAGGGTCTGCACGCGGAAGGCGTAGTCATCGCCCATGGCAAGGATGATGTCGCCCTCGGCGGTCCAGATGCGCTGGGGGTCGGAGGCGTACAGGTCGTAGAGTTCCTGCAGTTGCGGTCCGACCTGCGGGTTGACCATGGTGAAGAGATTGTCCTGCAGGGTCTGTTCGCAGATGTGGCTGTCGGGCGTGTCGTAGAAGGACCAGTAACTCAACTCATCGGCCATGGTGCCGATCATCAGGTCGATCCCGGCGGTGTTGCCGGAAGCGATGGCCTCGAGCGGGCTGGATTTGACCACGTAGCCTTCGCCGTAGGTGGGGGCAAAGATCAGGTCCGAGAGCGGCGAACCGACGGCGGTGAGCACCTGGTCCTGGATGTACATCAGGGCGCGCGTCGGGGCCTGGGTCCAAATGAGCGGGGAATTGAGGCCGGTCTGGTCCTTGATGAGGTTGGAGATGGCGGCGGTGTTCTCTGCGGTATGCAGGGGCGACCCGCTCATGACGATGGCGCGGGAGAAGAGGTCCTGCGGGTCTTCGGTGCCGAGCAGCCCCAAAACACTGGCGGCCCCGGCGGATTCACCAAAGACGGTGATGTTCTCAGGGTCGCCGCCGAAGGCTGCGATATTGTCCCGCACCCAGCGCAGCGCCAGGATCTGGTCTTGAATACCGACGTCGGCGCTGTGGGCATAGTCCGCGCCGCCGATGGCGGAGAACTCAAAGAAGCCGAGGATGCCCACGCGGTAGTTGAGGGTCACCACGATCACACCGCCCTCGTGCGCAATGACCGCGCCGTTGTAGAGGTCCTCTTTGCTCGAGCCGCCCACGAACCCGCCGCCGTGGATGAAGACCATCACCGCGCGCGGAGCGTCGCCGCCGGAGGGCTTCCAGATGTTGAGGGTCAGGCAGTCTTCGTTGTTCAAGTCCTCTTTGGGATCGTCAATGACGACTTCATCATAGGCCTGCGGACAGAACGCGCCGAACTGGAACGCATCGAAGGTCGCGTCCCAGGGCTGGTGCGCCGCCGGGGGCTTGAAGCGCAAGTCCCCGACCGGGGGCTCGGCATAGGGGATGCCGAGGAACACGTCCAGGCTGTCGCGGGAAAATCCGCGCACCGCACCGAGGCTGGTCGGAACGTCCGCGGTGGCGATGCTGCCTTGCGGCAACTCTTTACGGACCGGCCACAAGCTCCAGACCGCCCAGGCCACGATCAAGACCAAAACCAAACCCACCCACTTTTTCATCTGCTCCTCCTCGAGTCGAATGACATGTCCGCCCATTGTAGCAGATGGAGGGAGGGGGATGAGGATGAAGCCGCCAGGTCTAAATGGCCTTTGCAGGGTGGCAACAGAAGTCCATAAGGCATGCCATAAGATCTCACCGGCGGAGTCAACCCGGGACGCGTGTAAGAAGTGCTATAATTTTCGTGGGTCATGCCATGCAAAAGAAGAAATTGCGGATTCCACGCAAACGAATTAACGAGTTTTGCCGCCGTTGGGGAGTGGTGGAGTTTTCGTTGTTCGGCTCGGCTTTGCGCCCGGACTTCCGCCCGGATAGCGACGTGGACGTGCTGGTCACCTTCTCAAAAGACGCAGAAATCAGCCTGTTCGATCTTGTCCAAATGAAACTGGATCTGGAGAAGATCTTCCATCGCCCGGTGGATATCATCGAGAAGGATGCATTGGAAAATCCATTCCGCAAGCGGGAAATCCTACGAACTGCGCAGGTGGTCTATGCCGCATAGCGAAAGAGACATGTCCTACCTGTGGGACATGCGGAAATATGCACTGGAAATCACAGAGATCATTGCAGGCGTTCCGCATGCAAAGTTCATTGAGAACAAAACGATCCGTTATGCCATCGAACGGTTACTCTTGATCGTCGGTGAAGCGGCGAACCATGTCTCCAAAGGCTTTCAGGAAAAGCACCCAGAGATTGAATGGGCGCAGATCATAGGCTTGCGGAACGTCCTCGCGCATGAATATGGCGAAGTGAAAATGGACAAGATCTATCTTGCCGCCACAAAAGCCATCCCTGCCTTGTTGAAGAATTTAGCGCCGCTGATCTCAGAAGAATAACTATCTTTGGCGGTCCCCGCCACCCTTCCCATCCCCTACCCACCCGGCCTATAGCCCCTGAATATCGCTTTGACTATGGAATTTAGAGAAGCCGTCAAGTGAATAAAAAGAGCGCTCCAGTGGGCGCTCTTTTTATTAGACGTACTCCCGCCTCAGTCCCCGGCGGCGGGGACGCGTCGAACGATCGGATTATTATTCGCCGGTCAAATATCTATCCACGAATTCGCGCGGCTTCAATACTTCAATGCCCTGATACCCGGAAACTTTCAGCAAATGCTTATCCCCGCTGACAATGACCTGACTGCCGCTTGCCAAGGCACAGGCAAAGAATTTATCATCATCAGGGTCTTCACAGACAGGTTCGTTTAAATCCACAGGCTGATAGACTTTGGCATGTTCGATCACAAATGTGAGGATCGGATCCAGATCCACGTTAGGGCGTTCCACAGACAATATCTCACCGACCCTGCGATATTCATCCAGGATCTCCTGCGAAACGACCAATTCAAACACACCCTCCTGCCAGGCTTTCAATATCTCATATGGCGGACCACTGAAATACACCCCAGAGACGAATACATTCGTATCCATCACAACTTTCAAGTCCAGGACGATCTTCATTTCCTGCCCCGCGCCTTTGTCACCGCGGACGAGACATCTTCCTCCGTCAGTCCTGCTTCCTCCGCCTGTTGACGCGCCTGCCTGATCAATGCGTCGAACTGACTCTTATCCGGCAAGTTGACCACTTTCAGCACAACCACATCGCCTTCGCCAACGACGATAAATTGTGCGCCTTCCTGTAAATTCAACTGCTTGCGAATGGACTCAGGAATGACGACCTGTCCCTTCGACGACATGCGGGTGGTGGCTAATGTATCCATGGTTTATTCCTTTCTTACCAGTAAGAGTATAGCACGGATATTGGGGAGGTGCTCCGCGAAGCGGGCAGAGGGGGACAAAACGATGAATCCCTAAATCTATTTTATAGAAACTACGATATGATAGCCGAAGATGATGGCTCACCTGCTGATCGCCTATGATCTTTTGGTCATTCTTATTGGCTTCACCGCCCTTTCCAATGCGGTCGTTTTGGCTGTCCGCACCCGGCGGAATGACCTGGGGAATTTCAGCATTCTCCATGCCCTCTATACGTTGATGCTGGTCATCCTGGTCCTGAAGAAATACCTGTTCGTCAACGTGGCGGACTACAGCGCGCAGGCCTGGTATGCCATCTCTGGCATTTATCAGGTCTTTGATTTTGCCGTGGTCCTGGCGGCGCTGTATTATTTCATCGATGCGCATTCGTTCCGTCATGGCAGGAAGGTCGCCGCAGGAGCCCTGGTCTTGATGCTCATCAGCAGCGGGTTGATCTTCTCCCCGTTCGGCGCCACGCTGGAAGCGGAAAAGAACATCATCCACTTCGGGGCGGGATACTGGATGGCGATCAGTTGGAACGCCGTCGCGTTCACGAGCGCCATGGTGCTGGGATACTGGCTTATGTTCCGCAAGTGGGGCACACAGGAAAGAACCTTCGTGCTGGGGCTGGTGCTCTTCGCTTCGACCGGCTATGTGGAATCGGTGATCAGTTTCTTCGGCGACTTCGGCGCCGCCTCCGCCACGCTGACGATGGAGCGGGGCTTCCTTTACAGCTCCATCCCGTACGCGCTGTATGGGATGTTCCTGATCGTGTACTTCGTGCGCTTTCCCGTGGTCGCGCCGTTGCAGAACGAGGAACCTTCCGCGGCGTTCCTATCCAAACATGGCATCACCGATCGCGAGCGCGAGATCATTGTCAAGGTGATGCAGGGGAAGAGCAACGAGGAGATCGCCCAGGAGTTGTTCATCTCGCTGGCGACGGTGAAGACCCACTTGCACAACATCTACCGGAAGATCGGCATCGACAGCCGCTATGACCTGCTTGCGAGGGTAAGATCTGACTTATAAGGGGCTGGCGGGGCCAAGCGGGAATCTCAATCCAAAGTTGTAGGCAAATTAGGCCAATTTACATCCGAAGTTCGATTTTCATATCTCCTCAAAGGGCGGAGAATGGCGGTATCGCACTTCTGGACGGGCTTGCCCGTTTGGAGGACTCAATCGCCAAGGAGATGACCCATGTTCAATCAAAATGCACGGAATACCAAACGCTGGTTGTGGAATTTCTTAGCCTCGATGTTGACCTTGATCCTGCTGTTGTCTGCCGCTGCGCCGGTGATGGCGCAGCGCAGTGAGGAAACGCCTGCGACGGCCACGTCGCTTCACGGTCCGAGCGATGCGGCGGAGATGGAAGCATTTATGGATCAACTGTTGAAGTCTGAGATGGATGAAAATCACATCGCAGGCGCGGCTGTCTCTGTCGTCAAGGATGGGCGGTTATTTTTCGCCAAAGGCTATGGAGTTTCCGACCTTGAACAGCAGATCCCCGTGGATGCGGATCGGACGGTCTTCAAGATCGGGTCGGTCACCAAGCTGTTCACGTGGACGGCGGTGATGCAACTCGCCGAGCAGGGCAAATTGAATCTGGATGCGGATGTCAACACGTATCTCGACTTCCGCATCCCGGACTCGTATCCGCAGCCGATCACCCTGCGGCACTTGATGACTCACACGGCGGGGTTCGAAGATCTGCATGCGGGCATGGTGACCTTGAAGGAAGAAGACCTGGCGCAACCCCGCGAATGGCTGGTCGCCCATATCCCGGCGCGGGTCTTTCCGCCCGGCGAGGTCGCGGCCTACTCGAACTATGGAGCGGCGCTGGCGGGATATATCGTGGCGCGCGTCTCGGGCGAACCGTACGGCCACTATGTGCAGGGACACATCCTCGATCCGCTGGGAATGAACAGCTCGACCGTCGCTTGGCCCACGCCACCGGAATTGAGCGCGCGTGAATCAACGGGATATGTGTATCAGGATGGAACGTATCAGACCTTTCCGCTCCTGCTCGGCCAGGTGGACCTGTTCCCTGCGGGCGGCATGCGCTCGACCGCCACGGACATGGCGCGCTTCATGATCGCGCATTTGGAAGACGGACGATACAGCGACAAGCGAATTTTGAGCGAAGCCGCCGCGCAGCAAATGCATGGCAGGCTGTACACGCCCGACGCGCGCCTGCCTGGTACGACCTACGGCTTCTTTGATTTCAGCGATAACGGTCAGCGGACGATCGGTCACAGCGGCGAAGCGGAGCCGATGGAATCTTTGCTGCTGCTGTTGCCCGACCAACACCTGGGTGTGTTCGTGGTCTACAACAGCCTCGGCGGAGACCCGTTGACGCGGCAGCACTTCGGCTTCCAACGCGCGTTCTTCGACCATTACTTCCCCGCGCCCGCAACGGAACCGCTGCAAGCCTCGACGGGGTTTGCGGACCGGGGGGACCGTTTCGTCGGCTCGTACAAAATGACGCGCAGTGCATCCACTACGCTCGAAAAATATCTATCGCTGTTTTATCCGACCGTGGACGTGACCAACCCGGGCGACGGCACACTCTTCATCGAAACGCCGTACGGCGATTGGCACGTTGTGGAAGAAGCGCCGCTGTACTTCCGTCAGGTGGATGGTCCGTATCACTTCCTGTTCCGCGAGGATGGGCGGGGCCGCATCGCCTATCTCTTTACCGATTACACCCCGATGATGGCCTTCGAGAAGTTGCAATGGTACGAAACGCCCGGCTTCAACGTACCGTTGTTGATGATATGCCTGCTGGTCTTTCTATCTGTGCTGCCCGTCACTGTGACCCGCGCGATCCAAAGCCGCGTCCGAGGGAGTGGCCGGAAACTCGCGCCGCGCCGCGCCAATTCCGCTTATGCTCTCATGATCTGGATCAGCGTGCTCAACCTGCTGTTCGTGATGGGCAACATGGTGTGGGGCGAACAATTGGCCTTCGGAATTCCACTGGCCTACCAGCTCGTGCTGGGGTTGGGCGTTCTCTCCGCGCTGTTGACGATCGGTGCGCTGGTCTATGCTGTGTTAGCCTGGAAGGAGCGTTATTGGAGCGTCGCCTTCCGCATCTATTACACGCTGGTGACGGTCGTTGCGCTGGCCTTCGTCTGGTTTCTGAATTTTTGGAACCTATTGGGCTGGCAGTATTAGTATGAAAAGAGCGACCTGCAATGGGTCGCTCTTTTCATTTCTTGAGCAGGTCTCTGATCTTCCCCGCCGCCGCGGACAGTCTCTTCATCGCCCCGTCATTCCGAAACCTGACCAGCCTCCCCCTCCAAATGCAATTAAACCGTATCCCAGCCGATGTACAAGATACGCTCCTGCGCCCGTTCGATTTGCAAAACGAGGGAGTTATGATTAAATGAACTAAGGAAGCATCCTTTCCAACAGAGGAACCCAACATGAAATTCGAATTCTTTACAAGCGACGATGGCGTGAAACTGGGGTACATGGACCAGGGCAGCGGCACACCGATCATCTTATTGGCGGGGTATAGCGCGCCCGCCACGGCATGGTATCGCGAGCAGAAAACTTTAGTAAAGCACGGCTATCGCGTGATCGCCTTCGACCGGCGCTCGCATGGCAGTTCCGAGAACCCGGCTCACGGGCAGGATATGTCCAACTACGGCAAAGA
>Ga0268298_10001303_pt1 | contig 29828 bp, 30 predicted proteins | sample WWTPWeurt_MetaG_FD_194462 | JGI IMG/M metagenome (GOLD analysis project Ga0268298, IMG submission 194462) | Activated sludge microbial communities from WWTP in Nijmegen, Gelderland, Netherland - WWTP Weurt | ecosystem: Engineered > WWTP > Aerobic digester > Activated sludge | place... | reverse complement strand
GGTGCCTACCACCAAGAGGTCCACCTCGAGCTCCCCGGCGAGCACGCGGATTTCTTCCTCCGTGTCGCCGGCGCGCACGTGCACGGCGACGCGCTCGCTCTCGATGGGCTCGCCTTCGAGCATGGCGCTCATCCGCGCTTCTTCCACGTGCTTGTTCAGATACTGCTGCGCTTCGATGGCGCTCAGCACCTGCTCGCCGTCGGGCGTCGTGAGTTGGAGCAGATCGCCTGCGGGCGCCGCCACGTGCATCACGTGCAGCTGTGCGGTGTCACGCTCCGACGAAAGGAGCAACGCCGCCTCGAGCGCCGCCTTCCCCACCTCGGAGAAGTCCGTCGCGACCAGGATGTTCCGGAACAGGGTGGGGCGATCGAGGTTCATCGGAGCGATGAGTCTACTTCTTGGGTTCTGCTTTCGGCAGCACGATCTTCGGATCCTTCTTTCGACGGCGATAGACCACCAGCGTACGGCCGATGACCTGCACCACCGCGGAGCGCGTTCCGGCCTCGACGGGCTCGGCGGCGTCCTCGGGCTCCACCGGCGCCTCCGTACCGACCCGGATCTTGATGAGCTCGTGGGTCAAGAGTGCGCTGTCGATTTCGCGCAGAACACCCGGGGTCACGCCCGCGTGGCCGATCTGCACGACGGGTTTGAGCTCGTGGGCGAGGGCGCGCAGATATCGCCGCTGTTTGCCGGTGAAGTTCGAGGTCACGGCGCCCTCGTAGCCCGTATGTCGCGGCGTGGCCACCGGTGAACGTTTGCCCCGCTCGACCCGGGTCGGCGCCGGCAGCATCCTCGCCCCTCCGGAGGCGTTCATGCGGATCTTGTACGGTGTCGTGGGCGAGGGAATGGGTCATGCGACGCGGAGCCGTGTCGTGCTCGAGCACCTGCTCGCAGGCGGGCACCAGCTGAAGGTCGTGGTCTCCGGTCGCGCCCACCGCTTCCTGACCGAGCGTCTGGCGGGCAAGCCCAACCTGAGCATCGAGGAGATCCATGGCCTCTCGCTGCGCTACTTCGGGAATCGCTTGGACAAGAGCGAGAGCCTGTTCGAGAACCTGAAGAAAGCGCCGAAGGGCATCAAGAAGAACGTGGAGGTCTACCGCAAGGTCGCCGAAGACGGGTTTGCTCCCGAGCTCGTCATCAGCGACTTCGAGTCGTGGGCGGCGTTCTACGCGCTGAACCACTTCTTGCCCGTGATCAGCATCGACAACATGCAGGTGATCAACCGCTGCCGCCACGACAAGAAGGTGGCGAAGTCGGAGGGGATGAACTTTCGCATCGCGAAGCTCGCAGTGAAGATGAAGATGCCCGGCGCCTATCACTATCTCGTGACGAGCTTCTTCTACCCGCCCGTGAAGAAGCGCCGCACGAGCTTGGTGCCGCCGATCCTGCGACCGGAGATCCTCGCGGCCAAACGCGAGCCGGGAGATCACGTCCTCGTCTACCAGACCTCCGCCTCCAACGAAGACCTGGTCCCGACACTGAAGAAGCTGCCCTTCCGCTTTCGGGTGTACGGGCTGGGTCGCGACGGCACGGACGGCAACGTGACCCTGCGCCCGTTTTCGGAAACGGGCTTCGTGGACGACCTGCGCACCGCCCGTGCCGTCATCGCTGGCGGTGGTTTCTCGCTCATGAGCGAGGCCGTGAGCCTCCACGTACCGATGCTGAGCGTGCCCATCGAGCAGCAATACGAGCAGGAGCTCAACGCTCGCTACCTCCAACACCTCGGCTATGGGGCTTGGGCGCCGGCGCTGGACACGGCGGTCATCGAGGCGTTTCTCTCACGCATCGACCAGCTCTCCCACAACCTCGAGAGCTTCGTGCGTCACGACAACGAGATGCTGTTCCGCTGCGTGGACGAGCTCATCCAGCGGCGCGCCGCCGACGAGCCCGGGCCCGACCGCCTGGACACCGAGACCATGGGCAAGTGGAGCGAGGCTTCCGAGGCCCCGGAAACCGCCGAGGCACCGGCCGCAGACTGAAGACGCGCCCGGACGCGGAGCCGAGCGACTTTGCCAGGGTCCGACCGCTGAACGCGCCGACTTCTTTCGTCCGCTCGAGGTGGCTCCTACTCGGTGGAGCGGCGCTAGCGTGCGTGGCGCTGCTGCTCTGGGCCTTCTACCCGCGCGCTCCGCGCCCCATTTCGGCGGAGAGCTACGCTCATCGCGACAAACCGGCCCGGCCGGAAGTGCTCTTCGCCTCGCCCGCTTTCTCTTTCGTGGATCAGCGCGGTCGACCGGTGAGCAACGCCTCGCTCGCGGGCCAGCCGTACGTCGCGAACTTCATCTTCACGACCTGCCGCACGGTGTGTCCGATGTTGACCGCCAAGATGGTGCGCCTCCAGCGTGATCTTCCCGGTCTGCCGCTGCGCTTCGTCAGCTTCTCGGTGGATCCCGAGCACGACACGGTCGAAGCTCTGGCCGCCTACGCCGAGGGTTGGAACCCGAGCGAGACACGCTGGCTTCTGCTCCGGACCGAGCCGGACGGGCTCGCGCATTTGGCCCAGGGCTTTCACGTCACCGCCGAGCGCAGCGACGGGGGTCTCGACGCCGTCCTGCACAGCTCGATCTTCGCCCTCGTGGACGACCAAGGCATGGTGCGCGGCATGTTCGACTCGGAGGATGCGCGTGACTTCCAAGCGCTGGCGGCGGGCGCGCGTGCGCTGGTTGGCAGCGAGCCCGCACAGTCAGCCAAAGATCGCAGCGGCGAGGCGCTGTTCCACGAGCTCTCGTGCGCGAACTGCCACGCCCACCCCGAGCTTGCCCCGCAGCTCGGGGGCCTCGTCGGGCGGACGCGAGAGCTGGATACCCGACTGCTCGTCACCGCCGACGAAGCCTACGTCAGAGAATCGATTGTCTCACCCGCCGCCAAACGCGTGATGGGCTACCCGCTGATGATGCCTTCTTACGCCGGGAACTTGTCGACACAGGAGCTCGGAGAGCTGGCGAAATACGTGATGGCGTTGCCGCCTGCGCCCGAGCCGAGCGCCGAAGCCGGGGTCGACGTCGATCCGGTCTGCCACATGCAGGTCCGCGTGACGCCTGCCGCGCTCGGCATCGAACTCGACGGCGGCCAGACCGTTCACTTCTGCTCGGAGTGGTGCAAGCAGCGCTTCAGCGAGAACCCCGGCGCCTATCCGCGCTGATCGTCGCTCGCGTCGCCAGGGTCGGGCTCTTCTCAGAACGACGAGCCCGGCTGTTTCAGAAACTCGAGCTCCTCGGGGCTCGAGCGCCTACCGAGCGCGGCGTTGCGATGGGGGAAGCGCCCGAAGCGCACCACGATGTCACGATGACGACGCGCGTAGTCGGCGCCGTCGGCGAAGAGCTTTTCGACTTCGGGGTCGTCGAAGTGCTTGCTTCCCCAGGCGAAGAGCTCGACTCCGCGGTCCTGCGTCGCCAGGTCTTCGGAGTGCATGAGCGGCATGAAGCCGAAGTAGGCGAAGAGCGGCCGTGTGCGCTCGTGCTCGCCGCGGGCGATCCCCTCGAGGGCGAGCTCGAGGCAACGCGTGTCTTGGGCGAAGGCGCGAGGGTCGCTGCGGTAGAGGTTTCGCGAGAACTGGTCGAGCACGATGACGAGGGCGCTTCGGCCACGAGGCGCTGCGGCCCAACCGTCGAGCCGACCGGTCGAAGCGCGCGTGTGGAGCTCGCCGAAGCGGGAACGGAGGTGTGCGTCGAACTCGGGGTCCTTCTTCCACCAACGGGCTGCGACGGCAGGCGGCGCCGCACCCGGTGGGTCGGCCGCCCCGAGCCAGAATTCGAGCACGGAATCGATCTCGGAATCGGGTTCACGCGAGGTACTCATTCGATCTCCCTGCTCGCCGCCAGCGCCGCGTTGTACCCACACATGCCGTGGACCCCGCCGCCCGGATGCGCGTAGCTAGAAGCCAGATATAGGCCGGCGAGGTGCGTTCGGTAGCGGTAGTAGGGAAAGACCGGCCGAAAGAACAGCTGGTTCGCGGCCCTGGCCGACCCGCCGCCGAGATCGCCGCCGACGAGGTTCTCGTTGTCGCGTTCGAGCCGCTCGGGATCCGCGATGCTGCGAGCGAGGATCAGCGAGCGAAAGCCCGGGGCTAGCTCCTCGATTCGCGCTTCGATCCGATCCGCGAACGACTCGCGCGCAGAGTCCCAGCCGCCGTCGACGTTCGCGGGGACGTGGGTGTAGGCGTAGAGGGTGTGGTTGCCCGGAGGCGCGCGGCTCGGGTCCATCAGACTCTGCTGACCGATCACGAGATACGGACGCGTGGGAAGCGCGCCGCTCCGCACTTCGTCGGCGAAGCGCTGGAGATCGCCGTTGTCCTCTCCGAGGTGAACGACCGCGGAGCGGAGCGCTCGTTCGCTGCGCCAGGGCACGCGCCCGGCGAGCGCGAAGTCCAGCTTGAACGTGCCCCATCCGGGTCGCGCGCGGCGCATCACCCGGAGCACGCGACGTGGCACCTGATCCGGGTCCAGCAGACTGCGGAAGAGCACTGGTGCTGCCACGTCGGCGATGATGGCGCGCGTCGCGCCGATCTCCTCGCCATCGGCGAGGCGTACGGCTCGGGCGCGTCCGGACTTCACCACGACGCCCGTCACGCGGGCTCCGAGGCGCAGGCGGCCGCCATGACCTTCGAGCACGTCCAAGAGCGCATTGGTGAGGTTCCGCGCGCCGCCCCGGATCGCCGGGAAGCCCGAGCGAGCTGCCCCGAGGGCGAGCACGATGCCCATGGGCGCGCCGAACCGATCCGAAGGCGCGATGTCGCCGTGGAGCGCGAGGCTCGGGAGCACCCGGCGCGCCGCCTCGGATTCGAACCAACGCTCCGCGAGGCCTCGGGGGCTCGACGTGAAGTGCCAGGCCACTGCCATCAGGTTGGAGAGCCCGAGGCCGAACCACGCGCCGAACGACGGCAGAGGTCCGAGCAGCGCGCCGAGCAATCGCGGTTCCATGGCGGCATACCAGTCCACGAGCGCACGCCAGCGATCCCGGTCGCGTGCGCTCGGCAGGCTGGCCACGGTGCGCTCGACGTCTCGCGCGATCGCGACTTCGGTGCCGTCGAGCGCGGGGTGACAGCTCTCGAACTCCGCGTGACAGAGCTCCACGCCGCTGGCATCGAGGCCGAGCTCGAGGAACGCCGGGCTCGCGGCGAAGAACGGGAAGAAGGCGGCGCCCACGTCGTGTGAAAACCCCGGCAGCGTCGTCTCCACGCTGCCGACGGCGCCACCCGGCCGGCGCGGGTGCGCCTCCAGCACGAGCACGCGGTGACCGCGCCGAGCGAGGATCGCCGCGGCCACGAGCCCATTCGGGCCCGAGCCGATCACCACGACGTCCGGGTCGGGCCGCGTCACGGGCGGAGTCTAGCGCTTTCCATCCGGCAAAAGGCCTGCTACGAACGAGTCGTGATCGCGCTCGGCATCGATCCCGGAACGCTCCACCTCGGTTGGGGGGTCGTCGAGCGCAGCGGCAACCGCATCCGTCACGTCGCCCACGGCGTCGTGCACCTCGACGGAAAACTGCCCCTCGCGAAGCGCTTGCAGCACATCGACCGCGAGGTGGGCGCCGTCATCGAGCATCACGGGCCCGACGTCGGCGCGGTCGAGAGTCTGTTCTTCCACAAGGACGCCCAGGCAGCGGCCAAGCTCGGTCACGCTCGCGGAGTCGTGCTCCTCTGCTTGTCGCGCGCGGGTGTCGAGATCGCCGAATACGCGCCAGCACGCGTGAAGCGCACGGTGGCCGGGCGCGGTCAGGCCGACAAGCGGCAGGTGGCGCTGATGATCCGCGGGCTCTTGTCGCTGCCCGGTCTCCCGCCGGGCGACGCAGCCGATGCGTTGGCTTTGGCCGTGACGCACCTGCGCCTCGGTCCGTTCCTCGACCGCATGCCGGCGGCGCTCCGGAGCCGCAAGCCGCCGCGAAAGCGTTCCCTCGACGCCGCCCTGGGCGCCCTGTGCCGCGAGCGCCGCCGCCCCGTCGGCTGAGTCACCCATGGGGTGAACGGACGCGCCGGCCGCGCCCTGATACGCCGGTGCGGCCCCGGAGATCCCCTGGGGGAATCCGTGGGAAAATGCCGCCAGGCGCGGTTGTGCTAAAAGGCGCCGTCCCGCTCCAGCGGGTCGAATCTTCGGCTGGCCTCGCTCGTCTGTTCTGCGAGGCCGCGAAAGATTTCCCGGCCTCGACTGTTCAGAGTGCAGAGCCTCCAGGAACCGAAGATGAAACTCTCCCAGCTTGCCCTGTCGTTGATGGTCGCCCTCGCGTTGCCCGTGGTGAGTCACGGGGAGGCCGGCGCCCAGGGCCGCCCCGCCGCCAAGAGCGAACCGAGTGCCAACGAGGTCGCCGAGAACGTCCAGAAGTTCTACGACAAGACCAAGAACTTCAAGGCCGGCTTCAAGCAGCGCTACCAGGTCAAGGCGTACAACAAGCGCAAGGACAGCGAAGGCTCCGTCATCTTCGAGAAGCCCGGCCGCATGAGCTGGCGCTACACCAACAACGGCAACCGCGTCGTCTCCGACGGCAAGGTCATCAAGGTGTACGAGGCCGAGAACAAGCAGATGTACGAGCAGCCCATGGACAAGAGCCAGTATCCCGCTGCGCTCGCGTTCCTGGTCGGCGGCGGCAACCTGAAGAAGAGCTTCAAGCTGCGCAAGCTCGACGCGAAGCAGATGCAGTTCGAAGGCGGCTACGTCCTCGAAGGCGTGCCCAAGGAGGCGACGCCGGCGTACCAGAAGATCTTGCTCTACGTGGATTCGAGCACCTATCAGGTGCGCCGCGTGCTCTTGCTCGATGCCCAGGGCAACCGCAACCGCTTCGACTTCGTGACGCCCACCGTGAACGAGAAGATCCCGGCCGGCGAGTTCGAGTTCAAGCCCCCGGCGGGCACTCAGGTCATCAAGCCCTGAACGGCCCCGCCCTCAATCCAGCGAGAAGAAGCGCTTGATGCGCGTGAGGAGCTGGCTCGATTCGCGCTCCATGCGGCTCTTGCGTTCTGCGTCGGACGAGCGTGCCAAATGGTCGTCGAGCTCGAGCTGTCTCTCGGCCAGCACCTGCGAGAGCTTTTCCACGAGCTCAGGGCGCGACTGCAGCACGCGCTCGAAGGCCTCGTGATCGATCACGAGGAGCTCGCACTCGTCGTGGGCCCGCACCGTGGCTTTGCGGGCTTCACCGGTCACCAGTGCCATCTCGCCGAAGAACTTTCCGGGGCCCAGCCGATTCACCTCGATCTCCCCCGTGGGGCCGTCGATGACCACCACGACCTCGCCTCGCAGCAGGATGAAGAGCTCGGCGCCGGCCTCGCCCTGGCGCACGATGACCTCGCCAGGTGAGAAGAGACGGCGCGCAGCGCGCTCAGCCAGCGCTCGGCGCTCGGCAGCGTCGATCACTTGGAGGAAATCGACCTGGGCGAGCGCCCGTTCGCGCTTCTCGATGCGCTTCTCGTTCTCGAGCGCGCGGCTCTCCTCCGAGTGCTGCTGCATGTGCAGCGTGCGATGCGGGAACGGGATTTGGAGTCCTGCGCGCTGGAATGCGTACCAGATGCGATCCCGGAGCTCGCCATCCACGACGTCGCGGCGAGCGAAGTCGCGGGTGAACACCCGGAGCCAGTACTCGACGCCGCTCTCGCCGAACGAGTTCGTGACCACGCTCGGTTCCGGCTCGGGGAGCACACCGGGGGCGTCGCGGACCGCCGCCAAGATCAGCTCGTGAACGCGTCGCGGGGGGAGCTCGTAGGGCGCATGCACGTAGACGTTGCGGCGCACGACGGCCGTGGGCCGCGTGAAGTTCTTCAGTGGCGCTTTGGCGAGGAGGCCATTGGGCACGATGATCTCGAACTCGTCGAGGGTCACCAGCGTAGTGGCTCGCCAGTTGATCTCGAGCACGCGTCCGATGTTGCGTGGCTCCGAGTCGTATTGGATCCAGTCGCCGACCTGGAACGGTTGCTGCACCTGGATGGCGAGCCCCGCGATGAGGTTCCCCAGCGTCTCTTGCAGCGAAAGACCCAGTACTGCCGTGAGCAGAGCCGAAGTCGTGAGGAGCTGGCCGGGCTCGAGCCCGAGCTGACGCAGCACGCCCAAGAGGAGCACGAAGTAGACGACGGCCTGGACGATGTCGCGGATGATCTTGGGCAGCTGGCGCCCGAGTCGCTTGCCCAGGACGGCGTCCACGAAGAGGATGACGCCGGAGCGGCCGATGCTGGCGAGCAGCGCAGCGAGCGCCACAAGCGAGAACAGGCGGCCCATGGGCGAACCCTTCTCGAGCACGAGCTCCAGGCCGCGCGCGACGAAGTGCGCGACGAGGAAATAGAGCGGTTGGCGCAGCGCACGACGGCCTGCCGGGTCGAGCAACACGAAGGCAGCCAGGAGCAAGCCGAGGGCGACGACGACGCCGATGCTGCCGCCCGTGGCGTCGCTCAAGACTCGCTGGACGTGCTCCATCTCGGCTCCCGACGATAGCCGAGAACTCAGCCCTGCGGCTCGCGGCGCATGCGCGCCCGCTCGACGAAGGCGCCTACGGCGGCCGTGGCCCGAAGCGCGAAACGCACCTTTCTTCGCGGTCCGATCGCGAGCAGGGAGCGTGTGCCGTTGTAGGCCGTGCGCCAGACGGATCGGAGGAGAGTGTTCTCGTGCGTCGATTCGCCCAGGGCGCTCTCGAGTCGCACGTCGGAGCGACCCTGGTCGTAGGCGCGCCGGAAGAACCAGCGCGGGTGCAACCGCTCGGGATGCACCAAGTGATAGATCACCGCGTCGTGCGCGTACGCCATGGGTCGACCGAGTCGCTCGAGCCGGCGCTGGAACTCGACCTCTTCGTTGCCCATGAGCCCCTCCTTGCTGCGGCCGAGCCGCGTGTCGAAGAGGCCCACGTCCACCAGTGCCGCGCGCTCGATGACCATGTTGCCGCCGCGCAGGTTGTCGGTGCCGGCGCGCATGTCCTTCCGCTCGGCCGGCAGCGTGAAATACCCGAGCCAGCCCCGCGCTTCGTCCGGGAGCCAGAACGGGCGCGGCCGCGACCAGTCGAGCTCGATGCGCCCGCCCACGGCGACAGTTCCCGGTGGCGACGCGGCTAGCGTCGCGAGCAGCGCCTCGACCCACTCGGGCACGGCGACCGCGTCGTCGTCGAGAAACGCCACGAACGGCGCGCGCGCCTCTCGCGCCCCGCGATTCCGGGCGAACGACAGGCCCTGCTCGGTCTCACGAAACACCCGCAGCGAGGAGAACTCTTTGGCAAACTCGATTGCCCATTCCAGCGTTCCGTCGCGGGAGTTGTTGTCGACGAGGAGCACCTCGAAGCGAGATGCATCGACGCTCTGACACGTGAGCGATCGGATCGCGCGTTCGACCAAGACGCGGCGGTTGTAGCTGCAGATGACGACGCTGAGCTCGGGAGTGGACACCGCGCCTATCTTGCCTCGGAGTCGGGCGCGCGGGGAGGCGGCCGAGCGCTTCTTGACACCGCGCCGGGGATCATGCGACCTGCCGCCTGTGAGCGAGCCGCGACCCTCTGCACCGGGGCTGGCCGAGGGCTCGGAGTCGGCGGCGAGACGCACGGCGCGCGCGGCGCGGGACTTGGGCGGGCTCCTTGCCACGTTTTGGCTGATCGCGCTCGTCGTCGCGCTCTTGCCGTCGCGCGTGGCCTGGGCCGCACACCAGGCCCAGTTCGCCGGGAGCGCGTGGCAGCTCACCGTGGTGGGCGTGGCCGTGGACCTGCCGTTCGCCGTCGCGAGCTTCGTCGCGGCGAACGCCGTGGGCATGGGCCTTTGGGCGCTCCTCCGTCGGCGCGCCGGCGGTTCGCGCTCGCTAGTGAAGTTCGTCCTGGTCTCCACGGCCGCGGCCTTCGGCTTCGTGCTCTTCGGCTGCATCAGCGCCACGGAGTTCAAGGTCGAACGCGGCCTCTACCCGACCGTCTTCGATCTGAAGGTCGGGCTCGCGGATTCGGGCTACGTGCGCTCGGCGCTGGGCACCTTCCTACTCGCGCGTTTCGTCTGGGGCACCCTGGCGGCTCTCGCCGGGTTCATCGGGCTCGGCTACTGGTTCGTGCGCGCAGCGGACCGGAGCAGCACTCGACCCCTTCGCGCCCAGGCTGGGTCGTTGCTCCTGCCTCTCGCCGCCTGCGCCGGCATGGGCTTCGGACTGCACCGCGCGAGCCCACACCTCTTCTCCTCCATCGCCAACTGGCGCGTGGTCGAGTCTCCGTTCCCGAGTTTCTTCGCCAGCCTCGGCTCGAGCCACGAGAACATCCGCTTCGGCTACATCGCGCTCATCGAGCACATGGGCTCGCCGGAGCCGGCGCGCGAGCTCGGCGCCGCGAGCATCGGCCTTTCGCCGAACGCTGCTCGCGCGCTCGCGCGGTCGAGCGAGTGTGCCGCGCATCCGCTCGCCGAAGCGTATCCACGCGCGGTTTCCTCCGAGCCTGGGCCGGGTGTGAATGCCGCGTTCGCGTCGCGCGTGGAGCACGTGGCCGACGAGCTCTCGCGCGAGCTCTGGAGCGATCGCAAACGCGTCCGCGTCTGGCAGATCTCCCTCGAGAGCATGCGCGCCGACGACCTCGCGGCCTGGAACGAGAAGGCCCCACCGGGCTTGGCGCCGACCCTGAACGGCCTCTACGCGCGCGCGTCGGAGCCGAACCCACGGGTAGTCGTCGCGCGTCACATGTACCAGGCCGGGGTGCGGACTTCGCAGGGGCTATCGGCGTTCACCTGCGGAACCGGCACCATGCCGTGGGGCATCTCGTTCGCCCGCGACGTGGGCCTCGTGCCCTTTCGCTGTTTGCCCGACGTGCTCAAGGACGCGGGGTTCGCCACGTACTTCTACTACGGGTCGAATCCAGCGTTCGACAACATGCAGGCCTTTCTCCACTACCACGGCATCCACGAGCTCATGACCGAGCGCGACTACGTGGAGGAGAAGAAGCACAAGGGGTGGGCCGTGCCCGACCGCATCGTGTATGCGCAGTCGCTGGCGCGATCGAACGCCAGACCGCACGACGAGTCCCAATACAACCTCTTGATGACGCTCTCGCATCATCATCCGTTCGACCGCCCCGAAGACTTCACGGACGAAGATGCTGCTCGGGTGCGCTCTTTGGTGGGCGACGTCGGCGCGGACCACCTGAAACGACTCGACACGCTCCACTACGCCGACCGCACGCTCGGCGAGATGCTCGAGAAGCTCGAGGCATCCGAGGCGGCGGCCGACTCACTGGTGGTGATCGCCGGGGACCACGCCACGAGCGACTACTTTCTCTGGCGCGGCGCGGACAAGCTGGAGGGCGTCGAGCGCCTCGTGGCCCTGTCTCGCATTCCGTTCGTGCTCGTCCTGCCCGAAGCACTGCTGGCGCGCAGTCGAAACCGCGCGCGCGTGCACGAGCTCGTGCGCGAGCTGAATCAGGCCCTCGCCGAGCAAGCGCTGTCGCAGAACGACGTGCCGCGGCTCTTGCTGGCGCTCTTGGCGCGCGCGCCAGCCATGGGCGTCCTGCCCGAAGGATACCGCTGGCACAGCTTGGGAGGGCAAGCGCTCAGCCCGTACTTTCGGCTAGAGGCAGCGCCGGGCGCTCGGGTGATTGGCGTGAACGCTGCCTCGCGGGTGTATTGGGTCGACGCCACGGGTCCCGTCGATCCGGGGGAGCCGGCCGCGCCCGTGTTCGACAGCGAGCGAGCGCGCGAGACGACCCCGAGCCTATTGTCCCAGGTCTCGGTCTATTCCGCGTTCCTGTCGCAATACGGCCGGCGTTGTTGGGACTGGTCCAACGTGAGAAAGGTCAAGTGACCCCAACACCGCGTTGCCGCGCCGAGCGGTCGGGCGTAATAGGGAAACGCCCATGCGCATCGGCTTCGTCGTGCAACGCTACGGGCTCGATGTGAACGGCGGTGCCGAGCTCCATTGCCGCGAGCTCGCCGAGCACGTGAGCGCTGCTCCCCGAGTTTCGCGCGTCAAGGTCTTCACCACGTGCGCGCGAGATCACACGACTTGGGCGAACCACTACAGCCCGGGCACGTCGGAGCTGAACGGGGTAGAGGTCGAACGCTTCCGGGTTTGGTTCGAACGACGACGATCGCTCCAGAGCCTCTTCGGCAAGTTGGCGCTCGAGGGACCGCACCTCGAGTCTTGCGAGGAGCCCTGGTTCCTCGCGCAGGGGCCCGTGGCTCCCTCGCTGCTCCGCGCGCTCGAGGAATCCGCGCACGATTTCGACGTCTTCGTCTTCTTCACCTACCTCTACTATCCGACGGTTTTCGGCCTGCCCAAACTGGCGAGCCGCTCGCTGTTCGTGCCGACGGCACACGACGAACCGGCGCTCCGCGCACGGCTGGCGCTGCGAGCCTTTCGCCTCGCCCGCGCCGTCGCCTTCAACACGCACGAAGAGCGCGAGTTGGTCGCGTCGCGCATCGACGTGAGCCACACCCGGAGCGACGTCGTGGGTTGCGGCGTCGAGCTCGGCTCCGCGGCGTCGCCCGAGGCGTCGCCCGCGCGCCCGTATCTGCTCTACCTCGGGCGGGTCGAGACGGCGAAGGGTGTCCCGGAGCTCGTGCGCGGCTTTCAGTCCTTCCGCAGGGGCCTCGGCGATCGCTCGTTTCCCATGTCACGCGGCTCGCACTTCGGCCGGGACCTCGAGCTCGTGCTGGCGGGACGCACCGGCGACATGCGTTCCGACGGGGACCCCAACGTGATCTACGCGGGCTTCGTGAGCGAAGCTCGCAGGAGCGAGCTGGTCCGCGGCGCCGAAGCCGTGGTCATCCCGGGCAAGCTCGACAGCCTCTCGTTGTCCCTGCTCGAAGCCTGGGCGCAAGGCATCCCGACCCTCTCCACCAGCCAGTGCCCGGTGAAGAGCGGGCATGCCCGGCGCGCTCGCGCAGGCTACGAGTTCGGGCCTGAGCGGAGCTTCGCTTCGGCGCTGGAGACGCTGCTCTCGGATCCGAACGAGCGCGAACGATCCGTCGCTGCCGGCCGCGCATACGTCCGTGACAACTATGCCTGGCCCAGTGTGCTCGAGCGGTTCATGACCCTCGCGCGCTACGTGGCCGACGCGAACTGACGAGCGAGCCCGCTCACAAGCTGGCTTCGATTTCGCGCTCGATGTTCTCGGGGGAGTCGTTCGGGGCGTAGCGCTTCTGCACCTTGCCGGACTTGTCCACGAGGAACTTCGTGAAATTCCACTTGATGGATTCGGTTCCCAGCACGCCCGTTGCCTCGGCCTTCAAGTGCTCGAAGAGCGGATGCGCGCCGCGCCCGTTCACCTCGACTTTGGCGAACATCGGGAAGGTGACGTCGTAGGTCGTCGAGCAGAAGCTCTGGATCTCCGCCTCGTTCCCCGGCTCTTGGTGCCCGAACTGGTCGCAGGGGAAACCGAGCACGACCAGGCCCCGGTCTTTCAGGCGCCGGTACATCGCCTCGAGCCCAGTGTATTGCGGCGTGAATCCGCACTTGGACGCCACGTTGACGATCAGGAGCGTCTTGCCTCGATACTCTTCGAGGCTCTGCTCTTTGCCGTCGATGGTCGCTGCCGAAAAGTCGTAGACGCTGCCCACGTTGTCTCTCCTCGGCGCGATGCTTGGCGCCGGCGGCTGCGGAGGGCAAGGGGCCACGTGGAATCCCCGGCGCTTCGCCGGCGTTTTTCCAGGGTGACGCCTCGGAGCGCCCTCTCGGGCTTGGTTTTCGCACTCGCTCTCTTCGCTGGTCCGGCCGGGGCACGCCCGGAGAAGAGTCAGCGCGCGCCGCCCCTCTCGTTGCGGGCGACTGCAGATCTGGCCTTGGGCTCCCTCGCGACCAAGAACGTCGTGCGCCTCGCGCGCTTCGTCCATCCGAGAAGGGGCGTCCGATTTTCGGTCTACGGCCAGCCGAACCCGCGGGACGTACGGCTCTCGGCCGCAGCCATCCGAGGCGCCATGGCGAGCCAGGCGTCGAGGGTTTGGGGAACCTTCGACGGCTCGGGCGAACCGATGCGGCTCACCTTCCAGAAGTTTGCCGACTTCCTCTACGCCTGCGACTACGTGAACGAAGGGGCGGTTCGCGTGAACCCGTCCTCGCGGGCCGACGGCGTGGAAGAAGCGCCCGCGTCGAAGACCGCGAAACGTAGCGTCGAGGTGGTCGAATACTCCTGCCCGACCGACGACACACGGATGTGGTCGTCGCTCCGCTTCGAGCTCGAGAAGGCCCAGGGGCGTTGGCTCCTCGTTGCCATCGTGCACGACGGCTGGACGATCTGACCTATCCGCGTCGGCGCTTGCGGCACGCGAGCGCCAGACCCAACGCGCCGAGCGCCGAGATCAACGCGGCGCTCGACGTGTCGCTCGCGCCGACGTGGCACGCTCCGCAGCCGCGCTTGTTCTCCTCGGGCGGGCCGCTGGCGGGACCGCGGCACCAGACCTCGTGCCACACGGAGGCGCCCGACGCGCGACACGCCTGTGTGTAGCCTTGCCCCGAAAGCTCGCGCTGGCACTTGTCGGGCTGCTCGTAAGAAGCGGGGCACTCGACGCACTGCGAGCGGGGGCCCTGCATGTGTTGGACGTCGCACGTGCCGGGAGGAGGCGAGGGAGCCGGTCCCGGAGGCGGTCCCGGCGGGATGTCGGCGCGCGCAGGCACCGTGATGGCGAGGAGGGCGAGCACGAACGGAACGCGAGTCACGTCCCAGGTTCTAGGCTCGTCCGTCGACGTTGTCGACCGGAGTCCGCGGTCGCGTCTCCCAGTCGCGCGTAACGTCAACATTTGTCTCCGAACGAGAGCTCCATCTCGAAGCTGGGCTCCGCCGCGCCCGGTGCCTCGAACTTCCATTGCGGAACCTTCTCGAGCAGGCACTTCGCCACCACGTCGGGATCGCGTGAGATGCCGTTCTTCAGCACTTCCGCCTTCGCGACCTTGCCGGCGTCGTCGAGCGTGACTTTGAGCAGCACTCGCCCGGTACGCGTTTCGGCGCACCCGCGCTTGTAGATGAGCTCCTGGCATGACTTGCCGCGGTTCTCGCGCTGCGCGGTCTCGATGGCCGATTCCGGGTAGCGCGGCGGTGTCGTCACGGCACTCGACGGAGGTGCTCCGCTGGCCGCGGGTGCTGGCGCGGAAGCGCTCGTGGCGACGGGCAGGGTCGCCGAGCTCGGGCTCGCCGCAGTGGGTGAGGTCGGAGCTTCGGGCGCACGCGCGGGCGCAGAGTCGCAGCCGAGCGCGACGAACGTCAGCCAAAGCCAGAGTTTCGAATGCGAGCTGGGCGGCATGAGCCGCACATTCTACGCGGTTTTGTCGGTTCGGCGCGGCGCCAGCGCTTTTGGTAGGCTGAAGCCTCGGAGGCTCCCGTGAATTCATCTCTCGTCGCCTGCGCGCTCCTCGGTCTGTTCGGTCTCTCTGCGTGCGGTTCCGACTCGAGCGGCGGCGGCAATTCGACCGCTGGTACAGCCGGTGGCGGCGGTACGAGTGGCAGCGGTGGCAGCACGGGCGGTGCAGGTGGGAGCAGCGGCGGCGCGGGCGGCACCAGCGGCGCAGGTGGCACGGCGGCGACCGGGGGCGGGGCCGGGGCCGGCGGCGCGACGGGCGTCTGGCGCCCGTTCTCCGACGCGAGCCCGTGGAACACGAAGATCGCGAGCGATGCCAAGCTCGACCCCGACAGCCAGAAGATGATCGACGACCTCTCGGTGTCGAGTCAGTGGAACTTCCTCGGCATCAACATCAAGGGCTACTCGATCCCGGTGTATTGGGCCGACGATTCGACGCCGAAGGAGCTCGTCACCGCGACCTACGGCGGCGAAGGTTTCCCAGGGCAGAACGGCCAGAACGGGCAGGCCATGGTGCCCATCCCGAGCGACGCTGCGCCCGATCCCGAGAGCGATCATCACATGCTCATCGTCCACGAGAACAAGGCGATCTCCTGGGACTTCTGGAACGCGGTGGACCAGGGCAACACCTGGAGCTGCGGCCTCTGCACCACCAGCGACCTTCTCGGTACCGGCGTGCGCCCCATCCAACAGGGCAATCCCACCTGGTACACGTCAGCGGGCTCTCGCGCCTGCGGCTTCCCGCTCATCGCCGGTCTCATTCGCGTCGAAGAGATGGAAGCGGGCAAGATCGAGCACGCGCTCATCCTCGCGTACCCGCACATCCGGGCAGGCTACTACACCCCCCCGGCCAGCACCTCGCAAGCGAAGGTCGGAAGCGACGCCATCAAGACGCGGGGCATTCCTTGCGGCGGGCGGGTCCAGCTGGACCCGACCCTCGACCTCGACACGCTCGGACTCTCGGCGTCGGGCAAGATCGTGGCGCGCGCTCTGCAGGAATACGGCGCCTACGTCGGGGACTACTCCGGCGCCATCAACTTCTACGCCGACGGATCCCCTGCGGCGCAGGCCAAATGGGACGCCGGGCTTCTCGATACCTACGAGATCCAGAAACAAGTCCCGCTCTCGAAACTGCGCGTGATCGAGCTAGGAACGCTATACGACGGCGGCAATGGCGGCTGAGCCCTCCAAGGTGTCCATTCGGTTCTGCGTGAAGTGCCGCTTCACGCTGCGGGCCACTTGGTTGGCCCAGGAGCTTTGCTTCACCTTCGGCGAAGAGCTCGCCGAGGTCGCGTTGCTCCCCGCCAGCGGCGGGGTCTTCGAGGTGTTCGTGGGCGAAGAGTTGATCTGGGACCGCTCCCGCGAGGGCCGGTTCCCCGAACCCAAGGAGCTGAAGCAACTGGTGCGCGATCGCGTCGCGCCCGGCAAAGATCTCGGTCACAGCGAGGCTCGGGCCGAGGGCGACTGAGCTCGGGCGAATCGAGGCACGGGGCTCACTTGCACAGAGTGATCGTTCCGCCGTCCGCGTCGAAGACGTTCTGCGTCTGACCACTGCAACATTCGAAGGCCGACGCCCCGGCCGGCAGCGTGGTGCCCGGCCCGCGACAGCAGATGTTCTGAAGCGAGCTGCACATCAGGCCCGCGCAGCAGTTCGTCGAAGAGAGGCACTGCTCGTTCGCGTTCTTGCAGGTGAACGTGCAGGTGTGGGAGTTCGGATCGCACTCCGTGCTGATGCACTCGGCAGGGTCGTTGCAGGGCTGGCCCACGTCCTTCCATTTTCCGCAAAAGGAACCGGATGACTTCAGCTTGAGGATGCAGTTCTCGTTGCAGGCCTGACACGCGTGACCGAACTCGATCGCGCACCACTTCTCCGGTCCCGAGCCGTTCCCCGAGACGCACTCGCCCGTGGGGGTGCAACAGCCGGCCGCACAGTCGGGGCAGGCTGCGAGGCTCCCGCCGCTTCCGGCAGCGCCGCCTCCGCCGGAACCACCGCCTGCGCCTGCGCCGCCGCTCGCGAGCCCTGCGCCGCCTCCGGTCGGAACGCCGCCGACTCCCGCCGCTCCGCCGCTCGACGCATCGGAGCCCGCATCCGACGCGGTCCCGGTGGAGCCGCTGGAACAGGCGACACAGAGGACGATTGCCGACAACCCCAGTCGCATGGCCCGCTGAGTTGCCGGCTCGCCGTCGAGCATTCACTCGCGTGGAACGCCTGCGCTGCGCGACCGCTCAGCGCGCCTGGCTGGCGGCCTTCAGGATCAGCTCGACTCGGCTCGACACCCCGAGCTTCGTAGAGGCCCGGCGCAGGCAGGCGGCCACGGTGGAGGGGGAGAGTGACAGCTCGTAGGCGATCATCTTGTTGGAGTGGCCGAGCGCAGCAGCCGCGACGACCTGCGCTTCGCGCCGAGTGAGCTGCTGGTTCTCGGGCAAGTTGGGCTCGTTCGGTCGTGCGACCACGTAACGACGCCCATCGCGGTCGAACTGATCCACCAAAGACCAGCGCTGGGCCACCAGAGCCTGCCAGTGACGGGTCGCGTCCAGAGCGTCTCTGCGTGCGGCGACCGAGCGTGCCTTGTCGATGCGAACGGCTGCGTCCCGCAGCGCGTCGCGATTCGCGCGAACCTTCGCAGCGCCTTCGGCGTGCTGCAACTTGCCGTTCGGCTCGAGCACGGCTTCGACCGCCGGCGGGTCCGCGCTGGCCAAGCGACGGCGAAGCCGCGCAGCCGTGGCCAGATGCGCAGCGATGCGGTCCCAGAGCAGAGGGTCGAGGTCGCGCGAAGCGCGTTCTGCCGCTTCGGGAATCGGAACGGCCAACGCACAACCTCGGCCCGTCGGGTCGAGCGCCGAAACGCCGAAGACATCGGGAAAGCCGGTGGCGTCCAAGCTTTGGTCGAAGGCTTCGCGCTCGACGTGGAGCGGAGGGATGCGGCTGCCCAAACCAGACGGCCAGAACAGGTGCGTGTGCCGTTTCAGCGCGACGGGAGTCAGCTCCGACCAACGGGCGAACACGCTCCGCTCCGCATCCTGGTCCCGGCGATAGGTGCGGAGTCCCCAGGCGTGGAACTCTGCGGGCGTCGAGACGTCCACGAAGTAACCGATGATTCCGAGGCCGCGGTCCAGGTTCGGCCCGGCTCGCTCCAACACGCCCTCGAGCCAGGTGTCCTCGGCTTGCTCGACCGAGTAAGCGGCCTCGAGGATGGCAAGCGGGTCGTTCGGGTCGTGCAAGGCCGTGAGATTCTACCCGACGGGCTGCGTGGCGGCGACCGCGGGAGGCCCGGCGAACGGCAGGCGTACGAACTGCGTACGCCGGCGGAGCTCGCGCTGATTTCGGCCGAAAACCCCCGCGCTCAGCCTGCGCGACCACACGCGCAACTGCGTATCGACCGGGGCTTCTCCTGGGCGCTACCTGGTCGGCATCTCGGATGACGAACGCGGTCGTTCCCTTGCCCGTGCGCGCTCTGCCCGTCGGGGGCGACGCTCGGGTTTCCGCTGCCGAGAGCAACGTGCGGCTCCTGTGCGATCTCGGCGTGCGGACCTTTTTCGGCGTGCCGGGTGGCCCCATCATCTCGCTCTTTCATCGCATCTTGCTCGAACCGCGAGCGACTTTGGTCGAGAGCCGCCACGAAGCGCACGCGGCGTTCGCGGCCATGGGTTTCCAGCGCGCGACGGGGCGCGTGGCCTGTGTGGCCGTGACGGCCGGACCCGGCGCGACCAACGTGGTGACAGGGCTCGCGGCTGCCCACGCCGAGCGCGTTCCGATGCTGCTGATCTGTGCCGACGTGGCGCGCGACGGGCGGCGCCTGGCGCAGGATCTCGACGTCGACGGTGGGGGAGGACTGCCCCGTTTGTTCGGAGGCATGGCGCGTGCCGTCGTCCGCGTGACGGGGAGCGCGAGCGCACCCGCGGAGCTCGCCGCTGCTCTGCGGGCCGCGACCCATCCCGCGCGCCCTGGACCCTCGGTAGTGATTCTGCCCATCGATCTCGCCGACGTGCGCGGCGCGCCGCCCCGGCTCCACGACGTGCTCTCGAGTACGTCGAAATTGGCGCCAGATCCCGCGGCTGTGGCCGAAGTCGGCGACCGCCTGCGACGCGCGAAGCGTCCGCTCTTGGTGATCGGTGCGGGCTGCCGTGGTCGAGAGCGAGCGATCGCCTCGCTCGTGGATGCGCTCGGCGTTCCCTTCATGACCACACCCCAAGCCAAGGGACTCGTCTCCGAAGCGCATCCGCTCAGCTTGCGAACCGGAGGGATGAGCGCTTCCTGGTGGGCACGCCGCCATTGTGCGAGCGAACCCGACGTCGCGCTGGTGCTCGGCACGGATCTGGACGACACGAGCACTGCAGGCACGCGACCGGTCGGCGCGCGCGGCGAGGTGCTGCACGTCGATCTCGACGCCAGCGTCTTCGCACGCAACTTCGCCACTCGGGTCTCGGTCGTGGGCGACGTCGGCGACTTCGCCAACGCCCTGCGCAGAAGGGCGAAGTCGCATGAAAACGGCAGCGCCTTGGCGAGCGCGGCGAAGTCGGGTTCGCCGTTCGACGAGCCCAACTTCCGCGACGACGCCGCGGCGCCGATCCGGCCCCATCGCGCCCTCGCGGACCTGGAGCGGGCCGCCGATGCAAAGACCCGGTTCGTGACCGACATCGGCGAGCACATGCTCTTCGCGCTGCACTACCTCACCGCGCGGCGCGCCGATCGTTTCACGATTCATCTCGGCCTCGGCTCCATGGCGTCGGGAATCGCATCCGCGGTCGGGCTCGCGCTTGGCGACCCGAAGCGTCGAGTGATCTGCGTCTGCGGCGACGGCGGCATGCAGATGGCGGGGATGGAGCTCTTGGTCGCTTTGGAGCACCGCCTGCCCATCCTCTACGCGGTGTTCAACGACGCGCGCTACAACATGGTCTACCACGGCTACCGCCTCACTCACGGGCGCGAGGCGCCTTGGTCGTCGCCCCCCATCGACTTCGTCGGCTGGGCGCGGGCGCTCGGGGCGCCAGCGCGCCGGGTGGAACGTCCGGGCGAAATCACGCGCCGCGCGCTGGACGAGCTGCTCGCGCGGGGCCCCGCCGTGCTCGACATCCGGCAGGACAGGGACGTGCGCATCCGCGGCGACGGACGCATCGAGGCGCTCCGCCAGATGTCCTTCGGAGCCGAATCGTGATCCGCGGCGTCGGCATCCTCGGCCTGGGCCTGTGGCAAGGCCGCGTCGTCGAGAACGACGCCTTCAGTGCGGACTACTTGCAGAGGGCGGAGGTCAAGGACCCCTATCACGGCCGGCGTGGCGACGACGGCACGGTGCGCATCGCGGGCATGGAGTTCGTGCCCGGGCGCCACGACCGCACTCTGGCTGCCATCGAGCGAAGCTTCGCCGATCCTTTTCGCGGCACACGACGCCGGCGCTGGCTCGGCCGGGAAGAGAAGGTGTCCGACGCCGAAACGGAGGCCGCTGCGCGCGCCATGGAGAAGGCGGGTATCGGTCCACGCGACGTAGGCGCGCTCCTGGTCCAGTCTTTTCTCCCCGATCAGCTCAATCCCAAGAACAGTGCCCTGGTGGCGCACAATCTGGGGATCACCGCGGCGCCGGTCTGGGAGGTCGACAGCGTGTGCAACTCGTCGCTCAGCCAGTTGATGGTGGGCGCGCTCCTGATCGCACAAGGCCACGCCAAGCACGTGGTGTGCGTCCAGTCGGTCGCGTACTCCCGGGTGCGCGACCCGGGCGCATCCGCTTCCGTGCAAGAGGGAGACATGGCGAGCGCTTTCGTGCTCGGTCGCGTCCCCGGCGCCGAGATGGCGTTTTCGTGGCGCGTCGACGGCAGCTTGCACCCCGCCATCTCGCTGCAATGGTCGGCCCCGACCGGCGCGCCGCCCCGGCGATACTGGGAGCGTTCGGATGAGCGCTTGCTGATTCGCTTCGATCACGAGCTACAGCAGCGCGTGAACCGTGAGGTCGCCGATCACGCTCGGGTCACCTCCACGGAGGCGCTCGCGAAGGCCGAAATGAGGCTCGAGGAGGTCGAGCTCTTCGCCACGCACCAGCCGATGAGCTGGTACGGCGCGTTCATGGACGACGTGCTCGGGCTCGCTGACGGCGTCTCCGCTTCTTCCTTCGAAGAATACGCGAACGTCAACAGTGCGTCCCTCCCCGCGTCGCTCCACGAAGCAGAGAAGGCGGGTCGCTTGGGGCGGGGAGCACGCGTGCTGCTGTTTTGTCCGGCCGCCGGTTACACCTACGGCGCGGTGGCCATGCGATGGTGAGGTGACGAATGTGGCTCGATCATTTGACGGCAGTGGTGACGGACGCGGAGGCTGCGTCGGGGGCGCTTTGTCGCCTGCTCGGCGGCGAAGTGGTTGCTGAGACGGAGCTCGCTGGGATGCGCATCCACACGCTTCGCTTGGGAGAGTCCGAGTTGCACCTGAATGCGCCCGTCGGCCCCGGGCCCATCGACGATTTTCATCGCGCGCATGGCCCCGGCCTCCACCATCTCGCCCTGCGGGTGGAGGACCTCGCGTGCGCGCTCGGTGAGTTGGCCGAGCGAGGCATCGTCGCGAGGGGCGAGCCCGTAGAGGTCGCGCTGGGCATTCGCGAGGTGTTTCTCGAGCCATCCAGCGTCGGAGGGCTCTGGATCCAGCTCGTCGAGCGCTCGGCGCCCCGCGGCAAGGCCGTGCTCGACGGGCGCGCGTTGGCGCGTGTGGCTCGCTCGGGGCCCGCACGCGTCGAGCGGGAAGAGCATCTGGTGGACGTGGGTGCGGTCGGGCGCGTTCGGATTCTCGAGACCCGCCCGTCGTCGGAGGCCCAGAGGACCCTCGTGTTTCTGCCGGGTCCCATCGCGACCGGCGGCTTCTTCCACATCGGAGTCGATGGGTACGACGCGGGTGAGCGCCTCGCGCGCGAGGGTTGTCGAACGTTCTCCGTCGACCTACCCGGCAGCGGTGGCAGTTTCCGGCCCCCAGATGGCCGCACGCTCGACTTCGCTACGGTGGTCGAAACCGTCTCGACAGCCCTGCGGCAACTGGCACGACGGTGCGGCGTCGAGGCCGTGGATCTCGTGGGTGAGAGCTTCGGCGGCGCAATCGCCAGCCAGATCGCCGCCGACGAGCGTTTCGTCCGGTCCTGCACGTTGGTCTCCGTGCTCTTTCGCACGCCATCGGCCGCTGCGTTCCAGACCTTCCTGCACCCCGGCTGGCGCGCGATGTTGGAGGCAGCGCCGCAAGGCTACCTCGAGGTCGGCAGCGAACTGCTCGGCGGGATCCTCGGTCGTTCGCCGGAGGCGGTGCAAGAGTGGGTCCTCGCCCACGAAGCTGGCCGCTACGCGATCGGTCCCATGTTGAGCGTCTTCGATCTCCCGTACTTCGACCCGTCGCGTGCCCGAGCGCGAGGCCTGGTACTCCACGGCGAGCACGAGATGGCTCAGTCTCTGGACGACGCGCGCGAGCTCGCCGCTCGCTACGGCACGACCGGGGCTCGCTGGCTCGAGATCGAAGGAGCCGGTCACGTGCCGCGCATCGAACACCCGGAAGCGCGTGAACGCTTCTGGCGCGCCGTGCTCGACTTCGTTCTCACCTGAGCCGCGGTCCCGGCCCGGTGCGCGCAGCGAGCGCCGCCAGATCCGAGCGTGAGTGGATCTCGAGGCGTCGGTAGATCGTTTCGATTTGTTTCGCGACGGTGCCGACCGAGGTCCCGCGGCTCGCGGCGATTTCCACATTGCTCAATCCTCGCAGCACCAGCGCCGCCACCTGGCGTTGCGCCGGCGTCAACTTGGCGAAGGGCCCACCGTCGAGGCCGGCGTCGACGGGATAGCTGAACACGACGAGCTCTTGGTCGTCGAAGTTCAGGCGCTGGGCGCGGAGCTTCGGCGGAGGTCGCGACACGCTCCGCATGCTACATGGACTCGTACGGTCGGCGATCTCCGCCACGACGAGACCCCGTACGAGGTCGGTTGACGCGCCGAGCCGGGGGAGCTGAGCTGCGCGCGATGCCCGGGGCCAAAACGCTGTTTTTCGCCAGTTTCGTCTCGCCCATCGGTCCCATCACGGTGGTCGAGAGCTCGCTGGGGCTCGTCGCCGTCGAGTTCGAGAAGCTGACTGCGGAGCGCATGGCCGAGCGTTTCGGCGAGGCCGTGCGCATCGAGCGCCGCGCCCGCCTCCGCGCTTCCACCGAGATCGCCGAGTACTTCCGGAAGCGCCGACGCAAGTTCGGTGTGGCGCTCGATTGGCAGCTGGTGAACGGCTTTGCTCGGCAAGTGCTCGAGCGCCTGTGCAGCGTTCCCTTCGGAGAGCTCACGACCTACGGCGAGCTGGCGCGAGCTCTTGGGAAGCCGGGGGCATCGAGGGCCATCGGCGGCGTGATGGCCAAGAACCCGATTCCCATCGTCGTGCCCTGTCACCGCGTGGTCGCGTCCGATGGCAGCATCGGTGGGTTCTCGGGTGGACTCGAGCTGAAACGAAAGCTCCAGACGCACGAGGGACTCACGCCCGGCGGCGGGGGCTGGTCTACGCGGCGGGAACGGGCTCGGCTCGCGCCCTGAAGCGTCACGGCGTAGATACGCAGTATTGGGCGCACGCGCTCTGGCAGTAGTTGCACGAGCAGGCGAGAAGCGCTTGCGTCACGCTCGAGGATTTGCACTGGCTCGCGTTCGGGTTCTGATACACGCAAGACAAGCAAACCGAGTCGCTTGCGCAAGCGGTTGCTTGGGCTGAGCAGTACTGCTGCCCGCACGTGATGCAGGGGAGCGAAACGCCGCCACCCGAGCCGCCACCGCCGGCTGCGCCACCGAAGCCCGAGCTGCCACCGAAGCCGCCGCCGGCCGCGCCGCCGAAGCCTGCAGCGCCACCGAAGCCGCCGCCGGCCGCGCCGCCGAAGCCTGCAGCGCCACCGAAGCCGCTGCCGCCCGCGGCGCCGCCGAAGCCCGCAGCGCCGCCGAAGCCCGCAGCGCCACCGAAGCCGCCGCCCGCTGCACCTCCGAAACCGGACGAGCCGCCGGAGCCGCCGGAGCCGCCCGTACCGCTGCCGATGCCGCTGACGGTGAAGTTGCAGCCGCTCGAGCAGGTGCCGCTCAGCGTGTGGTTCGAATACGTTCCCTGGCACGTGACGCCTTGCGCCGGGGAGAAGCTCACGGTGTTGCCCGAAACTTGGGCCGTGAACGTGCCGCCGCCGCATACGAGCTGTGCATTGCACACGTTTTGGGTCGCCGTGCAGCTCGGCCCCACTGGACACGTTCCGCTCACTGGCCCGCTCCCCGAGATGTCCGTGCAAGGGCCACCCCCGCTGCCGCCGCCGGAGCTACACGCTCCGATGACCATGCCGAATGCGAGCAAACTCGAAATCGCTAGCCCGTTTCTCATGGCTGCCTCACCGATCCTGGGGGCTCACTTTGCTTCACGGACGACGAGCTCGCAAGACCGGACCTCGGACCGCGTCAATGCAGCGTGCGGCCGCCAATTTCCAGCGCCGTGCATTGGGCCATGAGCTCTTCGGTGACTCGGCGCACGCGTCGGTTGGCGTCGAGGGTCTCGAGCAGCGCTTGGCGCACGTCGGCGTCGAGCACGAGATGCTGAGCACATGCATCTGCGAGCTCGCCCGGGCGCAAGCCCGACGGTGGTTCGAAAGCGGCGTCGGCACCGCGTTTGGTCACCTCCGAGACGAAGCGCGCCGCGGCGTGGACCAAGCCTGCGACGTCCGTTTCGGAGGTCCACACTTCGGGCTCCGGGAGCAGGGTCGCCTTCGCTCGCCGATAGGGAGGTGAGAACGGCAGCTCTTCCAGGGCCACGCGCGCGCGCCCGTGGACCAGGATGTAGGAGCGACCTTCCGGCAGTGGTTCGTGCTCGACGATGCTTCCGACGCCGGCGACGGTCGCGATGGGAGGGTGACCGTCGTCGTCGACGGGTCCGCTCGAGTTGACGAGGACCACGGCGAGCGCGCGATGAGTCGCCAGGCAGTCGGCGAGGAGTTTCTGATAGCGTGGCTCGAACACCTGGAGCGGGAGCAACGCTCCCGGAAACAAGACCGCGCCGGGGAGGGGGAAGAGGGGAAGTGCCGCGAGGGCGGCGCGGAAGTCGGGCACCGGGTCGATCACGTGGACTCCTCGTTCGTGAGCGGGGCGGGCCAGCTCGCGTGGTGGATGGACGGATCTCGCGTGAGCGCCGAGCGCGCGGCTCGCGCCACGCGAGACCAAGTGCCGCGGTCGAACTCGCGCTCCGACACCAGGCGGCGCGCCACGAGCCTGACCTGCCGCGCGACGTAGGTCGCGTAGGGACGCGAAAGGACTCGGCGACAGAGCTCCGGATCGCGCTCCCACACCGCGGCGATGGCGTTCAGCGCACCCTCGAAGTTCTTGAGCGCGTCGAGGCCCACCCGGCTCTTGGAGTGGATCACGTACTTCCCGACGAGGTGCGGCGCATAGAAGAGGGGATGGCGCAGGGCGATGCGCAGCCAGAGGGCGTAGTCTTGCCCTCCGCGCTGGAGCGCCTTGGAAACAGGGAAGCCCCCGACGTCCTCGAGACACCGACGATCCACGATGGCCGTGAGGCAGCCGATGTAGTTTCCTTGGAACAAGGTCTCGGCATTCGCATCGCCGAAGCGTCCGGGGTGGATCCCACCCGGGAGGGGCGTGCCCGACTCGTCGATGGTGAAATACTGGCCGAAGCCGAGCCCGGGCCGAGCCGAGCGTTCGAGCTGGGGCACTTGGATTTCGAGCTTGTCCGGAAGCCACTGGTCGTCGGCGTCGAGGAACGCGACGTAGCGACCCGTCGCGCGCGACATGCCTGCGTTGCGCGCGGCCGCCACGCCCTGGTTCGACTGACGCACGAGCAGCGGGCGGAGCGGGTGGCGAGCGGCCACGTCGCCGGTCCCTTCCGGGCAGCCGTCGTCGACCACGATCACCTCGACCTGGCCGCGGAACGACTGCGCGGCCACGGAGTCGAGGCAGGCCGGGATGAGCTTCGCCTGCTTGAAGGCAGGGATGACGACGCTGACGACGGGTCTCACCACGCCCGGGGCAGCTTACAGGAGCCCAACCTCGTCGGCGAACGGTTCGCGCAGCGCGTGCTTCGGTTCAACGCTCGAGCCACCACACGATGGCGGCGACGGGCAAGCTCGCGAAGAGACCGAAGCTGGCCTCCCGCGCGACGGCCAGCGGTCCCAACCCGAGGAGCTTTTTGATCCCGTAGAGCCAGGTGGGGAGCGTGGTCGAAATGGCGATCAACACCACCCAGCACACGCCCTCGAGACCGAAACGCGCGCAGGCGGGCCAGATGAGCCCCACCGTGCACAGGAAGCGCGGCAGGTTCATCTTGAAGTCGAGGTCCGGGCGTCCCAGTGCCTGGAACACGGGTCCCGCGATGGCGGCGAAGGAGCGCACGAACCCGGCCAGGACCAAGATCCGCACGAGCGGCACGATGCGGCTCCATTGGGGTCCGATCACCCACTGGCAGAAGAGCGGAATGAACCCCCAAATCACCACGCTCACGGGCGCGGCGATGAGCAGCGTGGTGCGCACCACCCGCAAGAACGCAGTGCGGAGCTCCGGCTTGTCGTGCTGCAAGCGCGCGTAGGTCGGAAAGCTCACCCGCGAAACCACGTGGGTGATGTTGGTCGCAGGGAGATTCGCGATGTTGTACGCGAGCTGATAGAAGCCGAGCGCGGTGAGCCCGAGATACTTGCTCACGAAGATGTTGTCGCCCTGCGTGATGATGAAGACCATCACGGTCGCGCCGGTGATCCAGCGCCCGAAGCCCAGGAGGTAGCCCAGCTTCTTCCGGTTCCATTCCAGCCGAGGCCGAAAGGGTTGCGAAACGTAGGAGATGGCCACGTGCGCCGCCGCGCCGCCCACGGTGCCGATCACCAGCGCCCACACGTTCCGGAGCAGCAATACCGCGGGCACGAACACCAGAGCGCTGAATGCCGCTGGAATGATCTTGATCAGGAACTGCGTGCGGAAGTCGAGCTTCCGGTCGAAGTACACCGTCCCGACGTTGTGGAATCCGTGCAAGAGTACGTAGCTCGTGCACACCAGCACGAGAGGCATGAGGCGGGGTTCGCGGTAGAACGACGCGAGGTAGGGCGCGGCCGCCGCCATCAGCGCTGCGATGAGGGCGCCGCGCAGCACGTGCCAGGTCCATGCCACGTTGAGCAGAGACTCGACCTCGCTGTCGCGCTGGACCAACGCCTGGGTGAAGCCACTGGTGGTCAGCGACTCGAGCACTCCGATGGTGAGCATCACCGTGCCCATGAGGCCGAACTCGCCGGGCGAGAGCACACGCGCCGAGACCACGTTGGCTCCCACCGACACGGCGCCGGCCAGCACTTCGCCCAGGGTGACCCACACGGCACCCCGGGCCAGCACCCGACCGACGCGGCCTTCGATCATCCAAGAACTCAGCGAGGAACCCGGCAGCGGAAGAAGCGATGCCAAGCATCTTCTTCCACCCGGGGGGTGGCCTCGACGACCAGACCGCTGGTTTCGAGCTCCGAGACGATGCGAGAGAGCGGGTAGCCGCGCTTGCCCACCTCCCAGTAGTGCTCACCGTCGAACGAGTGCGAGCGTGGCCGGCCGTTGGGCAAGTCGAAGAACTTGTCGAGCCACTTCTTGTGGAAGCCGAGCTCGAAACGGATGCGGAAGTAGGGGGTGACGTCTGGCAGGCTGATGAGGACCCAGCGCGCCGCCACCCGGCGGAGCTCGCGAGCGGCGCGCGAGAAGCTCTCGAACGGCAGGTGCTCGAGTGTTTCGAAACAACATACCACGTCGAACTCGGCGTCGCTGAATGGCAACTCCGTGACGAGCCCTACCGTGTCGGGCTCGAGCCGCGGATCCGCGTCCAGCGTGTGTACGTCGACTCCCAGGCCGCGCAGGTAGCGGTGGACGAACCCGTTGCCGATCCCGATCTCGAGCACGCGCTTCGGCGAGACCCTCATCACCTCGTTCACCTGCATCCAATACGAGATGAAGCGCTCTTTGTTGTCGTAGCCCAGGCCTTGGTAGTGCGCTGGTGGAACCTGGGGTTCGAAGGCCATGCGGCCCCAACCTTAAATCACCGCTGTCTCATCGGCGACAGCGAACACTCCGATCCGCGACGATTCGCGGGGCGTTTCGCCGGAAAATCAGGTTCCCGCGCGCCGCCGCCTCTCGACGAGCCCGCGCTTCGGCGTGATAGATTCAGCCAGGGCAAGTCGTGCGAACCACGCCGTTCAAGAACCCGCGAAGTGCGCCGGTGCCGGCGCTTCGGTCCAGTTTGGATACGGCGTGATGGACCGCGTGCTGTTCCTCGCAGACCAACTCGCGGACGAGCCGCGAGGGGGTAGGGTGGAGCATCCGGGGGGCGCCGAGCTCACCGACGCGGCCGCCCTTCGCGCCTGCCCATTTCCGGTCGAGGCTCGGAGGCTCGCCGATCTCCGACTCGAGGAGCTCGCGCGCTACGACGTGATCGTCCTGGCCAACGCCGAACGCGCGCGCCCGGAACAACTCGCTGCACTGGCCGCCAGCGGTCGCTTGGTTTCGTTCGAGCACGACCTGCGCATCTGCCGCTGGCGGGGGAACTTCCCTGCGGCGCGCGAACCCATTCACGCTCTCAGTCAGCGCTGCATCTGCCCCCATCACGCGCTGGCACCGGTGTACGAGCAGGCGCGAGGCGTGATCTTCCTGACCGAGCGTCAGCGGCGAGCGTTCGACGAGAACCCCTACTTCGAGACCCCACCCGGGGTCGTGCTCGGCAGCTCGCTCTTCGAGCGGGCCGCGCTCGAGCGCTTGACCCAGCTCGCCGAGGGGACCCAGCCACGCGCCGGGGCGCTCTACCTCTGGGCCCCGCACCGCATCAAGGGGACCGAGGAGGCGCGTGCGTACTGCGAGGAGCGCGGACTTCGCAGCGCCTCCGTGCGGAACGTCGCGCCGACGGCGGTGTACGAGTTGATGGGAGGCGCCGAGACGTTCGTGTACTTGCCCATTGGGCTCGAGCCCGCGGGGCGGATGCCCGTGGAGGCGCGCCTGGCCGGATGCTCGGTGGTCGTGAACTCCAACGTCGGCGTCGCGGGAGAAGCCTGGTGGCGCGCCGGGCGGCGCGACGCGCTCGAGCAGCTCTACCAAGCGCCGACGCGCTTCTGGCGCGCCGTCGAAGCGTTCATGAACGGCCCGCTTCGCGCAGCGAGCCCGTTCCGGCGTCGTGGCGTGCGGGCGGTCGAGGCCTACGTCGCGGCCTGCCGGCGCGGCAACAGCTGGCTGCCGCCGCTGCCCCCGACCGCGCGCGTCAAGCGACGTGCTCGGGACCTCGAGATCCTCTCGCCTTGGCTGCCGTGACACGACTCGCGCTCGCGCCGGGGAGCGCGTATCGTGGGGTCATGGCGAAGAGTCACGCGTTCGTCTTGATCATGGCCCTCTTCTGCTCGGGATGCGGCGGCGACGACTCGTCGACGACCGGAACCGGTGGCGCTGGGGCGTCCGGCGGCGGCGCCGGAGGTGGGGGAGGCGCCGGCGGCGGCGGTGCGACGAGCGGAGGTGGCGGCACGAGCGGAGGCGGCACGGGGGGCAACACGGGGAGCTGCGCCGACGATCCCTTGAAGACCGGGATCGTGGCTCAGCAGACGGGCATTTCCGCCGACATCGCGGACTGCTCGATCCTGAAATGGGCCGCTCAATA
>Ga0268298_10001302_pt1 | contig 29851 bp, 21 predicted proteins | sample WWTPWeurt_MetaG_FD_194462 | JGI IMG/M metagenome (GOLD analysis project Ga0268298, IMG submission 194462) | Activated sludge microbial communities from WWTP in Nijmegen, Gelderland, Netherland - WWTP Weurt | ecosystem: Engineered > WWTP > Aerobic digester > Activated sludge | place... | reverse complement strand
AGTTATTGGCCGCTCGGTGTGCGAAGGGGGAGGCCGAGCCGGTGTGCAGTCTTGACGCCGGGTCCAGAGGAAGCGGGCAGTAGCAAAAGGGGTGGATAGTGGTGCGACACAAAGAAGCGGTGCGTGAGACTCATGGGTCCATCGACAAACTTGTATGCGGTGATGCCGGGCTGATTGGAGTGAAGCTCGATCATCACAAAGCCATCGAAGAAAGTCGCAGGATGGTGGCGCAGGAGGTCCTCATAGTAGGGCTGCTCGCTCGCCGAAATTTGGAGACTGTCGAGCATGAGCACAGAGATTGGCCAGTTCTTCCGAAACCGCTCGATCTCTCCGAGGGCGTAGATCTCATCGAAGGTTCGATCGACGTAGTACCAAAGCTCCTTCCGCGCGCTCAGGTGGCTGTAGTACAGGATGGCCCGCTGCTGTTGGGTGGTGCGGCGGTGGACTTCCTGTCCAAAACGCAATTTGTGGCGCTGCGGAGAGTAGCCCTTGACTGCGAAGGTCCCCATGTTGATGCGGCTTTCGAGCAGATTCGCCCACGCTTTGGGAATCACGGCAAACAGATACAGCGCAGAGACAGCCAGGATTGCGGCATGCGAGGTCCGCTCAGCGACGCAGTTTGAGTCCTTTGGGTTGCGGCGCAGCACGAGCCACCGTGCAACGCTGCCGAAATCGTGCGCGAGATCCACCAAACCGAAGATGAAGGTGCCGCTGAAAAAGAACACGCGGTACAGGTGGATCATGGTCCCCTGTGGGAAGAGGCCAACATAGATCACATTGATGAGGCCCGGCAGGATGACCAGCACATCGCGGAGACGGGCTCGACGGGTCGCGACACGGCCACAGAAAACTGCGAGCCAGAGCACTCCGACCGTCGGCGGGACCCAGCCATACATGGCGTCAATCCACTTCATTTGTGATTGCACGAGCGCGATCACAGGGGGAAAGGAGGAACGCGCGCGATAGGATTCCCCCATCTCGGCGAGTCCTCCTGCCTTCCAGGTCAAGTAGCCGTGCAATACAAGCAAGAGAGTGAGGGTTGCGCCGACCGCAAGCATGTATGCGTCAAAGGCGTGGAGCCTTCCGAGTCGCAGCGTGCGAGCGCGTTTTCCGAGGCGATACACGAAACCAAACAGCACCAATAGTGGCGAGGCCACAAAGACCTCCCACATAAACAGGGCCCCGATTCCATTGGCAAGGACCGCCTGGAGGAGGGCTCGGCGGGATGGTTGCTCGCACAAGATCAGGAAAGCGTCCACCGCGAGCAGGACACAGCCCATCTCGATGAACATCGCATCGCAGAGCACGCTAAACGCAGTCACAAACGGAAGGGAGACGAAAGCGGCAACAGCCAGAAGTCCGCCCAGATTCGACCACAAGCGGCGACCGATTCGCCACAGCACAAACATCAGGAACAGGCCAGAGAAGACGCCGATGAGCCGTGCCATGTATTCGCGATCACCGAAGATAGGAATGGTCAGCGTGAGCAGGTGATGCAGGCCGATCGGGTGGTGCATGTAGAGCGCGCCAGGCGGTCCCTGTTCCCAACCCGACCATGTATAGGGGTAGATCGTTCCGAGGCGCAGACTCATCCGTGCGCGCAGCGTGTAGATTGCGCCGTGGTAGCCGTGGTGCCCCCAATAGAACGGAGCGAGAAGCCCGAACATGGAATAGAGCAGGTAAACCGCAATGACCAGAAACAAAGCGACGTAGAGGATCTTGCGCGAGCGATTGGAGTCCATGAAAGGGCCCCACCTTAACGCGAATAGCGATCTGAGCCAAGGCTTGTGTGTGGCTTCCTTCTTGGGGGACACATAGTCAAGGTGGAAGGGGGTCTCTGTGTTTGGCTATAACTTTCTGTGTTCGACTCTGTGAGTGAGTCTCCCGTTCACGCTGGGTCTATCCGTTTCTCCGTTGCTGTCGTTTCTTGTGAACGATGCAAAACAAGGCATGGGAATCTCGAAAAGGTCTCTGTGGACGATGCCCAGTTCGTGGACGTGGTGCATGCCGCGGGCGATTTGGGCACCGATTCGGCAGGCTCGTTGAGGGGTCATGTGACCTTCTCGAACAGCGGCGGTCAGGGTGGGGCCAGAGAGGTACTCCATTGCGAGATAGGATTTACCGTCGGTAAGTTCCCCGAAATCGATCACCTGGACGATGTTGGGGTGTTTGATTTGCGAAAGGAGTTGGGCTTCTTGCAGAAAGCGTCTGCGGCTGACCTCGTCTTTGGGTTTGCGCAGGATTTTGACAGCGAGCAGATGACGAAGTGTGGCGTGGCGGGCTTTGTAAACCGTTCCCATTCCTCCCTGGCTGGCTTTTTCGAGCACTTCGTACCGACCGTCGATGATGAGTCCGTGGATTTCATCGGAAGAGGTGCTGCGAGCTGGTGCTTCGGGGGGGTTGTGGATTTGGGTGGGGGTTGGTTTTGGGTTCGATTCCGCCGCAAAATTCCGTGCCGGAAGACCGTTTTTTCCGAGAACACCGACGGAGAGTGTGTTTGCGTCGCCCACTTCGTCGCAATCGTGAGCTTCGCCCGCGACAAGGGCGCTGCCGCAATAAGGACAGGCGGGAAACTGCTCCTCCCCATTCGCAGGTGGTTCCTGCATCTTCGCGGCTCCCATGTTAGCAAGTTGCGGCGGGGCTGTGGTACATGAGCGATGCCAAACTTCGGCGAAGCAAGGCGACAAACTTGCGCTGCGCGGAGTGGCCTGTTGGCATCGAAAACCCGAACTACGCCGGAGAGAACATGAAAGCCCTGTTTTGCTCATCTCGCTCGTTTCCCTCGAATCCGACCACAACCTCGCTTTTCTTGGCCGCGCTTGCACTGGGTGGCTGCCCGGAAAAGGACTCCGCAAAACAGGTTGAGCCTCCAAAACCTGCGTCGGAAAAACTCACGACCGCCGAGGCTGTGCCAGCTTCTCCCGTTGTTTCTGCGGATCGCCTGGCGGTCTTTGGAAAGCCGCTGCCGCCGGTATTTGCTGCGGCAGACAATTCGCTGACGCCTGAAAAGACCGCGCTCGGTCGTCAGCTCTATTACGACAAAAGGCTGTCGAAGAATCAGGATCTGAGTTGCAATTCGTGTCACGACTTGGCGCGCTACGGTGTGGATGGGCAGAAGTTCTCGACGGGACACAAAAAACAGCTTGGAGGCCGAAACGCGCCGACGGTGTATATGGCGGCAGGCCATGTCGCGCAGTTTTGGGACGGTCGCGCAAAGGATGTTGAGGAGCAAGCCGGCGGACCGATGATCAATCCCGTCGAGATGGCGTTGCCCGACCACAAACACGCCGAGGCTGTGATCCAAAGTATTCCGGGTTATGTCGAGGCGTTCAAAAAGGCGTTTCCTGACGACAAACAGCCGATTTCGATCAAAAACATCACGGCGGCGATCGGGGCGTTTGAGCGACAACTTGTAACACCGTCTCGGTTCGATCGGTTTGTGGCGGGGGACGTGGGGGCGCTGAATGATGTGGAAAAAGCAGGGCTGCTCAAGTTTATGGATACGGGGTGTGTGGCGTGTCACTCTGGGGCGCTTTTGGGTGGGACAGCGTACCAAAAAGTGGGTTCGGTGAAACCGTGGCCCAACCAAAATGACACGGGCCGAGCGGCGATCACAAAGCAGGATGGGGACAAGTTTGTATTCAAAGTTCCGTCGCTGAGAAACATTGCGCGGACCGCACCATATTTTCACGATGGTTCCGTCGAAAAACTGGTGGATGCCGTCAAGATGATGGCGACGCATCAATTGGGCAAAACGCTGGCCGAGGACGAGGCTCAATCGATCGTGACGTTTTTGGACAGCCTGACGGGAGACATTCCGGTCGAGTTCATCCAAGAGCCTCAACCGTTTCCGAGTGGAAAAAACACTCCGAAGCCCGATCCAAAGTGATGGGAGTGCAAAAGGGGGGCGTGGTTTCGCGCAGATTCCACACCTCGCCCTACCGGTTGGTAGGGTGGGTGTAGCCAGTTCTCTATTTGGAGTTTATCGTCGGGCGCGTTCGCAGGCGATGGCGCGTGTGCCAAGCGATTTGCCGGACAAGGCGAAGATCACGGGCTCGACTTGCGCTTCGGGGGCGAACAGATAGGCGTGTGAACTGTGCAATTCGAGCGGAAGGTCGCCGATGCCTTGCGCGGTGAGGAACGACCGGAGTCCGTCTTCGTCGATGTTGTCCCGTCGTCCGATGCTGAGATACAGACGAACCTCTCCGGCTTGTGGGGGACGGGTGTCGCGGCGGGGTCTGCGCGTTTGCGGCGCAGGTTGTGACGCTTCGGGTGGTGGGACGGGTGCGGAGGGGTATGCAGGTGTCAGTACAGATTGCGCCGCGCGTGTTGGGGGAGCTGCTGCATGTGTTTTTGCTGGCACATTTTTTGCGCGTTCATCGGCCCAGGCCTCCCAAAATTCGCGTCCGTCTTCGGCGTGAATGACCCCAGATGGAACATTCGATGGAGGATGGTCGGCTCGGGGGCCAGGATTTTGGCTTTCGGCACGCGGTGCCCGGCGTTCTCTGGGACGGTCGTCTCTGGGACGGTCGTCTCTGGGACGGTCGTCTCTGGGGCGGTCGTCTCTTGGGCGGTCGTCTCTTGGACGGTCGTCTCTTGGACGGTCGTCTCTTGGACGGTCGTCTCTGGGGCGGTCGTCTCTTGGTCGGTCTTTGCGATCTTCGCGTGTTCGTGGCTCTTTGGCTCGGCGCTCCTCATCGAGGCTGTGCGCATGCGGGGCATTTGAGGGCTTGTTTTCCGAAACAACAGAAGAAGGTTGCGGAGGGGTCACGCTGCCCTGAGCAACCGGAGTGCCGCCGGTTTGCACACGCACAGGACTTTCTTTGGGGGAAAGTTCCGTCGGCTTCTCCGTCTCTCGGTGAGCAGGTTCGGTCCGATCGCGATGTGGACGCGCGTCGCTCCGAGGACGATGGTCGTCTGAAGGACGCTCCGCCCGATGATTGGGACGCGAAGCCCGATGGGAAGACGTGTCGTGTGCATGCGAGGCCCGCGCCGGTTCGTGCGACCGAAGATGCTGTTGCAACAGCAGAGACAGAATCGTCTCGCCTGAGTCGCTGGCCAGAAGTCGCCGCAAAAGCGAGCGAAATTCCGGTTCGGGATGAAGGTGCGCAAGTTCCTTGCCGAGCCGATCGACGTACTGGCCTTCGCGCAATGTGCGCAGCTCATTTTCCGTCGGTAAGGCGCGTTCCTCAGGTCGTATTTTGTACGTGAGTTTGAGGTAATAGAAATTGCCAAGCTCTCGGGGGCTGATGAGCGAAACCGCGACGCCGCGCTTGCCTGCTCTGCCGGTGCGACCTGTGCGATGGACGTAGACTTCCGCCGTTTCCGGGAACGTGTAGTTGATGACAAATGGCAAATCGGAAATGTCAATGCCGCGCGCGGCCACGTCGGTGGCAACCAAAAACTTGAGATCTTTGGCTTTCATGCGCTTCATGACCCGTTCGCGTTCAGACTGGGACAAATCCGACGAGATCGGTTCAGCGTCGTGGCCCTGATTGCGGAGAAATTCCGCGACCGCCGAGGTTTCTTCGCGCGTGTTGCAGAAAATGATCGCGCTTTCGGGTCGCTCGATTTCGATGACGCGCAGAAGGTCGCGCATGCGGCCCATGCCGGTGACCATGTAGTAGGCATGGACGATTTCAGCAGCGGAGATGCTGTCTCCGGAAAGCTGGATGTGCAGCGGCGAGCGCAAATAACGATGCTGAAGCCTGAGCACATCGTCGGGAATCGTCGCGGAGAACAGGAGTGTCTGCCGTTCGGTGGGGCAACGTCGCAGAATCTCGGAAATGTCCTCGAGAAAGCCCATCGAGAGCATCTCATCGGCTTCGTCCAGGACGACGGCGCGCAGCCGGGACAAATGGAGTGTGCCTCGTCGCAAATGATCGAGAACGCGACCGGGAGTACCGGACAGAAGATGGACGCCCGCTTTGAGAGCCTCGACCTGCCGTCCCATGGGCGCGCCACCGTAGACCGCCGCAATCGACAACGCCCGACGAGCAGCGATGCGGCCAATTTCGTTCGCGACTTGCAGCGCCAGCTCGCGCGTCGGACCCAAGACGAGGACCTGTGGGTAACCATTTTTTACGTCTGCGTCGAGGCGGAGTACGGACTGGACAAAAGGAATGCCAAAAGCTGCGGTTTTTCCCGAGCCCGTGCGCGACTGCACAATCAAGTCGGTGCCGGCGACAATCGGACGGAAGACCCGTTTTTGAACGGGCATCGGTTCCGAAAAACCCATCTCGGTCAACGCCGTGCGAATGTCATCGGCAAGGTCCATTTCGGCAAAGGACCGAGGAGGCGTTCCAAAATCGGCCTCGGTCAGCGTGCGCGGCTCTGCCGTCGAACCGGATGCAGAATCGGGAGTTCCAGAAGGGGAAGGAGGTGCATGTTCGACTTCGGGACTTTGCTTCGCGGTCACTCGTGGGCTGGTAGGGCCGACATCTTGTTGAGAGTTGGCGGCGGCCTGTACATCCGCCGCGCCCTGGACGAGCAGAACCTCGTCTTTGGGCAAACCTTGATCTTGCATAAAAACCTCTTGGGGCGATTCTTTTGAAACTTCGGTCGGCCATCGGGGCCGAGACGATGTGGCAGCTTGAGCCGACGTTGCACCTTCGTCAGATGGACGGCGGCAACACAAGCGACCGAAAAGAACCGCAGTTGTTGGGGACAAGTCACGACTGCATCCGACCGTCGGAGCAATGCCAATCCCCGGTGAGAAAAGAACCACCCGCACCTACATAGAAGCGTACCCCGTGCACTGACCTCGCGAAGACGCGACTGCCGCGAAACAAGAAACGTGGGATTTGACAAGTAGGGACGAAACAGCAAAGGCGGGCTTTAGAAAATCGTTTGGTTCCTCACGCTATCTTTGTGAGGATCGAGTGTCAAGACTCCGGTCTATTCAAATAGCAAACGGCTATAGCGTTCCGCAAAAGCCTCTCCGAACAAGCGGCGCAGGCGTTTTTTCGGGCCGGCCTCGTGAAACACCGCAAACACTTCTTGCTGGGCGCTTTGCGAACGGCCCGGCGGTGGGTCGGCGAACAGGTCCAAATACGCCTTGAGTGCCTGCAAAAGCGCGGCAAACCCTTCTTCCATTTGACGAGGACGCAATCGAGCATGCAGACCGTCTCCCGAAGCCAGGGATGCGCAAAAAACCGGGCCAGGCCCGCTGCCCAAGCGCAAAAAAGCGTGCTGAAGCGATGACAGCACTTTTTGTGTTTGCCACTCGCGTCCATATACATCTGCGTGAACGGAAACGGACCATGGAAAGGCCAAAAAATCTGCGGCAAAACAGGGCAAATCCCATTCGTATTCAGGAAAAACCGTCAGTGCCAAACCTTCGATAGCGGGAAGTCGCGACGCGCCCACCAGAACATGGCTCATGACGATTTTGCGCACTTTGGGGCTGCGATAGGCGGATGCGCTGACTTCTGCAACGCCGAGCGGCAAGGCATGTTGTCGCAGGTCTGCGTCGATGGGCAAATCGGTGAGTTCAAGCTGCTCAACCAGGCGAGCACGCAGGCCGTTCGCCATTCCAGAAAAATCCGCTTCGCCTCGCGCCTTCACATCCTCTTCTAGCGTGCGAAGCCGACGGTTGGCGTCGTGCCAGGTCTTTTGACCGAATGAAAAACTGTTCCGCAGAAAACTCATGGGCGAGGAAGCTAGTACGTTCGGCATGGTTCGTAAACCTTCGGGCTGCTCGACCGAATGAGCGGTCTAAAAACCAAGTTCCGACAAAAAGGTCAGCAACTTTTCTTTGAACAGCACCGGTTTTTCGAGATGGGGCGAATGTCCGCAATCGGGAAAAACGACTTCTTCGTATCTCCCGCCGTTTTCTCGGTATTGGTCGAGCAGCTTTCGCGTTTGAGACACCATGGGCTGTGGAGGAAAAACGTCGTCGCCAGGCCAGCCTGGGATGATGCCGAGTTTTCCCAAAAAGCCGAAACAAAACAGCGACGAATCGGAAACGATCTGGTCATCCTTGCCTCGAATCCACAACACGTTGGGTTTGGGCTGGATGCTCGCAAATGCGGATAGGTTTAGGTATTTGGGCGAGATCGCATTGTTCATACCCGAAACACCGGGTGACACCGATGGCCAGTTGGGCGAATTTTGGGTGTCTCCGGGATAGTGCGCGGGGCCCGTGCGGGTTTTGAGAATTTCGTCCACCAAACGATCTTCTTCTTCGACGGAAATTTGATTGTTCGCGTGTACGAAGAAACTGCGGACGATCTTGCGCGGAGAGAAATCGCTGTCAGAAGAGCGATCTTTTTGCGTCAGCCGCTCGACAAAGGGAGGACTGGCGGTGCCCGCACCTGAACCCGCAAAATCCGAAAAACATGGCGTCCCGACGGAATCGCGTGTTCCTCCAAACCCAAATGGAGACATGGGTGCTTCCAACACCAAGCCCGCCACACGTTCTGGATGCTTCATCGCATAACGGAGTGCAACGGCTCCACCGACGGACCACCCACACAGCACTACACGTTGGCCCGCCATGTTTTCCAGCGTCTCAAACAAGCTGTGAAGGTCGTCTACGAAATCATCGACGCCGCGCGTTGCATCGATGGGCTTGGGTTCGGTGTCCCCAAAACCGCGCAAATCGGGTGCGATGCCTCGGTAAGGCGGAGGCAGTTTGAGGAGCAGGTCGGAAAAGAACTCTCCCGTCGAGATATTGCCGTGGATGAAGGCAACAGGTGCGCCCTTGCCGCCGGTATCAAGGATTTTTTGGTCGAGCCGAGGGGTTGTGACGTGTCTGTGAACGATGCTCATGGCGGAACAGGATACGCCGCCAAACGCGACGCAATCAACCTGTGGTAAAGCTGCGCCATGACTCAGAAAAAGACGGTGATCTCGACGGATGCAGCGCCCGCAGCGATTGGGCCGTACTCGCAGGCAGTCGTGGCGCAGGGTTTTGTGTTTTGTTCAGGACAAATTCCGCTTTCGCCGGAATCGGGTTTCCTTGTTGGTGCCGGCGATGTCGCGGAACAAACCGAACAGGTGATGAAGAACCTAGAAGCGGTTTTGCAGAAGGCGGGTTGCGGCTTCGAGCATGTGGTCCGATGTACGATTTACTTGGCAAATTTGGGCGATTTTTCGACGGTAAATGCGGTTTATGGTCGCTATTTTCAGTCGGAACCTCCCGCTCGGGTCACGATTCAGGCCGCCGGTCTGCCGAAAGGTGCGCTCGTCGAAATCGACGCGATTGCGATCCAGCCCGGTTGAAAAAACTACCGCTCGGTTGATCTTTCCGAGGAACTTTTCACGGAAACCAAATCTGCTCGGCCTGCCGCGACGAGCGTGTTGGCTTCGTCGTCGGTTCCCACGTTGCCTCTGACCAAAGTCGCGATGTCCGCACGAAAGCGAATCTCCTCAGCAAATGCAATCTGATGCAAACCACCGCCAGGCGAGAGGCCCTCGGGCACGGTGCCACCTGACGAAACATGGATGAGGTCTGCGCCCGCCGCTTTGAACAAACGAGCCAGCGAGACGGCTTCGTCGGGAAGCAAACCTCCGGGCGCGAAATCATGTACGGAAAGGCAAACAGAAATCGGCTTTTCGTCGGGCCAGGCGGTGCGCACGGTTTGAAACACTTGCATCGGAAATGCAATTCTGCTTGCCAAATGTCCGCCCCATTCGTCGGTGCGGAGGTTGGTCAGCGGAGAAATGAAACCGGCCAGCAAGTAGCCGTGCGCCATGTGAAGTTCGAGCCAATCGAAACCCACCTGTTCGGCAAGTTCCGTCGCAGACACAAAATCCGCGAGCACGGATTCGAGGTCTTTGCCCGTCATTTCGCGCGGAATCTGGCTGTGTTCGTTCCAAGGCACTGCCGACGCGGCGATGAGCGGCCAACTTTCGTGTTCTGGCAACGGTTGGCCCGCTTTCACTTTTGGCAAACAAATCGCGGCTTTGCGACCGGCGTGGCCGAGCGAGACGCCGATTTTCGAGTCGGTATGTTTGTGGACGAAATCGACGATTCGTCGCCAAGCGGGTACATGCTCAGGTTTGTAAAGGCCCGCGCAACCCGGCGTGACCCGGCCCTCGCGACAGACAGCGGCCATTTCGGTGAAAACGAGGCCTGCGCCTGCGACGGCACGGCTGCCCAATTGAACCAAGTGCCAGTCGTTGGGCATGCCGTCCTCGGCGCGGTATTGAAAGGTCGGCGGAAAGACGACACGGTTTTGGAGGACGAGACCGCGAGCTCGAAACGGTGTGCGCACAGGCGGTGGGGCAGGGCGGGGCAGCGTCAAACCTGTGCGTGTTTCGGCATCGCGTGCAGCGCTGTTTTCGATGACAGCGGCGAAATCTGGGTCGTGTTTGCGCAACGTGTCGAGGGTTTGCCGGAAAGTTCGAGTGAGAAAATGGGTCGCAAATTGCCACGGTTCGCACGAACGGTAAAAGTCGGTGTGCTCAAAAAATCGCTGGGAATGGTGCGCGGCTTGACTTAGTGCGTCGATGGCTGGGCGACGGTCGGCTTCATAAACAGACAAAGCCTGAGCCACGTTTCCAGCATGCTTGAAAAGCGCGTGTGCCAGCGAGGCCGCGTCATCGAGAGCGGCTTTTGTTCCTGAACCAATCGAGAAGTGCAACGTGTGTGCCGCGTCGCCAAGCAGGACCACGTTTCGATGATGCAAGGTCTTGCACGTCACCGTTGGGAACTTTCGCCAAATGGACCGATTTTTGCGCAGGCGAAAATCTCCCAACCGGTGTCCGAGCAGTTTCTCGCAGTACGCCAGGGTGGCTTCTTCGTCTGCCGGATCGAGGCCGGAACGCAAAAACGTGTCGCTGCTGCATTCCACAACCCAGGTGGAGCTGGGTTCGATGGGCGAGTGCGGCCAAGTGTGTGGTGGTGTGTGTGGATAGGCGTGAACACGGAAAAGGCCGTGCTCGTTTTCGTCGAAAAGAAAGGTCAAGCAAGACAAGGGCTTGGTGCTTCCGAGGCAAACGAAACGGTTTGGTCGCCAGTCGATTTGTGGAGCAAACGCATCGGCAAAACGGGCTCGAACCACGCTGCTCAGACCGTCCGATCCGACGACCAAATCGGCATCCAAAAAGCTGTCTACATCCACCGATTGAATCTCGCGGCTTGGCGGAAAGAAGACGCCGAGTGTTTCTGCGCGCGTCCGCAGCTCTTGCAAGAGCAATCGGCGGCTCAGGCCAAAAAAACCAGGGCCAGAGGTCGGAATCACCTGGTTTTTCCAAGCCATTTCCAGGCGGTCGAAAGGACAGGACGAGCGAAGGATTGCGTTGTGGATTTCCGAGTCCTCCTGTCGCAAGCGAGCCAGCGTGGTTTCCGAAAGCACAAGGCCAAATCCGTAGGTTTCCTGAGGCAAACACCGCTCGATGACCGTGACATGGTGACGAGGGTCCGCTTTCTTCAGAAGGAGGCTCAGGAAAAGCCCGGCGGGACCACCTCCCACGCACACGATGTTCATGGTCGGTGAATAACACTGCGAAAGGGGCTTTGGGAAACCTTGTATACTGCGCCGCACATGGCAGGGGAAAGTGGGTCGGCTTTGCGGAAACACGTCGTGGTCATAGGCGGTGGCGTGACTGGCTGCGTGCTGGCCGAGCGTTTGAGGCAGCGCCGACCGGACGATGCGGTCACGTTGCTCGAGGGGTCGAAGACGCTCGGCGGTTTGTCAGTGGCCAGCGCCCCAGACGAGCTTGGCTGGGACCGCTTCTATCACGTTGTGACGCCGCAAGATGTCCTGCTCGAGGATTTTCTGCGACGGATAGGGTGTGCGGACCGGTTGCGGTTTCGATCGGTTCACACGGGCTTTTTTGTGGACGGAAAACTCTTTCCGTTTGATTCGCCGCTGGATTTTTTGCGCTTTTCGCCCCTTTCGTTTTTGGAAAAAACGCGACTTTTGGCGGGGATTTTCTATGCGGTGCGCCTGCCTGTACACAAAGAGGCGCGGTTGTGGGACGTGTCCGCGAAAACGTGGCTGTCCGAGGTGTTTGGCGACGCAGTGGTGGAAAAGTTTTGGGCTCCGCTTCTGCGCGCAAAACTGGGCGAGGCGGCGAACGAAACGGCGGCCATGTTCATTGCGTCCACGATCCGGCGGTTGTTTGCCACGCGACAGGGAAAAGACCAAAAAGAGGCGTTTGGGTACATTTCCGGGGGATACAAAACAGTGTTCGAGGCGGCGGAACGATACTTGGCTGGTTTGTCGGTGACGGTTCGCAAGGAAGCTCCCGTGCAGCATCTTGCGCAAGGTACCGATGGCCGGTTGTGTGTCCGTGTTGGTGGGGAAAACGGCCACACGTTGGTCGCGGACGAGGTGTTTTTCACCGGGCCTTGCCGCGCGTTGCCCGCTTTGTGCGAGGGTTCGCTTTTGCCTCCGGCCTTGCGAAAGCTGGCTTCGACGGTGCGGTATTTGGGCGTGCTGTGTTTCGCGATCAAGCTGCTGCGGCCTCTTTTGCCGTATTACGTGTTGAATTTGATCGACTCGACGCTGCCGTTTACGGGCGTGATCGGTCTATCGACACTGGTCGATCCGAGCGAGCTTTCAGGCCAGCATCTTGTGTATTTGCCCCGGTATTTGCCCGATGACCACCCGGATTTCGATTTGCCCGACGACGTGCTGGTTCCGCGTTTTCTGTCGGGGATTTCGCGTGTTGCTCACCGACGCGGTTTTTGCGTCGATGAAATCGTGCATGCGCAGCTTTTTCGGGCTCGGTTTGTCAGTCCGATTCCGGTGTGCGGATACGACAAGTTGCGTTTGCCGGTGACGCTCGTGCCGGGGCGGCTGCATCTTGTGAACAGCGGGCGGATTTTGGGTGGGACGCTCAACAACAACCAGATGATCGAGGAGACGGAACGTGCGCTCGATGAAGTGTTCGACCGCGCGGTGTGAGGATGATGACGGATACGAAGGAGAAAGCCCCAAATCGCGCCACGCTGTCTGAACTTCTTGTGGGCAAACGAATTTTGTTGGTCGTCGGGTCGGGAGGTGTTGGCAAAACAACCACAGCGGCGACACTGGGTCTTTTGGCCGCACTGCGAGGCCGACGGGTGTTGGTGCTCACGATCGATCCGGCCCGGCGGTTGGCGGATGCGCTCGGGGTTTCCGCGCTGCGGCACGAGTGTCAGGAAGTGCCGCCCGAACGGTTGTCCATCGTCGCAAGCGAGCGAGGCGAAACGCCGGTTCCAGGCGGGCTTTTGCACGCGATGATGCTCGACCAAAAGCGCGCGTTCGACGATTTGGTCGAAAAACACGCCAAAGATCCTGCGATGCTCGACCGGGTGCTGCGCAACCAGATTTATCAACAAATCTCGTCGGCGCTCGCGGGTTCGCACGAATACGCCGCGATGTCACGGCTGTACGAGCTTTCGCAAACGGACCGATACGATCTGATTGTGATGGACACGCCGCCGACAGAGAACGCGATCGATTTTCTCGAGGCACCTGAGAAAGTGAAAAAGGCGGTCGATTCGGAAACCATCCAATGGATCATGAAGCCGGTGCTGCAGCAGGCTGGGAGTTTGTCTTGGCGGCTTCTGGGCGTCGGGGGCGCGATCGTGTTGCGCGGGCTTTCCAGGTTCGTTGGTTCGGCGTTCTTGACCCAAGTCGCCGAGTTTTTTGTCGAGTTTCAACAGGTGCTCGGCGGTTTCAAAGAGCGTGCGCAAAAAGTCACCGCGCTTTTGCACAAAGACGATGTGTCCTTTGTCCTGACGTGTAGTCCAGAATCCCTCAGCATCGACGAAGCGCTGTATTTTCATGAGCGCCTGTTGCGATACGGACTTCCGTTTGCGGGCTGCGTTGTGAATCGCGTCCATCGCGAGCTTCCCGAGGAACCAAAGAACCTGCTTGCGCTTCTGTCCGCGCGGCCCGAACTTGCGGGCTTTGGTGAGGACGACTTGCGCGAGCTGGCTCGGGCGCTGGGACTGACGTATGCGGAGCAGCGCGTGCTTTCGCAGGCAGACGCGACATCCATCTTGCGGTTGTCGCAGAAAGTTGGGCCGCCGCTGTGTGAGATTCCGCTTTTGGAAGAAGATGTACACGATGGGAGGAGCTTGGCCCACATCAGCCGCTATGTGGTTCCTCCGAAAGCGTGACGGCCTATTTGGGGACGCGATACAGGTGCTTGGAGTCTGCGAAATACGCATCTCCACCCGAAATCGCCAAATAGCCCGTGCTGTATCCAGCGCCGTCCACAAGTTCGGGGGAACCCCCGGTTTTGGGCACTTTTGCCAGCGCGTCGGTCGTCAGATCGACTTCGCGAAAAAAATAGACATGCGTGTCGGATAGAGCGAGCCGCCCAGTCAAGTTGGCGACAGGACCGATGGTTTCAGGTTTTCCGCCCTGTTTGGCTATGCGAGACACGGCATATTTGCCTCGCTTGTCGGTTTCCAGCAGAAAAAACAGGTATTGGTCGTCGATCGCGAGTCGTCCGACATTCCGTTGTGGCTCAGTCGGCAGCAGACACGACGCTGCACCCGTTTTTTTGTCCACCTTCCAAAGGCCGGAATTGCTGCGGAAATAAACGTGCGTTTGGTCGAGCACAAGGTCGCTCATGACGGGTTGACCAGACACAAGCCGTTCAGTCGGTCCGCCGGACAAAGGGGCACGGAACAACGCGGAATGACCTTCGTGTTGCGCGGCAAAATACACGGCTGTCTCATCGACGGAAAGGTGAGTCGGAGCAGGTGCTTTTGTCACAACTTCGGCCACTCCGCCCGCCTTGGCTACTCGCAGAATCGCGCCGGCTGCCGTCGTTGAAAAGTAAACATGCTGCACAGACAGCGAAAGCTCGCCGGACAGCACATGTGGTTGGCGCGCGAGGACCTCAATGTGCCCGGACTTCGCATCGATTTTCAACACGGCGTTGTCGGCTTTTTCAAAGCCGCCGGTCACGACAAAAACCGCATCCTGATCGGTTGCAATGCCTCGCGGGTGTTCCATGGGGCCCGCAAACCGCTTGGCTCGAGTCCAGGTCGCTTGTGAATCAGATTTGTTTTTTTCCGAGGAAATGGGCTTTTCTCGTGTCCACAGAAACGCACCCACACCCACAGCCAAAGCAGCCAGACCTGCGAACAACTTGCGTGACGACATGCGCTCAAGTCTACAAAAGTTGGGTTTTGGAAAAACACAACAGAGTGGGTGTCTCGGCGATAACTTTTTTACGGCCAATGCAAAGCAGATCGCGGATCATTTCCCGTTCGGCGGCTGGCAGAACGAAAACATCTTTTCCGGGGGACGACTATGGGTGAATGGAACCCACAAGAAGGCGACGGGTATCATGGCTTTGGGGATTCCTGGCGTGGGCCGCTCGATCCGGGCCGGTTGGTCAGCTACGGCAACTGGGCCGGGCCTGGCAATCGCATGGAAAGCGAAAACGAGGAATACATCCAGGCCCAACGCGACAAGGACCCCAGTTACGATCCGTACCACGACAAAACCCTGACGGACGATCCCAGGTACAAGCCGGTTGATGGCATGGACGCAGCGGCGTTCCACCATGACCACGGCTATCAAGAGGCGCTCGGGCCAGGCGGCAAAGGGCCCTCGATGTTCGGCTGGGAGGGGCTTCAGGCCACGCGCGAAGCCGATCGTCGGTTGGTCAACGATGTCCGCGATGAGATGGCCGAAAACGGCGACCAGTATTCGGGTACATCGAAAACGTATGCCAAGGGTCTGCAAGGCTATTTCGGCGCTCGGGTCATGGGCCAAGACGCGATCGACTGGGCTGGCGGGAAAGCGGGTGAAGCTGCGGGCGGCATCAGCAATTTCATCAACGGCGCGAAAAATTGGGGCTCTTTCGGCGACGCTGCCAAAGGCATCGGCCAGGGCATCAAGGGCGCTGGAAGCTGGCTCGCCAACACCGGAAAAGAGGCGTGGGGCGGCATCTCTGGCGCGGCCAAGCACATCGGCAGTTTGGGTTTGCCGGGCATTTTGGGCGCGGCGGGTGGTTTCGCCAACGTCGCGGGTGCCGGGCTCGCTCATTTGGGTGGGAAAGCCTGGGACGGTGTGAAATCGGCGGGCAGTTCGTTGGCCGGAATGGCGGGCAAAGTCGGCGGAGGCATCTTGAACGGTGCCAAATCGGTCGGGAGTTCCGTTCTGAGCGGTGCCAAATCGGTCGGCAGCTCGATTGCCAAAGGCGTCGGCAAAGTATTTTCGGGCTGGTAAACGCGGTTTTACTGCCTGACGCGAAGTCGAATCGAAAGCGGGCCGAAAACTTCTTTCCCAAGCGCCGGATCGCGCGCTTCCCCGTACACACACAACCCGTGAGCCTTTTTTCCCTGCGGCACTTGAAAGCGCAGGTTGTGGGTGCCTGTCCTGAGTTTGCTTACCAGTGTGGGATCTGCCGACCGAAACACCGTCCAAGCTCCGCGTCCGTCGTCTGGCACCACCGCTGCTTCTCCCAAAAGCACGTCGTCCACATCCACCCGCACAATCGACCCGCCGTCCTTGGGTGACTCTGCGCCAGGCCATTCCGACGAAAGCCGCGCGCGGATTTCCACTTCGACAAGCGCAGGAAGATTCTTTCCTCTCGGCGCATCCAGACGAAACACCACTTCTCCGCTTTCTGCACCGTAGAAATGCTGGGTCGGTTTGCCGTCCCACACGCCCAGCCTCTCGAACCGAGCCGTATGAAACGCGGACGGTGCCAGCCGCAACACAAAGTCGCCATTCGGCTCCTTCTGCCAGCGCGCCGGGCTCCCGGACGTTCCGCGCAACACCTGTTCCACCTGATACAGGGGTTCGGTGCCTTTTTCAGGGGAGAGGCGCGGATTGGCATGGGGCCCAAGCGGTGCCAGCGACAACGCCGCCGCATCTCTTAGCGCCTTCCTTACATCGTCGGTATGCGGCCTGTCGATGTAGATCCCAAAATCCCGAGGTTTGCCGCTGTACGGTTCGTAAATCCACACCAATGATCCCGCGCCACGGTTATAGAAGTGATGTTCCACAAGTGCCGAAAACCAGCGCGCGCGCGGCCAGCCCAGATAGTTCGGCCCCGTGTCCGTGCGAAACCCGAATTCTCCGAGAACCAGCGGCTTGCCGACGACAAACCGCGCAAGTTGCGCGCGGTCGTCCAAAAAATCGTACAGCCGTTTGACCGAAACGCCGCCCTGGCTGTTTTGCAAATACAGATGGCTGTCCACGTAATCAATGCTCGGGAGTTTGTGGACTTCGATGAAATCTGCCCGTTCGGACCGCATCGCATAACCCCACAGCCCTGCGGCGACCAAATGATTGCGGTCAAACAGCTTGATGAACTCGGACATCTCGCGGACCCACGCCAAACGCGCCTTTCGCCCTGCTTCTGTGTCCACCGTGGATTCATTCATGAGTTCCCACGCAAAAATCGTTGGATCGTCGCGATACAGCACGCCCGTCAGGCTGTTTTTGCGCAGAAGGAGTCTTCCGACGTGTGCTCGAAACAGAGCATGTGCGCGTTCGTCGGAATAAAACGCCTCTTTCCCGACACCTTCTGTGGGCAGGCCCAGCCAACGCAGGTACATCGGCACACCACCGTAGTCCGGCCAATGGTTGCTGAGCGTCACAATGACCCGCACGCCGGCCCGCTGTGCCTCGAACAGCACGCGATCCAACTGAAGGGCTGAAGCTTCCAACACATTCATCGGTCCGGCTCGAAACAGCGCGTACTTTTGTTCCCATTCCGTCGCCGTCTCGAGGCCTTCCCCTAGCGCCCAAACTCGCGCGACGCTGAGGCTGTCGTGCGAAAGTGCCTGAAACAACCGCTCGACCTGGCCGCGCACCGTATCGCCGTGGATGGGATCAATGTTTGCGCCGACGAAACGAAACACCTTCCCACCGACCACAAAATCGGTTCCGGCTGTTTTCACAAATTGCCCACTGACAATCGGCGGCACTTTGGGCACCACCGGTTCCTTTTGTGTGGGCAGAGGACCCACATGTGTGGGTTCAGGCTTCGCGAATGCAGCGACGGCGAACAACAAAACGAGGATCGCGGCACCGTGCGCGAGTGGCGTCATGAATGCGAAGCGCCAGACGGAAGGGAAAAGTGCGGTGCCAAAAGCTTCCAAAGTTCGCGGGCGACCTCTGTTTTTGGCAACACCGGCAGCCTCACCGCGTCTGGCTCGCCCGATTCCGGTTTGAAAAACACCACCACGCGGTTTGTGTCCGATCCAAAACCCGAGCCTGCCTCGGTCACATCGTTGGCCACAATCGCGTCGCAGCCTTTTTCAAGAAGTTTTCGTTTCGCAAACGCTTCGATGTCGTGGGTCTCTGCTGCAAAACCCAGCAAAAACGGAATTTTTCCCCGTCGAGCCTGTGACAGACTGCGCAAAATGTCCGGGTTTTTGGAAAGCGCGAGGGCGGGATGTTCTCCCAGTGTGTGCTTCTTGAGTTTCTGAGACGACCGTTCCGCCGGTCGGTAATCGGCCACCGCTGCGGCCATTGCGATGCAGTCCGGCGCAGGCTCTTTGCCAAACAGAGAAAGCAGCGCCGTCTGCATGTCCTGCGCTGTCTCGACATCGATTCGCTGCACACCTGTGGGTGTTGCCAGCGCCACAGGACCTGTCACGAGTGTCACGCGCGCCCCAAGTTCCGCCGCCGTCGCAGCCAAGGCAAACCCCATTTTTCCCGACGACCGATTTCCCAAAAAACGCACCGGATCAATCGGTTCGATCGTCGGTCCTGCCGTCACGACCACATGACGCCCGATCAGCGTTTTTTTTTCGGGCGGGTTGCGTCTGAGTGTTTGCGCGACGCTCCGCACGATCTCGTCGGGCTCGACCATGCGCCCCTTGCCCACATGACCGCAGGCCATCTCACCCTCACCCGGTCCCAGAACATGCGCCCCGCGAGCGACTAGACGCGCGATGTGTTCTTGCACTTGTGGCTTGTCCCACATGTGGACGTTCATCGCCGGGCACAGCACCAAAGGCGCTCTGCACGCCAAAGCCACCGTCGTCAGAATGTCTCCCGCCAAACCGAGCGACAATTTTGCGAGCACGTCTGCCGTGGCGGGAGCAATCAGCAGGACATCGGCTTCGTCAGCCAGCGCGATGTGGCCGATTTCACTTTCTTCTGTTGGATCAAACAATTGCGTCGCCACGCGATGGCCCGATAGCGTTTGCAACACCAGCGGCGTGACAAACTGCTGTGCCGATTCGGTCATGCAAACGCGGACGTGCGCTCCAGCTTTGCGCAGCAAGCGAACCAGCTCGGGGGTTTTGTACGCGGCGATTCCGCCCGAAATGCCCAGCACGACGCGCACCGAATCGAGGCAACGAGGCGTTTCGTGGTTGTTGGCTGGCTCCATCGCGCCACTTTATCAAACAAACGCCTGGGCTATCGCTGGCGCTGACCTGTGTTGCGCATTGGACCGCACATTTGGCGAAGAACTTGGGAATAATGGCGCATATGTCCAAGATGTTCGATTCGCAGCCGGTTGTTTCCGAGGTCACGGTTGTGGCAATGCCTGCGCCGAGCCCCAAGCTGCCTTTTGAGCACCTTTCCGACTATCTACACAACTTGCGCGTCAGGCTTCGTCGGCGAGAGAAGCTGCGTCTGTTTTTGCTGTGGCTCCAAGGCGCGGTGTTCGGAGCGATTGTTCTTCTTTGGTTTTTCTCGATTGTGGGTCCGCACAAGTTGCTTTTGCCGATGGTTCTTCTGTGCGTGGGCGGCGCGGGTTTGGGTTTGTTTGGTTTGTTGGTTCGTGCGCACAGAATGCGAAACAGCGACGAAGCCATCGCTCGGTTTGTGGGCAAGCAAGTCCCCGATCTGCGCTCGGAATTGCTATCGACCGTAGAACTGAACCGAAGCTTGACAAATGAGCCAGAACGTGCGTTGTGCGACGAACTGACCCAGCGAACGCTTGCGGCGCTTGGAACGGTGCCGCCAGCCTCGTTGCTTGCGACGACGGCGCTGTTTCACGCGGGGCTTCGGGCGTTTTTGCTCCTGCTCTTTGCGGCGTGGGCTCAGGCTTTTGGGGCTTTGCCGTTGTGGCAAGGGCTCAAAACGCTGTGGACTCCGTCGCTGCCCGAGCCTGTGCAAATCGCAGCCGAACCCTTGCTTGGCGACGTGCGCTTGCTTCTGCATTACCCGAACTACACCGGTTTGCCGCAGCGAACGATTCCGGGCTCGACGGGAGATATTTTGGCGCTGCCGGGCACGCAGGTTCGGATCGAGGCGTGGGCGCTGTTGCCGGTGGAAGAGGCGCGTTTGTTGGTCACGACGGACGGGCTGGCCACGACGCAGCCCGTTCAGGTGGGAAAACCGAAAACCGAGCGCGATGTCCTGCCTCTTTTGTCGGCGAGTTTCGTCGTGCAAAAAGCGGGAAGCTACTTTTTTGAGATCAAGAACAGCCGGTATTCGCTGCTCCGCGAGGCGCAGAACCACAGAATCGCGATCGAAACCGATCATCCGCCACGGATCGATTTGTTTGCGCCGGCCCCTGAACTGGAGGTGACCTCGACGAGACGAATCGAGGTTGCTTACAGCGCAGAGGACGATTTGGGGCTTGGCGACATCGATTTGGTGTACCGAGTGAACCAAGGACCCGAGAAAAGAAAACGGCTCCGTTCGGCCCAGACTGCGGACACAAAACGAGAAGAAAAAACGTCGCACAAGCCCGGTCTTGCGCCGCCTTCGATTCCACGGAATTTGGCGGCCAAAATCGAGTGGGATTTGAGCGATCTGGAACTGTCGCCAGGTGTGCGCGTGACGTACTTTGCCGAGGCGCGCGACCTCAACAATGTGTCGGGGCCGGGCATTGGTCGGTCTCGGGAATATGCGCTGTTTGTGCAAAGCCCGCGTCAGCGTCAGGAAGCTTTGCTTCAGAGTCAGAACCAGCTTCGCGAACAGGCCGTGCAGCTTTTGGGCGACCGCATCGATCTTCTGCGTGGGCTCGTTCGCAGTGTTTTGCCGACGCAAGGCCCCGAATCCAAAGACGCGGCTGAGTCAAACCTCGACGCGATGGAGCGGCAACAAGCGGTGCATCGCAAAAGCGAGACGTTTCTTTTGCTGATCGGGCGCATCCAGCAGGACTTGGGAAATCGGGACAAAGATGCAAAGGACTTGCATTTGGCGCTCCAAGAGATTGCGAATCGAGTCGGCAAGCTCAATCAGGAGGAAGCGACGCTTTTGCAAGATTTGCGCAAAGCGATCGCGAAAAATCCGGCGCGGCCTGGTCGAAACGCGGTCCGAGACATGGTTTCGGAAAACGAACGGCACATTCCGTCGCTCGAACACGATGTGCTGCGCCTCGATGATTTGATCGGGCGGCAACGGCTGGAAGAGTTGCTCTCGATTGGCGACGAGATGACGCAGCACCGAGATCGACTGAGACAACTTCTTGCGGAATACAAGAAGAAACCGAATGACGCGCTGCGCAAAGAAATCGAGCGAGAGCTGCGCGCTTTTGAACGGAAAATGGCCGAGCTTGCCGAAAAAGCTCGGGCACTGTCCGACGAGATGCCAGACGATTTTGTAAACCGTGAGGCGCTTGGACAAAACGACATGCAGAGCCGCGTCGATCGACTGCGAGAACTTCTGCAAAAAGGGGATTTGCAGCGAGCACACGAGGAGCTGGAAAGAATGTCGCAGTCGCTGGAACAGCTTGTGCGCGGCATGGAGCACAGTTTGCAGGGCTATCGTCGAGAGCGTTTTTCTGCCGAGGAAAAGGCTCTGTCGGAACTCGAGAACCAACTTGCCGACCTGAGTCACGACCAACAACAAATCAAACAACGGACCGAGGAAGTGCGACGCAGCGCCAACCTGCGAGCGCGCCAACTTTTGCGCGACCGGGCAGACCAGCTGTCGAGGAAACTTCTGCCGGAAGTGCAAAAACTGCGTCGGCTTCTGGATGATGTGGATGTCGATCCGCTGGGGCCTTGGGGACAAGACGAAATGGCCAAGGTTCAACAAAGGCTCGATGACTTGTTGCGCATGCTCGAACAGGGCGATTTGGAAGAAGCCAAAGCCATGGCACAGGAAGCCGAACAGTCGCTTTCGCGGATGGAAACCGAGCTCCGCGCCGAGGAGGAAGCCGCGCGCTGGGGCCAAAGGCAACGGCTGGCAAAATCGCGCAGCAAGGCGGAACAAGGAAAAAATGTCGCCAAAGACATCGTGGGTGAATTGGACCGTGCACTGCCGCACCCGGAAGACTTGCTGACGCCTGCGGAAAGGCGCCAACTCGGCGACTTAAAGGGTGGTCAAGAGCAGGTTCGGCAACGCGCAAACGAGTTTTTGAAAGAGCTGCAAAGGCGCGCCAAAGACACCAAAGATGCGCCGCAGCTGGAGCGCCTGAGCAACGATGCAAACGGCGCGATGAAGAAGGCCGGGACGCTCATGGAACAGGCCGAGGGGGAACTCAAGAAACTGAGGCCGCGCAGCGCAGCGACCGCGCAGGGGCAGGCGCTGGAACAGCTTGAGCAGCTTGGCAAGGAAATGCAAAACGCGAGAAGACCGCACAGCGACGGAACAGGCATGCGATCCGAACGCGAACCCATCAAGATTCCAGGTGCCGACGAATACCGACCGCCGAAGGAATTTCGCAAGGACATCCTTGATGCCGCCAAACGCGAACCGCCCGCCGAATATCGTGAGCAAGTCCGGCGCTATTACGAGGAGCTGATCAAGTGATGGCGCGAAACGTGCTTTGGGCGCGGGGTTTGTGGTGGGCGTGTGTGTTGTGCAGCCTGCTCGGTTTTTCGATGTCCGTTTCGGCGCGGGCGCTCGATCCGGCGCTTCATCGGGCCAGCCGTCTGCTTGTGGAAAACCGCGTTGACGAAGCCCAAGCTGCCCTTCGCACCGTCGAGGCCACGCACGCCCAAGATGCTGTGTTTTTGTTTTTGCGCGGCGACGTGGAATTTCAACTGGGCCAGTACGAAGACGCGAAAACAACGCTTCGGAAAGTGGTTTCGGAAAATCGGCTGACGGGCGCGGAACTCGGCGAGGCGCGGGCCTTGCTCGATTTGGCGACTGCGACGGCGGATGCGACACGCGGTTTTGCGGAACAGACCTCGCCGAGCGGACACTTTGTGTTCCGTTTCCGCAAAGGAAAAGACGAAGTTCTGATCCCGCATGCGGGTGCGGCGCTCGACAAAGCGTGGGCTGCGCTGTCTGCGGACCTGGCCGATGAAAGCGATCCCGATGCGGCGACTCCAAAACGCCCGGTGCGCGTCGAAATCTATGAGGAAATCGCCGACCTTTCGCGCGTGTCCACGCTGTCGCAAAAGGAAATCGAAACGTCGGGAACCATCGCGCTGTGCAAATGGAATCGGCTGATGATTGTGTCTCCGAAAGCCCTGCTCCGAGGCTATCCCTGGCTCGACACACTGACGCACGAGTACACGCATTACATCGTGTCGCGAACCGGCAAAGGGCAAGTGCCGCTGTGGTTTCACGAAGGGCTCGCGAAATGGATGGAGAAGCGGTGGAAAGGTCCGCCTGGCGGTGCCTTGAGCCCGGCGATGGAGCAGCTTCTTGTGACCGCCGTCGCAAAAAAGAGGCTGATTCCGTTTTCGAGCATGTCGCCGTCGCTTGCGAAACTTCCGTCGCAAGAGGATGCCGCGCTCGCGTTCGCGCAGGTGTACACGTTTGTCGAGTATCTGCACGCGAAAGCCGGTTTTCCGGGCATTCGGGCGTTTGTGAAAGCACTTTCTGGCGGCCATTCCGAAGGCCAGGCCCTTCGGCTTGCGTATTCCGCAAGTTTCGACGAGCTGGATCAGAACTGGCGCGCCTCCCTGCGCAACCGGCGGGTTCGGAGCAAGACCGCGCTCACGCTCGAAAAACTGCACTTCCTCAAGCGGGGAAACAAAGCCGGGGCCGCCGAGGAAAACGAAACCGGCGATGTCGCCGACCCGAAAATGCGCGGGTTTGTGCGTTTGGGCGGTCTATTGCGGGCCCGTGGGCGGCTGTCTGCTGCGGCCTTCGAGTATGAAAAAGCAGCCAAAGAAGCCAGCACGCCGCATCCGCTCGTCAGTCTGAAACTCGGGCGCACGTACCTTGAGATGGGCGACGCGGACCACGCGGTGGCGGCGCTTCTGCCTGCGACGGAACTCTATCCAGACTGGGCGGGGCTTCAGGCCGCGCTCGGGACGGCGTACTTGAAAAAGGGCGAGTGGAAAAAGGCCGAGGCGGCGCTCGACATGGCCATCTCACAAAGTCCGTTCGACCCGAGCGTGCATTGCGGGCTCAAAACTGTGTTTGAACAGAACAAGAGCCCGATGATGTCCCAAGCCAGCCGCGCCTGTGCGTTGCTGAGCAGCCCCTAACGCGACTTGGCCCGCCCTGCCCGCCGTGGACTCGCGGTCCTATTGGACTTCGTGCGCCCCGATATCAGAGGCTGCGCCTTGCGGCCTTTGGGTGCCGTCGATGTCGTGGTCCACGGGGCTTTGGGCCACTTTGTCCACGCAGGCGTCTTTGTTCACGGCGCTGTCTTTGATGAGGTGCAGGTCGATGTTGGCAATGTCCGGGGCCGACGGCGTCACAAATTCGAGCGCGGTTTTGTACACGCCCCCGCTGGTTTTGGAATCGTTCGTCACGACGTTGGTGAGCGAACAGCCCACGAGTTGTTTGTCCAAGCCAAACGTGCCGCTGGCGCGCGAATAGTTGTCGAACACGATCGAATGCTCGACGACGTGCGGGGTTGAGCCGCAGTCAATCCCGGCGGGTGCCGTGCTGGTCAGGCTGCCGTTTGCCGCGAGCGTCAAGAAACGCATCGTGCCGGTGTTGCCTGTTCCCAGCGAAATGCCCGTCGAGCGGTTGCTCCACAGCATCACGTTAGACAGGGCAAACGTGCTGTCCGTGAGCGTGATGCCGCACAAGTGATTGTCGAACAGCTCACTCGATTCGACGGTGATGTTGCAGTTTTGAACCCTCGCGCCGCAACCGCCGCTGCTTCTGAGCCGCACGTTGTGTAGCGAAACCGTCGCACCGTTTTTGCAGCCCAGGCCCGCCGAGTTTGCCCCGCTGCCGCCGCGCAGCTCCAGGTTGCGCACCGTGACCACCGGCTTTCCGCCTGCGCCGTCCCCGATGAGGTCGATGGCCGACTCGTCGAGCACGCCCTCGACCCGGGTTTCCGATGGTTTTGTGCCGCTCCCCGAGACGGTCAAGCTTTGCAGCGCGCCCGACGGCTTGAACACAAGCGCCGCGTACGGCTGACTCGACGGTGCCACCGAAATCATCGTTTTCCCGCCGCTTGTGGACATCGCAACTGCGTCCGCGAGCGTGCAGAACGGATCTTCCTGCGAGCCTTTGTGGGAAGACCCCGAGCAGCTTCCGTTCTTGTTGTCCACGTACAGCACTTCCTCGACCGGCGCGCAGCTTCCGTCCGCGCTGCACAATTTGCTTTGGCAGTCCGCCGGGCTTTTGCACGGGCCGCACGCGAAATTTCTGCACGCCGGTTTGCGCAAATCTCGGGCCGCGCAATCCACGTTCTGCATGCACGCCACGCACGCCCCCTGCGGACCACACCGAGGCGTCGAAGGCCGACCGTTTTTGCACGCCAGGTCATCCACGCCCATCGTGCAGGCTCGGCACACAAGCGACGCCGCATCGCACACCGGAGCGCTGTCCAGCGTGCAATTGGCCACCGTTCGACAACTGGTTGAGTGGGTCGTCGGGTTTGAACACCCCGAAACAAACAAGGCGGGCACCAGTGCCAAAAACGCCCTCCCTACCGAACAAGACCAAGACGCAAACGGATTCATCGTGTCTTCCCTCATCTAAAGGTGTAGTTCCAAGCCAACGCTGCCGTGCGGTATCCCCAGCGTGTACGTTCCCTGCGCAGGCGAGACGGCCAGCCCTCGCGAAACCATCGCGCACTCGCTGGTCGTCACGTCGTAGCCATTCCGTCCGCACGCCACTTGCAGGTTTGGGTCGAACAGGCTTCCGGTCTCCTGCGGAAACAGCACCCACGTCCCCCCCACGGAAAAGAGCAGCGACACCCGCTTGTGAAGCTCGGCCCGCACCGACCACGACAGGTCCAGCTTGTGTCCATCGAGATTCCCAGGCGATGCGACGCCCACGTCTCCGCGCGGGGTTTCGTACAAGAACTCTTGGCCCATCACAACCTGCCGAAAGGATTGGCGCACTCCCCATGCTATCGCGAATGAGGCCGTCCCCGATAGCGGCCTGTACGTCAGCGTTTGCGCCCCTGCGCCCGAAAGCGCCCGTTCCCATTGGATTTCCTCATCCGCGTGGCCCGGCACAAGCAGCCGCATCCAGCTCACCAGCTCGACCGCGCGCAGCTCAAACGGTCTCGATTGTTCCGAAAGCCGTCCCCCTTTGGGAAAACGCAGCCTTGCTCCCACATACACCGTGTGCGGAAACGGCAGCGAGACGCGCGCCGCCCCGCAACGCTGCGTCCCCTCGTGGTTTTCGATCCGGGCCCCCTCAGAACCGGGCGTACACGCATCGGGCACCCACGACGCCTGCACCGGCTGTCCTGTAAGCGGCACCCAGTCGCCCTGCGTGCTCAGCAGCGCGCTTGTGTACGACAGCCCCAGCCACAGCCGGTCCGCGATCGGCACCACAATCGCGCCGATCGAGAAGCCGTACCCCAAGTTGCCCACGTTCGTCTCTACAAGCTCGCGCCGATTCCAATTCTCCGTCTCGCCTCCGCACAGCCCCGCTTCGCACACCCCCCGCAGAAACACCTGGTTCGAGCGCGAGTACCCGACGTGGAAACTCGCGCCCATGTGCAGCCATTTTTTCAGCTTCAGCCCTATCGCCAACGTAAACCACAGGCTGTAGCTCGTTTCCGACACCGAGTGATACCGCGTCGAAAGCTGTTCCAGCGGGATCGCATCGCTTCGGTAGTCCGTCCGGTCCATCGCCGGAGTCGCAAACGCCAGCGCCGCCGTCACCGAATCCTTCCGCAAATCCCACGACCCCGCCGCCATCGCTTGCGGGTTCATCCACCGAATCGGCACCGCTTGCGCCCCTGTCGCCCCCGAGCCCGGCGAAAAACCAGGCGGCAGCGACTCCCGCCGCTGGAAGTCACCCACAAAACCGTGTACGCCCCCTTGAAAGAAAAGCTCGCTGCCCGCGTACAGCCGAATCGACGCCGGATTGAAATACAAAGACGCCAGGTGCCCGTCTGTCGGGCTCGCCAGCACCGTGTCTGCCGGGCGCAGCGCGACGTGAGGATAAGCCTCCACCATCGCCGGACCGCTTACCGCCAGCGCGACACAAAAACCACAAAACCAGCGGCGCAGCGTCACCGGCCCATCCTAGTTTTTGAAAGCCCCTCCGGCAAGGAATGAGATCGCCTCACCTTTGAAACCCCGCACCTCCCATCAGTCGATCGGTCGATCAGCCCGTCGATCAGTCACCGCCCCATCACCGCCACCACCGACTCCGAAGTAGTCGCCGCCTGACCGCCTGATGCTCAACGGCCAGCGTTTCTCTCCCCTTTGAACTGTCCGCGTGTAAAAAAGCGCGCTTTGTGTGGCGCAGATGGCCCCTGCGTCTTGTAGGGGCGCCGGTTTGTCGATAGACCCCTTTGCCGCCCCCTCCGCACCGACGCAACAGCCCAAGGAACCCCCCGCCGCGTTTCTGCGCGCGCTCGTGAGAAATCTGCGCGCCCTCGTGAGAAAACTGCGCGCGCTCGTGAGAAATCTGCGCGGCTTCCTGAGAAATCTGCGCGGCTTCCTGAGAAATCTGCGCGCGTTCGTGAGAAATCTGCGCGCGTTCGTGAGAAATCTGCGCGCGTTCGTGAGAAATCTGCGCGCGTTCCTGAGAAATCTGCGCGCGTTCGTGAGAAATCTGCGCGCGTTCGTGAGAAATCTGCGCGGGCTCCTGAGAAATCTGCGCGGCTTCCTGAGAAATCTGCGCGGCTGCCCTGTCGGGAGGGCTCGGTTTCCGACGAGGGGCCGGCCTGGCTTGAAAACCTTGTGCGACTTCGACACACTTGGGGCTCATTCAAAAGGAGGGTTCTCATGTCATCGGGTGCAGACTTCTATCCAAATCGGGATGCAGAACGGGTGTTGTGGCTTCGGAATGTGAGGGGGAAGGTGGAGGGGTATTTGAAGGGGCTGGGGTTTGAGGCCAAACGGGTGAAGGGGGTTGTGGACGGGCTCGACGGGCTCGTCGGGAGTTTCGAGGCCAAGGACAAAGCGTATGCAACGTACAAGGCCCAGGTCGCCGCGCACGAAGCTTTGGAGAAAACCGCCGTCGCGGACCTGCGCAAACTCATTCGCGAAATCAAGGCGAATCCGGGGTGTACCGACGCGATGAAAGCCGACCTGCAAATCGAGGGGTCGAGCAGCAGCACCGCGTCGCAAGGCAACAAAAGCCCCAGCCTGTCCGCCGAGGCTCACCCCGGTTTTGTGCGGCTGTCGTTTCGCAAGCTCGGCTTTGACAGCGTCAACGTCTACGCGCGCCTGCGCGGCGAGAGCGCGTGGCATTTTCTGGCGCGGGACACGCATTCCCCCTACGACGACCACCGCCCCCTGGCGACCCCCGGCACCCCCGAGGTCCGCGAATACCGCCTCATCGGCGTCGTGAAAGACGAAGAACAGGGCCTCCCCACCGACGCCGCAGCATTGACCGTCGCCCCGGCGTAGTTCCCACACAGCCGCCCCCACGCTCCGTGCTAGGGACTGTCGCGTTCGCCCGCCTACTCCTTCGCTCGACACCCATCTGGTAGCCAGTTCAAAGCGGGCAGGCGCAGGCACTCCGGCCCTGCCGCGCAGCGGCTTGGCAGGGCGTTCGGGGGGTTTGGTTGGGGTGTTGAAGGGGTTGATTAGGCGACGGCGGCGAGCACGTCTTGGGGGGAGGCACTGGTCGCGGCCAGGACGAGCAGGCGCTCGATCTGGGCCAGATTCGGGTTTTCGAGCCACCGCTGGCGCAACGCAGGGGGCACTGCGACGCCACGGGCTTGGAACACCGCGCACAGCGCATTGACGGTGCCTTTGGCTTCGCCTTTGGCTTCGCCTTTGGCTTCGCCTTTGGCTTCGCCCTCGGCCTCGCCTTTGGCTTTGCCTTCGCGGAGGCCGCGCTCGAAGTGTTCGCGCTCGAAGGGTGTGCGGGGGAAATACTCACGTTGGATTTGGCGCATGATGAACCTCTCGATTTCGGTCAGTTGCCTGTCGCCGACCATGGCACGAATCAGGTTGTAAATCCACATCAGGGCGTCGTTGCCCAAGGACTGTTGGACGGCTTGCAGGGTGTGAACGGCGCGGTTGATGCCGTTTGGGTCATCGGGGTCGTCGGGGTCTTGCGCGTGCAGGATGGTGGCCAAAATCGCGCCTGGCACGTCGGCCTGGGCGGCCTCCAGCGTCGGTGCGACGTGGACATCGGTTGGTTCCAGGACCATGGGCAAAAACCGTCCGCCGGGACGCAGCCACGGAATGCCTTTTCGAACCCACTCGGCGACGCTGGCGGCCTGCTCCCCGACGGCGAAGACGAGGAGGAAGGTGGGACATTGATGCTGAGCGTGCAGCTCGGCCGCGTACCTGGGCCACTGGTACCACTTCTGAGGATCGACGGCGCGCTGGGATTCGACCAGCACGGCGCACACGGGAGGACCGCCCCCGGCGGGCTCCATGACCAGGGCTGAATCGCACCGCAGCTCCCGAGCCACGGTGAGGGTGGCCGTGGGATCGACCGACCGAACGCGCACGTCTTTGGGCAACTCGGCCCCAAATTGGTCACGCAAAATTCCGACGACAAGCTCAGGAAACCGCTCGATGACCTCCAGCGGCGCTTCGTGTTCGATGCTCAATCCCATGGTGGCTCCGTAGCATGGAGAGACAAGCGGAGCCAACGGGTTTGTGGGCGGGGGGTTTGGTTGGGGTGTTGAAGGGGTTGATTAGGCGACGGCGGCGAGCACGTCTTGGGGGGAGGCACTGGTCGCGGCCAGGACGAGCAGGCGCTCGATCTGGGCCAGATTCGGGTTTTCGAGC
>Ga0268298_10001301_pt1 | contig 29871 bp, 29 predicted proteins | sample WWTPWeurt_MetaG_FD_194462 | JGI IMG/M metagenome (GOLD analysis project Ga0268298, IMG submission 194462) | Activated sludge microbial communities from WWTP in Nijmegen, Gelderland, Netherland - WWTP Weurt | ecosystem: Engineered > WWTP > Aerobic digester > Activated sludge | place... | reverse complement strand
CAATTTGCTGTTGAAGATTGTCTAGATTACCTTGGAGACCATTGATGTTATTGATGTCATGCGTGTGGTTGACATCTGCTTTGGAAGTCAGCGCTTGTCCAACTTCTGGAAGTGAATTCAAGCCGTGAGTATGATCAACATTGGCTTTTCCAGCAAGAGCCGATACTAATCCATCAACATCCTCAAGATCATGGGTATGATCAATCCCTGCTTTTTGACCAATTAAATCAGATAACCCTTCTATATCAGTTACAATATGGCTGTGGTCAGCGTCAGCTTTACCGAGCAGCGCAGTTGCAACAGGATTACTGATGGGTTTTTCAAGATCACTCGTATTATCTACATTGTTTAAACCTAGATCTGATTTGTTAATCAGAAACTTAACAGAGTCTAAACGAACTTTATAATTATTACCCTGATAACTAACAGGGATCAGCTCAGCGCCAGTAGGTGTAGTTAGATCCGTCAGCTCACTAATGCGTTTCGGTTCGTTTGCCATAATTGAAAATCCTTAACTTAGAGGATTCTCTACACCAAACAAAGTGAATGACAGATTAGCTGTACTACCACGTACAACAATCTTATCACCCGCCGCTAATGAGAATCCAACGACCATGGACTTACGTTCACGGATATCCAAAATCTCATCATACGAAATATAATGTTTATTATCCAGTGTTTCACCACTTGGAACAACAGCAATTCGCAGTGTGCTGTGCGTTGTAGATGAACGATTACAGAACATTAAAGAAGAACCTACAAAACTGGTATTTGCAGGAACAGTATAAAGTGTCGTATCGGTATTTGCGGCTGGAGCCGACTGACCAACAACTTTATAAGCTTTAGCCATTCGTTACTCCCATCAAAAGAAAAGGATCAATATCATCAGCTAAATTCATAGGAACAAGTTCTGTTCCTGCTGCATTGCTGAGATATTGGTCAAACCCTGGTCCATTCTTGACAAAATAAAGCGTGTCAGGTTCAATTACCGTAGGTTTAGTATTGACTTTTTGAAACTTCAGTGTTTGCGACATAGTCACCTCAAGACTTATTCTCCCATTGATATAGTCAAAAGAAAGAAAAAGCACTGATCGCCTGTGGAGCCCATAGGTCATCCACAGGCGATCAGATTAGTAAGAGAGTTTCGAGATAAATCTAGATAGATCTAAATCTATCTCTTAACAGATTCTTACCACTCAGCGGCAGCCAGTTCCACGGAAGCAGCGGAAGTCACGGTGGTGTAGTTCAGGGTCGGGATATCAGCCTGAACCAGAGCACGGCCGCCGGTCACACGACCCTTGGCATCCACGGTCACCACGGGGTATTCGCCAGCAGCAACACCGGAGTTAGCCAGGGTCAGCGCGCCGGAGACGTTAGCGGAACCATCAAAGTTGACAGTCCAGGTAGCGTCACCGGTGGTAGAGATGGAACGAGCGGTTACCAGCTTAACAGCTTCGTCGGCCGTGCCCACACCCGAGGGGATGTGAACATACTGAGTGCCGGTCCAACGATAGGTGCTGTTGGTATCAGCGGCAACATAGATCTTGTTACCTTCGCCTTCAGCCGGGAAAGCAGCCAGGTTAGCGAATTCGAGAACGTCGTCCACATAGGACGGCAGTTGGCTAGAAGGAATCAGGCCAGTAGCGTCCAGAGTCGCAACACCATTAGCCGCACCCTTTTCGCTTTCAGCGATACGAGCAGTGCTATCAACGGCATTGATGGTGATGTCAGCGGTGCCATCAAAAGCCACGCCGTTGATGTTGCGAGCGGTAGCCAGCTTGGTGGCGGTAGCAGCATTACCGCTGGTGTTCACGGACAGATCGGAAACGATCTTGGAACCGCTCAGCGAGGGGATGTCGCTTTCAGCAAGACCATCACCGTTGGTAACACGACCCTTGGCATCCACAGTCACCTTGGTGTATTGACCAGCGGTAACACCGGTGTTAGCCAGAGTAACAGCGATCTGAACGTTGGCAGAGCCGTCGAAAGAAGTAGAACCCGAAGCATCGCCGGACAGGTCGATGTTGCGAGCAGTTGCCAGCTTGGTAGCCGTGGCGGTGTTAGCAGAAGTCACCAGGGAGGTGATCTCAGCTTTGTTCAGAATGTGACGAAGTTCGGTGCCGTCATTGTTCGAGACGTAGATCTCAAGCAGACCAGCTTCGCCGGACTTGACAAAATACAGGGTAGACGGGTCGGCAGGGAGGGAAGGAGCAGCCAGTACGCGCTTAATAGCAAGAGAAGTCATGTTAACCTCAAGAAAGTCAGTGGAAAAATGTTGAAGAGCTGTGCGGTATTACCACTACAGCCACTAGATTAGAACTATTTGGATACTCGAATTTTGTAAATACTTGTTTCCTGAGTTTCGAGTACAGCTTCGACTAAATCCCCAGGTGTGTAAGCTTCACCGAACTCAATTCCAATAGATCTATAGAATTCATTAGCGAGTTCAGCACACTGCCATCTATCGTCTTTTTCAAGACGTTTTCCTAAGAAAGCGTTGATTGCATCGAAGATAGAATAATCTAACCCAATCTTATCTAATAAGAAAACATCATAATCTTTTTTCCACTCAATATTAAGAGGGATATGGTAAAATTCGTCTTTTTCTGAAACAGGTATTATTCTAACTTGAGGAATAGTTGCTTCAATAACGAATAGTCGTTTACCTATTTTCCAAGCTATACCTACATGAGCATAGGTAGATTGAGTAAAGAGTTTAATAATAAAAAGAATAAAGTTATTTAATTTAGAGTGATCGTTCTTGGACCAAACTAATAAATCACCAGAACGTATCTGAGATCGATGTTGAACATAGGGAATTTTACTAAGCATTCTGTAACTCCGTTTTAAAGCTTCCGTGTTTACGACAGTGTAAAGAAGGGTTATGTTGATCTGTCATATAAACTTCATACTCATAAGTTTTTTGAGAAAGCAGATTGTCAAGTATGAATCGATAATTAAGAATGCCGTTAACGAAGTTCTTACAGAAAGCTTCTTTCCAAATAGAATCTTTAACAAGTTTATAACGAAGACATATTTTAACCATACACACGGAATAACCGTGTGTGGAAACAATGCAAGTTTGAATAATTGCTTTCTGTGGTTTAGCTGTAACCTGAATCTTTATTTCAGGCTGTATAAGAAATCTAACCAAATTCTCGAAAGAACGTTGGGTATGTACAGGTAAGGTTCGAAAACATTCCTGAAATCCTTCTAAAGTTATTAAACCGTGTGTATGATCGTGTTGACTCTTAGTATTAAGAAGTGTTGATAATCCTAGGATATCGTGTACTTCATGACTATGTTTAGGTATATTAGGTTTTTCATTTGACATCATCTAACCCAAAAGAATATAGTCTCCGCTTTCAAGAAGCAAAGGTTCGCCATTTTCTTGAAGTAGCATTCCACCGGCAGTTACAGGTACAGGTATCCAAGGAAAATTACTTTGACCACTGGTGATATAGTCTCTATCTACTTCACCGATAGAAACAAATACTTCATCTCCAAGTGAGTTATAAATCTCATTGTTATCAACTTCAAGTCTATAATCATTTAAAAAATCACGTGTAGTGAAATTGACATAGATACGAATACGGAATTTATCGAAAGGATAGATAGTAAAAATTTCATATCCTCGCTCTGTTCCATAATCAGGAGCGATTGAAAAAATATCCAGATCGTCAATATTTAAGTAACGACCATATTGAGCATCAAATTTAACTAAAGCCAATTGCTTTAAAAAACGCTTGTCATCCATTTCTTTATCCTTTTAAAAGAATGTATCCAAACGATCAGCGCACAGAGAGCAGAGAGCCTATGCGGCTCTCTGCTCTCTATGTTTATACTGAAGTGATATTAGGGAAGCCTAGATTTTGTTGAAGATTGATAGTTTGCAAAACGATCTTGGACCAGCTTTCCAATTCAATTTCACCAGAAAATGCTTTTTCATAGATCTCGCCGATGGTCAACCATTGTCCTTTAGAGATAACATTCTCTTCAGTTTTGGTAACGCGAGTGTGATCAACTTGAAAAACCAAGGACAATCCCAGATGAACTTTATCGACATTAGTTTGACGACAGTGAATCAAACCAAAGTTTTCTTCTAGGAAAGCATTTTTAATCTTATCAAGAGGAATGTCACCAGCAGTCAGACCTGTCTCTTCAAACAGTTCTCGAGATGTTTCCAAAGTCAAGATGTTGATAAAATCATCAGGATCATTTTCTTTGGGTTGAACTTCAACATGACCACCAAGACCCAGAGAGCAACGACCGTGAAGACGATCTTCACCTCCTTTATTACCTCGTTGGTAAATAAAGAAACAACAAATATTAGGATCGTACAAACTGATATAAGGAATGATCTGTAAATAATTCAAATCACTTTCACAATCAGAGCGCTGCAAAAGCGCTGTCGATTTATTAAAGATACGTGATGGATTTTGAATGGTAATAAGTGCTGTATCGGCAGGAACTTCGTTACCAAAAATATCAGCGGTTAGAATAGAAAGCGCCAGTGTCATGTTTAGGAATACCTAATTTATCAGGTTGATCAAAGTGAACAGATTCTGTTTTGAAGAAAGTAATCGTAGCACCTGCTGTTTCTTCAAGGATCATAAAATATCTCGGCAGTTTCGCCAAGTAATTACTATACTCACTAAAAATTTTCATAGTGAACTTTATATAGTTCCTAAATAACGCAAGTGCTATTCTAGAACCAATCATTTGATGTTGTGCTATAGTCTTTTCGTAAAGAACACTATGATTGGGGTCCATATACCCTAACTGTTTAAAACTATTTTCAAAATTACTAGCATTATCAGTAAATGCTTTTTCAATAACAGTTAACCACTTTTCCATTGTCTTTGAAAATTTATCAAATTCCTTTTCATTAATTTTAGTGTGTTTTTCATAATGCTCGATCATCAGCTCATAATCGCTCCAAATAATGATTGCTTCACTAAAAGGAACATATTCTACTTGTGCTGTTTTAGAAGGAGGTTGTACTTTAAAACAATCAAAAAGAGGATATTCATTTTTAACATCTGGCAATACTTCTTTTATTTTAAACATGTATAAATGCTCTCCGTAATAGGGAGAATCAAAATAACGAATGTCCTCAAGCTGAGGTAATTTCTTATAAATGTTCTCAGTATTCAGTTTGCTAAATCCTTCTTTGAACAAAGTGAGATCTTTAACCGGATAGACATAGCTGATGATCTGTTCAATTAGCTGTTCAAAATCTTTTGATAAAAGTTCAGGAAGCAAGTGAGCTTCCCTATTTGCGATCTTTTCATTAAGTTGATCGACTGATTCGCTGCTCACTATAGTGGAATCAAAATTTTGATAGATATGTGAAACAAATTCATAAAAATGACCTAAACTACTAGAAGTCTTAAGTGTGCTTTCACGAATATAAGCTGAAGTCAATATGGTGTCTCCTTCATCAAGAAGATGAGATAGCATATTGTCGTCGCTGGTTTTAATAGGTTTATTAATAAGACCGGATTCAACGTGTTTGATAAATGTATCTTCGTCAGTGTAAATAGGCTTACTCGTTTCACTGGAAGTTTCTGGAGGATTCTTGACTACATTATGAATTTCTTGTTTGATATTGTCAATATCTTTCTTTTTATCCTTGACTTTTTTCTTTTTATTTTTAGCAAAGCCAAATAGCTTTTTAAAGAAATTCCAAATATTACTAAATAAGTTTCGAATAGCTTTCCAGATAGCTGATATAATTAAACCGATAGCATGAAAAAAACCTTCTTCTTTTTTCTCCATGCTGACATGGATATCTTCAAGAGAGATCCCTTCATATTCCATGCCGTAATAGTCGTGATAGCTCTCAACGACAATATTAACCAGCTTATGTGTTTCTGCGGAAATGGGATGAACAGAACCTATCGCTTGAATATGCGTTAAATGTTCAATATGTTCAAGAGAAGTATTGAGACCGCGCATGTAGTTATCAAAAGGAAATGAAGCGAGTTCTTCTAAACTAATAGGTTGTTCAGAGATTTCGTCTTCAATGTCTTCAGTCGCAATGTTAAGTTCAGGAGAAAAGAGTTTCATGGAGTTATCCTAAGATTTGATATTTTTAAAAAAGAGTTTAAACAAGTTTTCAGAAATTTCAATATTCTGTCCCGTCAGAATATGTCTCAATTTATAAGTAGGTGCTTTTTGTCCTGGTCTATGAATTAGATTTATCATCTCAAACTGACCAACTTCAGTATTTAATTCATACTTAGCAGAATTTTTGGATTCTGCTAGTTTATTCTGTATGGCTTCTTTTGGAAATGTTGTTTCACTATCAACAGAGATACCGTATCCAAGTTGAACTGGTTTATTGCTGATATAAGAAAATGCTTTTTGAAATAAGCGCTTCATTAAAGAATCTCTTTCCTAGTATAAGAAGTTTCAGTAGGAATTGTTTTTAAACTATCTAAAACAATAGTCAAACTACAAGTTGACCGATATGTTGATTCTGATGCTTTGTTTCCTTGAAGACTGACAAGTCCGTGAACAAAGACAATGATTCCTTTAAGTTCAACGATTTTTTCCTTTTGAAGAAAAACGTACTTGCACGGCATACCGGGATACAGAAGAGAAAAATCTGAATTCTCCCATTCCAAATCCAATCGTGCAACGTGTCTGGCTAGAACTTTTGAATATTCCCTAAACGGGTTAGATGTGATACTATCATTGATAGTTGGCGCATAGTTCAGACCGTCTTTACGGTCGACGATAGCCACTTCGTGATTAAGATTAACACGAGATCCTTGAGGACCGTCTTCTGTAATCTTCACCGGTTTCTTCATAAAACTTCTGGCATCTGCAATACGGAAACCAGAACCGTAGTTCATGTAATCTGTTTCTGCACTATCTTTATAACTCTTATTGGAAGTTGCTAAAATATGAAGGATATTAGCTTCTTTTCGATAAGTCCGATCGCCGAACATTAATTTTTCTTTAGGAACAGAATAGATGATTGCTTTATCGACGTTTTCATCAAAACGTTTGGTATTGAATAAAGGATAAACAAACCAAAGTTTCTTTTTATTATACGTTTGAAGATAAGTTCCAATTCCACCAGAATAGACACCTCCCATTTTCTCTTGAAGGTAAGTAGGAAGTGCAGTGATGTGAATACCTTGCGGTAGAATAATATGTTCTTTTACATCTTGATTATTAGGTTCAACTAAATCTAATCCATCGATAGCTGGTTTACCATCTATCATAACTTGGAGAGATTCACCCGCAAGAACAGCGTGTATGAGTTTCTTAGGTGATACTTTACGATAAACACCTGAAACTGTTTTAATTCGCAAAGGTTCTAATGAACGATCAAGTAGCTGAAGTTTAACTTCAACTATATCCATTTTGTTTAGAGATTCTGGGTCGAACATATCGGCTTCAGAAGCCGATATGTTCGGATTTGCTTGATATAAAAATGCCGCTTTGAATCTTTCAACCTGAGCGTCAGTATTTTTCTTTTGAGTTGTACTCACTTCTTCTAACTCAATACGTTTTAAACTAAACTCAAGATGATCTCGATGAGGATACAATTTACTAACATAATCCCCTAACGGCATAAAGAAAGCGATCTGTATGCTATCACCTACGTTGTTAACATAGTCTCTTACAATATCTAACGAAATTAACTTAGTGATAACGATGTCATCTTTTTCCGTATGAAGCATCGCTCTGTATTCAAAACGAGTTGTCTTAGATGATGATCTTAATATACTTCTGATATCAGCCCATAATGCAGAATCTTCAATTTGAAAGTTAGCCATGATTTTCCTTTATTTCGAAGAACGAAAGTTGATCATTCGATTCTCCAAGAAATGTCCTAAAGATTCTCTATCGACATGTTCTTCTGTTTTATGAGAAGAAACAGGTGCTTGACGGAAGAAAGTATTATTATTCAAACCGCTTATTTCACTTAAGTGTCTAGCCATGATAGAAGAAATTGCATCTTCTGTAAAATGATATTTAGCGTGTTCGTAGATCGAATTTGCAAATCGATCCATGGCCATTAGGTATTCAAAAGGTGCTGCTCCAATATTAACCCCATAGGTTAATTGTGACTTCCATGATTCCAAATATTCATCGATAGCAGCATAGATGATCTTGATATCAGATTGAGAAGTCAAACGAATTGACACACCTTCCTTGAAATAGTTGACCATTTGTTCAATAGTCAAATAGGTAGTGATAAGCTGGTTATCAATATCTCTATCTATTTCTTTGATACCTGTAATAACTACCCCTGTATTTTTAATGTCCTCAACGGTTCTGGATTGTAAATAAGAGAAACGACATTTGTAATAATAACCTGTGATTTTTTCTTTAACTGGATCTATCGTGTTCATGAGTAACTCGCTCGATCAGCTTCTTTAATCAATACCATCAAGATCGGACCATAATAGAACTGTTCCAATCTCCCCAGTTTCCTAAATGTTTCAGTAAGACGATAAAGTTTATCTAGATCAAGAGTCTGCATCTTGAGGTAATCTTTAACGAGGATCTCAAGAACAGATTTATCGGCTGTATCTTCATAAAAAGCTCGACTTAAAACATAGAAATTATCTTTTAATACCGGATGGTAATAAGGGATGTTGACATTATTTTGCGGATAAGTCAAAGTAATTAAATCCATGATCGAGCCATTGACTGCTTTAGCTTCGATGAGTTCTTGAGCTGCCAGTAACTTAGTGTCAGGATTTTCACTCACTAGAGTGCTAGTATCCGGAGTATCAGGATAAACTAGATATTCAATATTACTGAAGAACACTCCTTGAAGCCATGCATTCTTATTAAAGAGATACTTAGACACTAATCCCATTTTCTGATTACACATATTCAGACTTGCATAATCTTTATTCTGAATCAAATCCCAGAACTGAGGTTGAGACATAAAAGGATCGAAATCTGTAGGGATACGTTTGATAAATCGAATTTCATTTGCTTCATTAGTGCTAACAATCTGAATAAGAAGATTGATTAAATAAGGATCATAGATTCCGTCTTCTTGTCCAGGGATCACTAATGTCATAAACCTTCTATTAAAGAATGTCTTAAAATAATAAACAATGAGATCTCGATACGTTTGCTTTAAAGAACTGATTTGCTGATAATCCTCATCCTTAAGAATAGGCTGAAGATTTTCAATCAATCTCTCTTTAGAAAAAGTAAAATGTCTAATCGAACGATCAAGAAGAGCTTGATAAATGTCTTCAGCTTGCTGAACATAGTTCACTAGTTCATACTCGATGCTAAAAGCACTATCTCTATTAAACGTCTTGCGTTCAACATTAGTAATTCGGAAAATAGCTTTAGCTGTATTGCCTGCATCAGTTACAAAATAATCATTGATATTAGGGGTTAAAAAAGGATAGATGATTCCGTTACCTGGAGCACCAGTAATTCCTGTGTTGGAATCATAGTTTGTTGATAAAGCACTATTAACTCTGATCTCAAACTGTTTGATTTCGTGATACTGTTGATAAACAGAAGGTTGGGATGTATCTACTTCTCTTAAATCATTGTCCTTAGACAGAACCTGTTGATAGTAATCAACACTCCAAGGTGCTCCTTCTACATAAGCAAGCAATGAAGTAACAGGAACATTATCGTCATCATAGATGACAGATTTATAGTTCTTGGGTTGAACTTCCGGAGTATTTGGTTGAGTTGCAACTTCAGACAAAGGTTTACGACCAGCAATAGCCATCATGTTCTCCTAGTTAATTCAAGTCTATAGGATCACCGTCATGGATAATAAAATAAAAAAAAAATACCTAGGGACTTTTTGTCCCTAGGTTATACTTGCTCGTTTATTAGAGGATCAACATGTCATCATCGTGTTGACAATGCATTGTGAATTCATGATCACAAGAATCACAAATCATCCCTTGACCACGATTCGGTCTTACGCAGCAACGACACGTTGGACATACCGGAATGTATTGATCACAATTAACATCCAGGTAGTCTTTGAACCCGTACTTGTTTTCTACCTCTCGATAAATTGAGTACAGAGTGGTGTCGATCTCATCCGAGAAAAACCAGCGGGTTTCTTGTTCCCACTTCCCGTCTTTTTGAAAACAAAGCATGATCCCCAACCGAGGACCGTAACGACCGGTGTGACGATCAACAAAGTAACCTTTCATGTTTAAGGGTTTCACATGAACATCGTCACCGGATTTCAAATAATGAAGTTGTCCCATGATTCAGTCTTTCGGACGAGGTTTACCGAAACCGTATTTCGGTTCAAGGTTATTTTTGACGATGTGCTCAATAGCTTGTTGCGGAGAGCGAAAAGAAATCGGATCGCCGTTACAATCCTTCAGCGATTGACTGTAAGGATTATTTTCACCCGGTACACTTTCGAAGATGAGCACATCGTTAAAAGCACTACCGAGAGAGTAGTTCCATGATGAGAACGAAATCATGAAACCACGGAACATCAGGCGAACGATTGCATCAGTGACTTTAAGGTTACGGTCAATGACTTCAAATCCTTGACCAGTCCAAGTCGGGTTATTGAAGGGTAGGTCCATGTTCACACCTTGTTCAAATGGTCAATGGCTTCTTCAACACTGTGAAACAGGATAACACGACCGTCCTTGTCGGTGAGTTGTTTGCTCCAGTTGTCGTCATCGGTCTGAAGAAAGATGACAACTTCATTCAAACATGCGCCACGATCACAACCTCGCGTGCTGAAAGAGATCAGATGATCTTTGTAGATGAACTGACCGACGCCGTCAATCGGCAAACCTCGTGCTCCTTCCATGATGCAGTAACCTTGGAAACGGAAAGAGCGTGTCTGATATTGCGTGCGCATGATTACCACCACTTCTGAAGAATGTAAGCAACGAGTTGCTCGAAGTTATGAAACGTAACCGGCTTGTTCGGACCACTGTTGTTCTGACCTTTCATCAGAACATAGGAGGTCTCTGCTTTCTGATCCTCGTCTTCGACCGGAGTCTTGATGATGATTTCGCAATACGGCAGAACGGACTTCACATCCGGGCAACCTTCAGCGGTCTGGATGTTGCCCATGATATCGCTGATGAGCTTATATGCGTTCTCGTTACGAGAAGCCAAGTACGAAAGGGAATCTTGGTCGAGTTGTTTTTGCTGAACATGCATGATTTTAACCTTTATAAAAAGGGAAGAGAGGTGTGGTTAAAACCACACCTCTTGATACACCGATGAATCTAGGCGTCGACATAAATCAGTATAAGGAAGTTCTGATAAAAGTACTTTGATTATTTAGCTTAGATAGTCTATTGATCAGGTAACTTACCGGATAAGATTAAACATTCTCATCATTAGGTAAATTTCAGTATCAATAGATATGACTTGGAGAGAAGGTGTTCGATCGTTCCACTGTATAGTGAATCCGATTGCTTTTCTTCCTGAGGTCTTTTCAAAACGATCAATAGCTTCAATGATAACGTTTTGACTATCTTTAGCCATGGTAAGCTCCTTCAAAATGTTGCGTTGGAGTAGTGTTATTGTTGCTGCAATAACACTTGAGATCGGAAATGACCTCAACTGAAGTATATATGACTGAATAGTTTTAGAAAGTCATAAGCTGTAAATAGGAGATCCTGAGAGCCAAAAGCTCTCAGGATCTCCTATGTCTGTCTTTTATTTAACAACCATAATTTGACTGATCTGAACTGTTTGATGGCCAATTCGATTACGACGATAATTCTCCAATACCCTTGGATCAATATTGCTAAATAGTCCATTCAGATTAGAACCGTAGTATTGATTGCGATTGATATTGGTTCCGTTGTTCATTGGAAACCCAGTTAGCGCTTGATAGACCGCATCAAACTCCAATGCAGTAATACGCTTCTTATCTCCTAGATTAACAAAATCCGGATGATTCCTTAATAGTTCATTAATTGCACTAATTATTTTTACAAACGCTTTAGGGTATCCTTTTAAGCGATCTATGGCTTCTCGTGACAACAATGTCAAATCACAGACGATCGATAACCGGATACGATGTTGATTACGAAGATCAAGCGGATTAACGGCTTTGATGTTTAACTGATTATCACAGGTAATCGTAGTAAAATTGGTTAGAAATTCATTACGATAAAGATCTACGTGAAGAATTGACTGATACAATTTAGTTAAATATGGATATTCTTTTTCTCTAATGAAGTTCAAGATGTCTTCGTCTAGAGCAATCTCACCAAGTTCATTAAGATTACATAAAGTCTTTTTATCAGTGTCTACCTCACACAATGCAAATAAAACTGATCCAGTTCCAGGATGAAATTGATTTAATCTAAAGTCATCGTATTCCGGTAAACGAAGTACATATCCTGGATCGATAACACCGTTCATAATAGTGTCTGTTTCAAATGCATTCATTGCGTATAAAGACAAAGGAAAGGTCTTATTGACCTTATCAAGATTATACGCGTCATCAGTAAATTCAATATAGTCAGCAGGTAAAAGCTGATTATGAATCATAACCGGATACTTCATATTACAGCCTATTGGTTTTTCATATTCAAACTTATAACTAAATGCAATCGTATAAACTCCATTGGTTTCATCACGTTCAATTTTATTAGGAAGACCATCAAAATCAAACATCCCTAAGATTCGCGTCTGACAATCAGGAATAACTAAACGTGTATCTTTACCAACTAGATCACTAACGAGCTTTAAACGTTGATTAGAGAAGCTATAGACATACTCTTGAAAGCTTTGTCCGTAAGGTTCAACTGATTCTCTTTTCTCATGAATCAATTTAAGAATAACAAGGTATTCTAAAGGAACAGGATAATGATACGTGATAGTGTGTAAATTAAGATCTCGCATCTGAGAGATACGAATCCGCATATCGTCACGCCATCTCATAGCTTCAGTTTTAGACGGACAACGATATGTGAAATTGATCGTAACAGCAGATGTTCCAAAAACAGGTGTCATCTTAACCCGTAATGCTTCATCTTGAAAAATAGGAATATGTTCTAAACGAGTTACTGCTGTTGTTGATAAAGCGTCTTTATTATAATCTTCTTCCACTTCTACGAAAGTAATTCGATCCGTATTGAAGATAGCAAAACGTTCATTATTGTTATCAATATTTGTACCTGGTGTTTGCATTCTTTGTGTATCGCCAGGAAAGAAGATCTTGGAACTGACGTCAATCTTAGTGATCTCTTCAACTTGACGAACGATATCCATGATCACAGGACGTGTTACAGATTGAGAATTCTCAGGAAGTGTGATAGTTAGATTAGGCATAGTGATACCCTTTATTAGAAGTCATAGGATTCGAGAGAACTAATAAAAAAAAAATAAGCTACAGAGGGAATAACCCTCTGTAGCTGTAAAGCTCTTTACTGCTACTTGTTGCTCTTCGGCCGATTGTTTTGACTGCCGGTCGACGACGGGATGATTTCAGCATCGGAAATGTCCGAAGCATTCGCGTTCATCGGTTGTTGAACAGTTTTCTGGTACGCCAGAAAACTGTCGTAGAAACCACCACCCACCGTACGGTCGAAGGTTTCCGTGCACCGGAAACACTTCTTCATCCCCAAGCGAATCTTGGCTTCTTTTTCCGGACCGATAAGTCCGGTCATTTTTTTCTCCAGTTCCTCCCACGTGCTTTCGCACGCAAGAGCAACAACCTTGTAACGCCGCAAGAAGCTCTTAAACTTCTTGGCGTCCACCGGTTTGTTTTCCTCGCCGGCTTGCTTGATGAAGAAATCGATTGCGCCATCGAACTTCTTCTTAAGTTTCTTGATAAATTTGGCTTTGAGTTCAACCAGATTCAATTCATGGTCATTGCTGTCGTCGGCACGAAGTTCTTCCAACTTCTTGCAGATGTCATCGAAAGAAGCTTCCGGGTTTGCTTTATAGAAAGCTTCGGTTTGGTTGATAACATTCTTGGAAATGGAAATAGCAATCATTTTAATACTCCTTGATAAGGAACAACAGTAAAAGGGATTCAATCTCAAATGAAGTATATATGACTGAGATTTTTTAAAAAGGGAAATCCGCTTATTATGAATAATGAACTCAAGAGAGGTATAGATACCTAACTCTATTTATAAATAGAGATCTTAAAAAAAAACATAGAAATAAGACCAGAGAGCTTACTGCTCTCTGGTCTTAGTTTATTGCTTTACTACAAGCTTACTGAAGATTACTTGGAAGAAGTCTTCAGGTTGGCCAGAGAAGCCGAAGCGTAATCACCCACCGCCTTAACGGTTTGGAAAACCACGCCAGGGAAAGCTACGGACAGCGAAGACAGCATGCCGTTCACATCGGACACGTCAGCCTGAATTTGACGCAGGACGCGAGCTTTTTCTTGATCCTTTTCCCCGTCAGTAGCTTTCTTGACTTCCGACAGAACTTCATCGGTGGTCTTACGAAGCTTTTCGGAAATCTTGGCTTTCGCGCCTTGAGATTTCTCGTGAGCGCTCAGAGCGTCAGACAGCTTCACGCCTTCCTTCAGCAGTTCATAAACTTCATCGCGCTTCAGGGCGGAGATCTTGTCAGCTTCGATCTTGTCGTAAGTAGTCAGATCGATAGAAAAACGAGTTTCAGTATCGGAACCTGTGGTGACTTCCTTCTTCTTGTAGGCGATCACGCGAGTGCCAACGAAAGGACCGTAGAAAGTAATGCTTTCTTTCTTGTCCTTGCCCGCTTCACCGCCTGCTTTTGAACCCATTGTGCCGACGCTTACCAGAGCGCTAGCAATGCTGGTTTCAAAAGCAGCTTTGGCTTTGCTGAGCTCTTGACCGCCTTCCAGACGGCTCGCAGCGGAAATGATATTGCTGGAGAAGGATTCCGAAGTACCAGCAATCGAATTGGTGGCACCCAGGAGCTTTTCGGCGTTAGCAATCAGAGTGCGAGCAGTAGTCAGGTTGGCCTTTTTCGCCACCGAGAAAGTCTTAGCCAGACTCTTATTGTCCAGTTCGTTCTTTTCCGGCTTAGCGGTTTCAGGCATGTTCTTAGCACGTTCTTGCAACTTCTCGAGATGCTTACTCAGAGCAGCGTTGTTCTTGAACAGACCAAGCACGAACGACTTCACCTTTTCCCACAGACGAATAACAGCTTGCTTGATGGCTTCCCAGATACGAACAATGGTGTCCTTCACGTTCTCGAGCGCGATCTTGGTGGCGCTCAAACGGCTATTTTGGGAACCAAAAGCTTCCATCGCCGGGAAGGACTTACCACCGTAGATGCCAAGGCGAGCACGGATGGATTCCACAGCCACTTCAGCGATTTCAGCGGCGGTTTCATCAACACCTTCACCGGCGTCGGTGGATTCTTCCAGAACACCTTCGATCTTCTCGAGGGTTTCAGCACCTTCTTCGGCATCTTCAATGGCAGCTTGCAGTTCTTCCACTTCGCCGGTTTGCTGAGCAACTACAGCAGCACCTTGCTCAACTTCAGCAACAGCTTCAGGGGTAGCAACGCCATCTTCGAGGGTGGTGTCGTCTTCCATGGCGAAAACCAGACCGTTACGGATACTCATGAGAATTACTCCTAATGTACAAAAGTTTGAACAATCGATTGTTGACTATTTCAGCTAGACAGCAATCTTAAAGACAACATACTAGCTTTAACCGCTAGTCAGGCAGGTTAATGGTTAGGACAGACGTTTAATGTTAGCTTCAACATAACTCAAGCCAGCTGAAAGTATTCTTCCAGCATATTCTTGAACGTCCATCGCTGTTTTGATATAGACCTGCTCAGTGAACAAAGTCTTCAAATACACATATTCAGCCAAACTATCAGACAAATTGACTTTACTGTCTTGATTGGAAAGGTTCTGAATGTAGTTGCGGAGTCCATATTTCAATTGCGTTTTCTCACGCAATATTTGCTCATATAATCTTACTTGTTCAGCACTTGTCTCAAAAAGCTTTTTAAGAGAAGCCAGAAAACCTGCAAGATCCTGCACATTCATATAATCTACAGTTTCAATTGGCTTAAAAGAAGCTTGATTAAAACCTAAGAAAATCTGACTCCGATGATACGCGTCTTTTAAGATAGCAATATCGTCGATATCAGAACGAGGTAAATTGGCAATAAATAGAACATCACCTGGAAGTACATTCTTATAATGATAGCTTTCAGTATGTTCCGGGGTATCGTAACCTTCAACGCTTCCCGCATTCATTTGAAGTTGAAGCTGTTTGACTTTCATAAACGTCATGGGTGCTTTAACAGAAGCTGTCAGTTGATAACTGATCAACTGCTTTGTGCCCATGATCTCAGAACGAACATTGTCAGTGATTGACTTAACTGCATTCTGAAGAAATTCATTATAAGCATTTACAGTTTTAATGAAATTGATTTCTTCACTGATCTTCAACATATTGATGTTTTTGACATCTGTGTATTTTTGATCTGTTAAATCAACTTGCTCATCCTTATTCTGAATAGCTTGAAGTGCTTTTTCAGCCGATTCAATTTTGCTCTTGAACTGAGCAATTGCATATTTCCGTTTCTCAATATACTTCTCAAGCCTATAAAGGCCCACTGTGAAGAGTTTAGCGATGCGGCTAAGTACATATACCACACCTTTATAAAGTCCTCCCAAAAGCTTGGGAATGTGTTCTATACCTAATACCGTAAAATACTTAGCAACGCCAAATACAGCTTGTCCAATATAAATCAAGCCGTCTTTGATCGTGATAAGATTTTCGGGAAGCTCTTCTTGAACAATATGATAGCTATGTTGACTAATTGCTTCAGTCGCGATTTGTTCTTCATCAGGTTCAGTTTCCTCAGAAGAATCACTAACTTCAGAACCTTCGCCTACAAGTTCGTTATCATCAGTAGATTCTTCTTCAGAAGTTTGTTCCTGAAGTTTCTCTTTTTGCTGAGCTTCATAATAAAGATTATCAAACTCATTACCAGAATTAGCTTGTTGTTGTTGATTAAGAACTTTTTCAATTTCCAGTTCTTCTAAAGCGAAGAGAGATTTCATTTGAATCTCCTCAGCTATTGATCACAACGTCAACTTTTTGTTCACGATCGCCAAAGATGACGTAAAGACTGATTAAGAGATCTTCAAATCCATTTACTTGAGAAACCCAGGATTGGATAAAACGATCCATCTTCATTGGAACATAAAGCTGATTACTATCCTCACGGAAGTAATCGTCCATGTCGACACGTACTGCTTGAGCACGATCAGAATAGTCAATCAGTGAGATCCACTGAACATTTTCAAGAGAGCGCTTCTCGATCCCTGAAGCAAACTTAATAGTCTCCAGAAGGAAAACATTATGGATATTTGAGAGACTGGGTTTCTCATTCTGCGCTCTTATCCAAGTCGTGAGTTTATCCGTCTTGAAGAGCTTAAAAGCCTGAATAAGAACCTGTTCTCGAAAATCCATCTCCCGAATGAGTGATGGATTGGATCGCCATTGATGAAACAATTCAGTAATGGCTTTTGAATAAAAATACTTATCAGCTTTTGTTCGATATTCTTTAAGTAGAATATCTTCACGAATGGTAGGACCTGACATATCTGGTTTAGTCAAACCTTCTTCATTCAAAGATACAAAACCTGATTGAAGAATGGGAAACCGGAGCTGTTGTCCATTGAACAAAGGAACAGCGTTATTTAAAGACATTTTAAACCTCCAGGGATTCTTCAACGTCTTTCAGATAACGTTCAATCTTATCTACACGACCTTGAACGTAATTGATTTCCTGTTCGATCTTAGGATCGTTCTTACCTTCATTTTGAAGCTTGAGATGAAGAAGACGAAGTTCCAAAGTCTTCTTCTTATCCTTATTGGACTTATAGCGGTTAGATTGCCATTCAGCAACAACCATTCGCATATGGTAAATAGGATTACCTGTGAAGCCTTGAATATAACTAGATTTAAACGGATCAAGTTGTTGATCGCTATACATACCCTTGAGCGCTTCATCTGTCCTGGAACTGACTACAACTTCAGGGAGAGTAAGAAGAATCTTACTGAATTCCTTATTCGGAATACCAAAATCAGACAAGAGTGAAGCAAAGTGTCCGATATTACGTTCAACGTGTTTCAAAGCAGCCGGAGAGAGTTGAAGACTTTCATCCAGTTCAGCGTTGACAGCGATCGCTTCCTGAACGTACATATAGTTCAGAAGGTCAGTAGAGAAACGAGAAATGAAGGAAAGTGCAGAAGCAGCACGAACAATGACGACTTTCTTAGCCGTCATCCCTTCAGAAACTGTCAGCTCATCGAAATCTTTTTCGACAAGTTCACGAAGATAAACAACGTTCTCTTTGACAAATTCAATACGACGATTGACCTCACCAATATAGCTCGGTTGCTTGGAAGATCCCTGAAGATCAAAGTTCCGATAGAACTGAGTAGCCAGTTCCTTATTTTTATCGGATTTGATCTTAGAAGTCTTCAGGTATTCAGTAGCAAAACGATAGGAAGGAGTAACCACTTCTTCCAATTCCGAAAGAGTGATACGAAGATCTTCAGTGATCTGATTCTTCTGAAGACTTGGCAGCAAACTCTTAACAAAATCCGTAATTTTCATTTCTTTAATCCTTGTATCAGAAGCTGATCGGAAGACCTTGATTGAAACTCTTCATGAGATCCAAAATATCCGGACCCTTACCCTTACTGGCTGATTTGATTTCTTTAAAAGAAAGATCAGTAGCAGCAGCCATACCACGCGTATAGAACGTAACACGTTCCCATTCACGATCAACCACAGCAATAATCATTGCATAGGTATTCTCAAAAGCTTTCTGACGGATCTTAACATTAGAAAGCTTACCACCCAATTTGTTCTCAACTTCACGAGCAACTTCTTCCGTGATAACAAAAATATTGGAAGCGGAAACAAGTGAAGGATTCTTGGTCAGCAAACCATACTTCTTGGCGTTATTAACGCGACGAACGATTTCTTGAAGCGTATTACTTTCATCAGAGATATTGGCTTTCTTGTACTCGTCAATCAGATCTTGACAGAAAATCAGATCTTTGATGAAACCGATACGACCAGAACGCCAAGCGTGAAAACGTTCGACCAAACTATTGTCTTCTGACTTATAAGTCAGAATATGGTTAATAGAAGCGTTAGGAATTACCGAAGACATCAGACGGATGCTAACCGGAACTTTCACAGTGCGGTCTTCACTATCTACACCAAGAACTTGCTTGGTATAGCAGATCTCAAGATTAAGGAGCTTACCAACAGAAAGGTTACTCATTTCCATAAGGTGGCTAACGGTATCCTTGTCTTGCTCCATAGAAATGATACGCTGATGAGGAAGACTGAACTCGTACGATTCCAAACAAAGATTGGAAAGAGATTCACGACCTACTTGTTCAGACAGAAGAAAACCGGTTTCATCGCGATCAGGATTAAGCTTATCCAGAATACGAACAACCTCAACGTCATTCACTTTCGTAAGAATCGAAACTGCTTGAAGATAGTAACCTGCAAAGATAGACAGCAAAGATTGAGCGACATCCGGCATGATTTCCAAAGACAAACAATCTTTGGAAAAAATAGTTAGAGGTTCAACTCGCGTCAGCTTGGTCGCTTCAGCAAGTGATTGAGTTGTATAGTAATTGGTGACGTTATTTTTGATTTCACTGATTGACTTTGCAATGGTTTGCAGTGTCGTATTGACAATATTGATATCCATCTCAAACTCCCTTTTCTCAAACATTTAATAGGAAAGACCCGAACATGGCGAATTCTACAATCGTTCCTTACTCGCTGGACGATTACTTCCAGAATACACCGATTGGCTCATTAGATAAAGCAATCGGCAATAACCTATACGGAATTAATCACCGACAGATTCCTGGACTGGTTCCTTCTAATAAGGATAGTTACGGTTTAACGTTTTTTGTAAGACCTCAACTTAACCTTCAACCTGATAATATTCGTAATGATAGAAGGTTTAGTCCTTTGATGTCTGGAAATGCTTTAACTATTCAAAGATATGTTAGGACAACACTTGACCCTAGATTAGTTGCCGGGTATATTTTTAATGAGAATAAGATTCCAGGGATTCCATCTCCTTTGTTAGATAACGATATGGCATTCATTCCTATCCTTACAAACAATTTGAATACCATATCCGGTTGGCCTGATTTAACAGCACCCACGCATCAGTTTAGTCCTGGTTTGTATAACGAAGGTTATAGTTTAGTAGACGGTATTACACGGAATTATGAAACATTTGACATCGATGCTTCTTTTAGAAATACTAAAGGAGATCCGATTCTGTATATGTTTTATATCTGGCTTCATTATAGTTCATTAGTCTTTGAAGGAAGATTTGTTCCTTATATCGATTTCATTACTGAAAATGAAATCGATTATAATACTCGAATCTATCGTCTAGTACTTGACCCTCAAAAGGAAACAGTTAAGAAGATAGCAGCAACAGGTGCTGCTTTTCCTATCAGTGTTCCGACAGGTAGTTTCTTCGACTATAATAATGAACGTCCTTATAATGATCAAAACAAAGATATCACTATTCGTTTCAGGTGTATGGGCGCTGAATACTTTGATGATATTTTAATTAAAGAATTCAATGAAACGGTGGTAATTTTTAATCCTAATATGTCTGACCGTTATCGTGAAGGATCCATGGTAAAAGTCAGTAAGAACTTAATCAGCATGTTTAATAATCGAGGATACCCTCGTATCAATCCGAACAGTAATGAACTAGAATGGTGGGTCTATGCTGATCAATTTAACGCACGCACATCTAGTTTTCTCAAGAATAATTTCATCGAAAATCCGCAATTGCAAGACCAACAGTTTACTGGAGATTAAAACATGCCTGATGTTACTGAATATCGTTCTGTTACAATTAAAGAAGTTGTTGATCGCTTAGATCATTATAAAACTAACCCTAGCGGTATTCAAAGGGTTATCTTTGAAGTTTTAGAAGAAGTCACCAATGGTGAAATTAATATTGTTGATCCTACTTCTCCTTTTGTATTTACATTGGAAGCCAGTTCTGTAAATACGGCATTGGCTGTCAATGAGTATATGTTGAATCTTCGTAAGCAATATCCTGTTCTAGCAGCAGAAGAACAAGAGTTGTATTACCATATGTCAGATAAAGATTTCTTGAATCGTTTTGCAACACCTGCTAAAACTGTTTTTACAGTAGTGATTCAAGTTGATGAACTGATGAACAAAATGGTTTATGACTCAGTTGAATTGTGTCATAAAACTATTATTCCGCGAGATAGTCAATTTAAACTGGATGACTTGGTTTTTACATTACAATATCCAGTTGTGATTCGTAAGTTTGAAAACGGTGTTGTTCAAGTAAGTTATGACGGAACAATCCCTTCTCCTTTTCAAACATTAAAAACCAATATCATCGATTATACCGGTCGTAAAGACGCCGAGAATGTCAGTTGGTTATTCTTTGATCTTGATCTTCATCAATTTAAAATTGAAAGTTCTACGTTCCCTTTACAGAAGGGAAGTGTATTTTCACAGAACATTAATTTCACTGACCAGTTTTATTACCTGAGAGCTTTCTATAAAAAAGAAACTGATGGTTCTTGGATCGAGTTTAAAACGACGCATACTGACCAGGTGTTTGATAACACGGAACCTACGGCAGTTGTAAAAGTCTATTCAGATGACAAATATGTAACAGTATTCATTCCTATGATTTACTTGATGAATGAATTACTGACTGGACAAGTACGGTTTGATCTCTATACCACAAAAGGTAAGATCACTGTTAACTTATCTAATTATAAAATTAACGCGTTTACATTGAAAGCAATGGCTTTAGATGAAGAACGTGATATCAATAGTTTTACGAATAGCTTTTTGAATATCAGTCATTACACTTATTGTGATAAAACAATCTCCGGCGGTACGAACGGTTTAACGTTTGAACAACTCCGTGAACGTGTCATCATGAATAGCGTTGGTGAACAACAGTTACCGATCACCAATATTGAACTTGAAGCTTCAGTGAATAATTACGGTTTTGAATTAGTCAAGAATATTGATGTTTTAACTAATCGTGTTTTCTTAGCAGTTCAAAAGCTTCCAAAGCCTATTAATACTAAATTGATCACAGCGGCTAACATAGGTATCTCTACCTATATCAGTCGTCTAGAATACTTGAAAACGCTAAGTACGGTTAAAGACAATACTGACCGTATTACTATTTTGTCTAATAATCTTTTTATTAACAATAATGGTGTCATTACTTTGGTTGAACAATCCGGTATTGAATTACTGTTACTGATGAATAAAACTGCTATGGTCAATCAGATCAATAGCAACTACTATAGTTATAATCCTTTTTATTACGTATTGGATAATAGCCAGACAACTGGATTTGAAAGTCGAATCTACAATCTTGACTATCCTGTTGCAAGTGACTTGAGTTATATCAGTCAAAATCAAACACTACAACTCGCTGTCAACACTGGGCAAGTTGAATTTATTAAAATTGCAGAAGGTTATCGTTTAAAAGTACTGACAAAATCAGGTAATTTCTATAAGCAATTGTCCGATGGTAACGTGGATATTCAGCTTGCCTATTATCCTGTTGGTGAAACCGATTTGGCTTATATTAACGGTACTCTGTTTGATCATACTGAAACAGGTGAGCGTATTTATACTTTTGATATCGTTACTAACTACGATATCAATCCTGACAACTTACTGTGTATCACTAACGGTAAGATGTTCAATAACGAATTGACTGAGACATGGATCAATATGGATCATGAATTCCATTTATTCTATTTGACCAATAGTATTCCTACTAACTATATCGCAGATGAAGCAGATGGTTTAGTTGGGAAGTTTCTGTTGGGTAATGGTTTCTGCGCCATCACACATGAAACCATTCAACTGACTTTGGGTTCTGTATTGAAGAATCTATGGTCAAGAAGTCGATCCCTACCAAGTGGTTTGAAATATCAAACACATACAGTAGATGTTCCTTTAACCTATACACAAACAGTTTATGATACAGATCCTGTTACCGGATCTATCTTCAAGGTAGAAAACGGACAAATTGAATATCTGGTTTTACACCAAATAGGCGATCCTGTTTTGGATGATAACGGTGAACAGGTTTATAAACACCGTAAAGGAGATATTGTTCTTGATAACAATAATAATCCTCTTATTGAAACATCCGTTACTACCAATCGTGAAATCGATCTATTGCTAGTAGATGGTAAATACTATTTTGCTACAGATTCTGCTTTCAAAGATTATCGAAATGAGATGGCAGGGATTTTGGATACGTGGATCACGCAAGATATCACGGAGATTCAAAATACTCTCTTGGAACAATCCAAGATCTATTTTTATCCTAAGACTACTATTGGTAAGGTAAAGATCATCACCGAAGATCAAGGTGAAGACTATATCAACGCTGAACAGAGTCTGACTATTGATCTGTATGTCAATGCAAAAGTTTATAATGACGTCAATGTAAGATTGTCTTTGAGTAATAATACGATCAAACTGCTGGATACGTATATCAGTAATCTGATCGTGAATACCACGGTGATCACTCAAGCATTGAAAGCCATGTATGGTGATAGTGTTTTGACAGTAGATATGGCAGGTATTGGTGACGATAAGAACTATCGGATCATCACCTTGGCCAGTGAGCATAATCGTCTTTGTTTGAAGAAGATTCTCGAGATTCAACAAGACAATACCTTGATCATTAAAGAAGACGTAACCATCAACTTCCACAAAGTCAGCTAAGTGTAAAGGAAACACGATGAGAAAAGTTTACCAACCGAGTCTGGATGATTCGTGGGGTGCCGTACCTATTGATAACGGCGGTAGTAGTTCTAAGAAACTTCCTACAGCGATTCAGTATTTGGGTCTTTTAACCAATAGCTCTATGGGCACTGAGCATGGAAGTGCTGATCTGGATGCAAATGGTAAAGTCAAACATATCAATCTTCCTGATAGCATCATCAGTGAAGTTGTGAATGTATCCGGTCCTAGTTCGCTTAAGATCAATCAAACCGGGATTTATACCATTACTGACTTTGATAGCGCAATGAACTATGTCATTGCTGCTATTTCAGGTATCGTGACACGTAATGGTGATACGATTACCTATACGGCAGATGCAAGTCCGGGTAATGGTGGTTTTACGCTTAATGGAAAAGCTTATATCATTCCTGTAACCTATTATTCCGTTGTAACGCCTAATGTCACTTCTCCTACTAATGGTCAAAGTGGTCTGAGCGGTACGGTTAACTTCAGTAGCAATGCATTTGCTATGGAAGGTGGCACAGATACTCATCAGGTTTCTGATTGGCAATTATCCACTCAAGCTAATTTTGCTACTTTGGTAAATAGCACTTCGGGAGACAGCGGTAATAAGACTTCCTGGACAGTCAGTAATCTGAACCCTAATACCAGTTATTATGTTCGAGTAAGGTATAAAGGAGTGGTGTCTGAGTATAGTGACTGGAGTCCAGTGATTAACTTCACCACTTCAGCTACATTTGCTCCCAACGCACCTGTGATCATGACTCCGTCAGATGGAGAAACAGGCGTGGCGATCGCGCCAACCATCGTGGCTGGTCCTTTTAATTCACCGGGTATAGATGAACACTACAGTACGGATTGGCAGATTTCTACGGATAGTATCTTTAGCAATATTATTTCATCTGCTACCGATGACACTCTTAACAAGTATGTTTGGAATGTAACTGGATTGTCTGATCTGACTCAGTATTACATTCGTGCTCGTTATAAAGGTTCTACTTACGGTTACGGAGCTTGGAGCGCTACTGTTGGGTTTGTAACGATTCAAGCCAATTCTATCAACACTCCGTCGATTTCTAGTCCTGCCAATGCTTCAGATGGGAATAGCTTGTCACCGAGTCTGTCATCCAGTGTTTTCACTGTAACTGGTGGTTCTGACACGCATCAAAGTACTGATTGGCAGATCGCTACTGATTCCGGTTTCACCAATATCGTTAAATCCACAACAGGCGATACGGTTAATAAGACCAGCTGGTCTGTGACTGGTTTAACGCCTGGGTTGATTTACTATGTAAGGGTGCGCTATAAAGGAGCAGCGTTACCTTATAGCGCATGGAGCACGACCAGTCATTTTGGTACAATACATTTGAACACACCTAGCATCACTAGTCCTACAACAGGCGCGACTGGATTGATGCCTAGTATGACTTTGTCAGGTAGCGCTTTTGGTGTGACTGGTGCTTCCGATACGCATGCTTCTTCTACGTGGCAGATCGCTACAGATCCAGGTTTTACCAATATTGCTGTTGAATCTGTGAATAGCACCACGAATAAAACGTCGTGGACTGTCAATTTGAACTTGAATACGACTTATTATGCGCGAGTTCGCTATACTGGTACTACTTATGGTACAAGTAACTGGAGTTCTACAATTAGTTTCAGTACTGTAGCTAATTATAGTCCGAATACACCTAGTATCACCAGTCCTACTGGCGGTGCAACTAATCAAGGACCGAAAGTTTCGTTTACGAGCTCGGCATTTGTTATGAGCGGCGGAACTGCGACACATACTTCGACTGATTGGCAAGTTGCGAGCGATAATGGTTTTGCAACTATCGTATCGAGTGCAACCGATGATACAACTAATAAAGTTAGTTGGACATCCGGTAATTTAACTGTTAATACAACTTTCTATGCGCGTGTTCGTTATAAAGCCAGTAATGGTATTTATAGTGCGTGGAGTAATGTTATTAGTTTCACGACCAAGCCAACTTATCTTCCTATCAATGAAGAAGCTATTATTTCCGGTGGATCATCGACAACTTACGGTGTATCAATGTCTATGGATGATACTGGAACACGGCTTGTTGTCGGCGACGATAGTTTAATTTACGGCTATTATAATTATGGAGCTGTATATATTTATTCTAAAGCCAGTGGAAGCTGGGTACTCGAAGCTGCATTTACAGGTTATCCCGCTAACTATACAGCAGGTGGAACTAATTACATCGGAACTCCTGCAGTGGGTCAACCTAATCCAGTTTATAGTGATCAGGCGTTTGGTAATACAGTATCTATAAGCGGAGATGGTTCGCGAATTATAATTGGTGCAAAACAATTCCAAGGATATAGCGGTTACAGTTGCGGGCGTGTTCTTATATTAGTTCGTTCTGGAACTACTTGGACAATTGAAAAACAAATTTATGGCAATTACAATTCATCGGATCAGTGGGGTACTAATGTATGTATAAGTAAAGATGGTGCTTTTATTGCTTTTTCGGATCGCTATGCTGGCGGAGGTTATATAGTCGGCAGAGTCATAGTTTATAGCCGTTCCGGAACTACATGGTCGCTAATTGTTTACAATTTAGGTTTCTCTAAAGTAATGCAAGGTACTCATGCTGATGTTGGATCAGACATAAAATTCTCTCGAGATAATTCTAGAATTTTTATTGTAGAAGGTTATTTGGGTTACGTTTATGTTTATGCGTTGTCAGGCGGAACAAGTTATCAATACGAATCAACTATTTCATTAGGTTATACTAGGTCATATTCTAAAATGACTGTAAATAACGATGGAAGTATGTTTCTTATAGGCATCACCAGTGCCAATAAAGTCCTTATGTACAGTCGTTCAGGAACAACGTGGTCACTAACTACAAATTTTCAAGCAGCTAGTCCTATAACAGGAGAAGCTTTTGGTAGTAGTGTATCTATGAACAGTAGCGGCGATACTGTTTTAGTAGGCGCTTTTAAAGCAGTGATAAACGGTGTTCAACAAGGCCGTGCTTTTATCTTTACGCGCTCCGGAAATAATTGGTCACAACAGGCAGTTATTACTCCTGCTGTTCAGGTGGCTGGTAATTTTGGAAGAATAGTTGAATTAGCTAATGATTTATCTCGAGCGGCGATTACAAGTAATGGGACTGATTACGTTAGCGGAATTGTAGGTAAGGTTTATCTGGAGTTTTAATAGCGCGTAGACAGAGATCTCCGGGAGCTCAAGCTCCCGGAGATCTCTTTTGCTTTTTACAGTTTCTTCAGTTCTTTAAACAAACTCTTAACTGTTGTCGTTAACAGCATAATCTGATTAGTATCCGTCAGAGAATTGAACAGGAAATTACTGATTCGAGTGATCTCACCGGCGTTTTCAGTCAGCTGTCTTTCAACAATCTGAATATTACCCGCACCGGTTTCACGAATTTCTTTCAGACGTTCAATATGCTTCTTGAAGTCTTCTTCCAGATTCTCAAACTGTTCCCAGCGATCTTGAGAATAATATTCAACCAGATCGATGATAGCAACCGGAGCTTCAGGACTAGAAGGACGGTTGATCTTCTGAAGAATATGCGTTCTCAGTTGTAGGCACTGATCCAGAATGGATTTGATAGATTCTAGATAGCTCGCAATTAATCCGCTATCAACATTGGGTAGTTGAATCAACTTAAAATCAAAACTACCAATCGGTTCATTAACAATATTGATAAACCTATTCTCGTAAGGAATCACTAAATTTTTATTCTCTTTCAGAAGCTGAAGCAGATCTGTATTTTCATAACGAACCGTTTCTAACAGATCTTTGAGAACTTCCAGAGAAGACAAAGATTTCTCAACAACATCAACCACATCTTGAAAGTTATTTAGAAGAAGCTCATAGTTCGAAATAACTTCAGCTTCTTCTTGAGCAATGCGCGTCTTCATGAACTTGCATGCTTTACTGAAATTAATGCCAGTGGGTTTTTCACTGAACATTTGAATAGGAAAAGATTCAGTAACATAGTTACCAAAAGACTTATCGATATAAGCTGCTGCTTTTTGATCCATACTTTCTTGACCCATAATGTTAGACTCAACATCTTTAAGGTCAATCAGCTTCGTATGTCCATCTTCTACCAATTTGAATACAATATTGCTATTCAATAGTTTTTCAGTGTCTTCAGCTGACAAAATGGAAGATTGTTGATTATTGGTATCTGTATTAACGCCAACAACAGTTGTTTCAGCAGGAAGGGTTTGCTGACCCGGTGACACCACTAGGTCGTCATCCACTACACCGTTGTTATGAAGATCGTCTAAGACGTTATCATTGAGCGCCATCTTTGTTCTCCAACAGAAGTTCATTTAGAATCTGAGTAAAACGCATATTAGCTTCGGTGATTATAGTTCCTTCATTCTTGATTACATCTAGAACAGCGCAATCAAACATCTTGCTGATCTTAAAGAAATCACATACAGCACTTTCTTTATTAATAGCCAACACATGTTGACTGGGATAGAGAGCTTCGTATCGATATTGATAAAACTTCTTGGTATAATCCAAAACTGTATTTACGTCTAGAACAACCAGACTATTCAGACGGTTAATCAAACCTTCTACTGTGATACGATGTTGAGTATTATAAAAAGCCGTAATATCGGTCGCTTCACTGGGAAGTGTAAGTTTGGAAGCCAGAACACGAGCAATAGCCAAACTAACAGCTTTCGAACGCGATTGAAGATTAGAGCTGATAAACCCAATATACATCTGGCTTTGATGGCTGAGTTTGGTGAGTTCATACGACATGATGTTTATCCTTGATGTTGAAGTTGAGCAGATTTCACAAATAGGTCATTGAAAGCAAGACTTTCTAACAGCTGTTGTTCTTTGATACTACTTAATGCGTCGCGATTAGATTTGAAGAACAGATTACCCAGGATATTGAATATGCTCTTATATTGCTCGACATCTTCCATGATCCCATCGATTGTATGAATATTATCAAGGATTTCTTTAACTTGAATCTTAATTTCATCGTCAGCAAGATTCATGTTCTTAATCATACCTACGTATTCGTTACGAATACGCGCATAACGAACGCGCAGTTCATCATAAGTGTAATCTTTATTCTTCTCTCCGGAAGCCAGCAGAATCAACCAGAAAAAGAAAATTAACAAAAGCGTTAAAGGAAACATTCCTGCAACAACAGTGCCAATAATACCCACTGTTAAATACAAGGAACCAAAAGCGTTCATAATCATTGAGAATATTCTAGCAGCTCGAACACGTTCCGGACTAAAATATTCAATCGTTATCTTATCTAACCCAGTAACCAACGGACGACCGTATTGAAAACGAGTAGCAAAATTATCAGCTAACTGCTCAAAAGAAGTTTCATCGTATTTAGATTCTTTAAGTTGCTGACTTACACTTCCCATTACAACTTTAAACCAAGCGTAACCGGCTACAATTTTCGTACCATTTATAATCTTCTCCACATCGGCTTCTGTTACTTCTTCATTAATATGTTTTAAATTTTTAAAGATATATGAGATATTTTTTTCTTTTTTATTTTTTGATAAATCTTTAGCAATTTGTGCTAAAATTTGATTATTAGTATTCAATCGATCACTGTATTCACATACTTCAAATATATGACCTAACTCATGAAACATCACCGCAACTGTTTCTTGAACTGATAAATTAAACTGAAAAAATAACTGAGAAAAGTTCATATAAAGCGTATTCTCATATTCACTGAAAACACCGCCTAATTTCGCTTTCTTCAAATCCACAAATCCAACTTTGTTATTGGATTCTCTTAGAAGTTTTTCTTGATCAGGAATATCGACATTCCCTCTCCAAAAGTCATGAAGAAAAATGTGGTGTGTCGTTGGATAAAATGGAAGAACTGCTGCTAAAATAGAATTCGTAACAACTTTGACCTTGATTCCTAGTCGATCAAAGATTGCTTTCTTTAATAATTCAACTTCAATACTATCTCGAACGTCCTTATTTCCTTTATAAATTCGATCTTTCATTTTCTGATGAAGTTCAGTCAAGATAGCTTCCATCTTGATCCCGAATTTATCGTCTTGATAATCAATCATCTCCAA
>Ga0268298_10001300_pt1 | contig 29875 bp, 24 predicted proteins | sample WWTPWeurt_MetaG_FD_194462 | JGI IMG/M metagenome (GOLD analysis project Ga0268298, IMG submission 194462) | Activated sludge microbial communities from WWTP in Nijmegen, Gelderland, Netherland - WWTP Weurt | ecosystem: Engineered > WWTP > Aerobic digester > Activated sludge | place... | reverse complement strand
TCTCACGCAGACTGAACGACTTGATTCGCGAGGTGACGAGCGCAACCGATGACACGATGAAGCGCACCTTGATGCTTTCGGAGACCACGGCAACCGGGACTGCGAAACCATCCAGTGCGCGTTTGAGCCGGCGGCGCTGATCCGGGGTTGGACCACCACCGTCCGTGATGACGAGCACCCGCGTGTCCACGAGACGCTTCGGGTCGGAGGAGAGCAGACGCAGGCATTCGTCCCATTCTGCATCCGACGGAGTTTCTCCATTCTCCCGAAGAACCAGGAGCGGACCGAGGCGTCGCGTGACCATGTTGGTGGGCATTCTGCGTTCCTAGTGAGTGATGGGCGTGAAGCGCGCGAAGAAGTGGCCGAGCACCTCGGGGCGCTCGACCAGAGCGTAGCCGCGATTTTGGGGGGCTACTTCGAGTACACGTTTCGTCACTTCCGCCACGTAGTCGAGGTGACCCGTACCATAGACACGCCGGGGAATCGCGAGCCGAGCGAACTGGAACATGCGTTCCTCGATTTCGCCCGTCTTCGCGGAGACCGTGTGCATGGGGAATGGTGCGGCACCGATGCGAATACCTCCTTCCAGGTAGTAGTCCGCGCAGAGCGCGATGGTGGGGTTCTTCTCTGGGGGCAAGTGCGGGTAGATGGAGCCGACGTCGAGGAAGACCCCGGACCCGCCGGCAGGGCGGCTGACGACGGCACCCTTCCGTTCCATGGCCTCTGCCAGGTACCGGACCTGGCCGACGCGATGCGCGAGGTAGTCCTGGTCGAGGGCCTCTTCGAGCCCCACGGCAATGGCCTCGAGGTCCCGCCGCGCGAGGCCGCCGTAGCTCGGAAAGCCCTCGTAGAGCACGAGGCGCTCGCGCGCGCGCTGCGCGAGGTTCTGGTCGCGCGTGGCGATGAAGCCGCCGATGTTGGTCATTGCGTCCTTCTTGGCGCTGACCCAACAGCCATCCGCGAGCGACATCATCTCGCGCACGATGTCGCGCACCGTCCGATCGCGCTGACCGCTCTCGAGCTCGCGGACGAACCAAGCGTTCTCGGCGAAGCGGCAGGCGTCCAGGAAGAGGGGGATCTGGTGTTTGTCGGCCAAGCGACGCACTTCGCGAATGTTCTCGAGCGACACGGGAGACGAGCAGGCAAAGTTGTTGAGAATCGTCACCACCACCAGCGCGACCCGCTCGTGGTGCCGCGCGAGGGCCGCCTCGAGCTTGGCGAGGTCGAAGTTGCCCTTGAACGGGATCGCCTCCTGGAAGTTCCAGAGCGCGTCTCCGACCAGATCGACCGGCAATGCTTTGCGGTTTTCGACGTGGGCCCGCGTGGTATCGAAATGCGTGTTGCTGAGGACGATGTCCCCGGCGTCCACCAAGAGCTCCATCAGGATGTTCTCGGCCGCGCGGCCCTGATGCGTAGGGACCACGTGCTCGAAACCGGTCACCTCGCGCACCGCCGCTTCGAAGCGCTTGTAGCTCTTCGATTGCATGTACGCTTCGTCGCCGCGCATGAGCGCAGCCCATTGCTCGTCGCTCATCGCGCTCGTGCCGCTGTCGGTGATGAGGTCGATGAAAACGTCGCCGGAGTCGAGGAACACCGGGGAACAGCCGGCCTCTGCCAGGATGCGCTCGCGCTCTTCGCGCGTCGGCAGTCGCACTTTCTCGACCACCTTGGTGCGGTAGGGCGCGGCCAGCGTCCGCGCGAAGAGCTCACGAGCGAAATCCGTCATCGGCCGAGCTCAGAAGATGCCCGGGCCCGGAGTCAGGATCTTGTCCGGATCGTACTTCTTCTTGAGGTGGACCAGGTCGTGCCAGAAGTTGCCGTAGTGCTGCTTCCAGTCCGCTTGGCTGAACTCCAGCGAGCCGATGGGATAGCGCGTGCCTCCGACGGCGCGCGCTTGCTCGAACAGCGTGCGGTTTCGCGCGAGCATCTGGGCCTGCCAAACCGGGTCCTCACCGGGGCCAGCCGCCGCAGTCAGGATGTCGAACAGGAACACCCAATCGGAATTCGGCACTCGCATCATCGGGCGCGTCAGCTTCGAGCGCTTCTGCGGGAAGATCAGCAGGAAGCCTGTGGGGCCGACGTCCGCCGGCGTCAGGTTCGGTACCACCGACGAGACGTAGCTCTCGACGCTGGAACGCGGCAAGAACACGTCGTACCAGGGATGCTGGACGCCATCCCAGAGACCGATGGCTTTGAAGAAGTCGATGATGACGTTCACACGCATGCCGTAGGCCAGATACGGCATGTCTTGGACCTCGGCGGCGCTCGCCGGAACGTTCAAGCCACGCATCAAGAAGTCGTCGTCGGGCGGGGACGACGGTTCGTAGAACTTGGTGGCGGTGAGCTGATAGACCCAACCTCCAGCAGGGTTCGGGAAGCCGAAATTGTAGAGATCGTCGAGTTCACCGCGGTCGAGCAGCGTGAACAGGTTCTGGAAGAACGAGGCGGCGTCGGTGTGGTTGATGAGGTAGACGCGCGCCATGCTCGGTGCCGGCACCAGGTCCACCACTGCGCGCGTGATGATCCCGAGCTGGCCGAGTCCGGCGAGCACGCCTTCGAAGAGCTTCTTGTTCTGGTGCTGAGAGCACCACATGACGTCGCCTTCGCCCGTCACCACCTGCAACGCGCGCACGCGGTCGACCTGCGCGCCCTGGCGGTTGGTCGACGAGACCCCACCCACGGACAGCGTGCCGCCGATGGAGAGACCGAGGTAGCCGGTCAAGACCGGCGGCGTGAGCCCCAGCGGCACTGCGGCGTTCAAGAGCTCGTCCCACTTGGCTCCGGCGCCGACGTCCGCGGAATTCGAGTCGATGGAATGAATCGTCGAGAGCGACCGCATGTCGATCACGAGACCGCCGTCAACCATGTTCTGGCCGAAGGTCGTGTGGGCCTGGCCGCGCGCGGCGACTTGGATGTCGTGTGCGCGCGCGTAGCAAATCATCTTCTGGATGTCGGCTACCGACCCGGGCTTGAGGACGGCAACCGGAGTGTGGTGGATGGCGTTACCCGCGTCGATCGCGTAAGGGGCGAGCGCGGCCGGGTCGACGATCAGCTCACCGTCGAGCTCGGGGAGGTCGTCGCAGTCGTGACCGTGCCCATTGCAGTGACCATTCCCGTGACCCCACACCCATGCGCGTGCGCTGTTGCTGAAGCCGAATACCGTCAGAGCCCCCATCCCAGCGATCAGGTCCCGTCTCGTGAGCATTCTCGTTCCTCCTCGTCGCGTGGGCTCGAGAGACGAACACATCGCGACTCTACGAGAGCTACGCGGCGACCTCGATGGCAGCAACGTGTTTCACTTCACCCTTCGGGGTGAGCACACTCGAGATCGCTGAACACGTGCCGTGTCCTGCGCGCGCTGAAAATGCCGGCGGGAGTCAAGCGCCTTCGTAACGTCAAAATTCTGACACCAGACCTCGGCCACGCTCACCCCTAGGGGGGATTGCCGCCGAAACCACGGCTGGTTCGGGCGCAAAAGGCCAGCGGGCCGCATTCGTCCTCTTGTCAGGGAGAAGCGAATGGTGCTCTAGATTTGAGGGATGCTTGGGCGCTTCTTGGTCGTCGATCCCGACGCGTCGACCGCCGCAGCCGTGGCTGAAACCTGTCGGTTGTTCCGGGTGACCGAGGTCGCGCACGACTTCACCACGGCCGCTGCCATCATCGAGTCGCCGAAACGCCTCGTGGCGTTGATCACCGAGATCGACCTCGTCGACGGCGATGGACTCACGCTGTGCCAGACCGCACGCAAGCAGCGTCCGCTCCTTCCCATCCTGGTGCTGACGGCGCTCGCCGAGCCAAAGCTCATCAACGCGGCGCACGCGCTGCGCGCCGAATACCACTGCAAGCCCACGCATCGGTCCGCGATCCGCGGATTTCTGCGCCGCGCCGTAGCGTTCGAACGCGTAGAAGACCAGCGCATCACCTGGGCGGTCGACGAAATGGGTCGCCGGCACGCGCTCACGGCGCGCGAAGTCGACCTGCTCATCGCGGCGTTGGCGGGCGTGCCGCGGAAGACTCTCACCGACGAGCTCGGCGTCACCGAGAACACGCTGAAGACCCAGGTCCGCGGACTCTTGCGCAAGGCGGGCGCCGCCACGCTGGACGACTTGGCCCGCGCCACGTTGCAACTCGCCCTCACGGACAGCGACCCGCGCCACCTCCATCTGCCTCCGGAATCGAACCACCCAGGGCCGCCCAGCATCCGACCTTCGGGTACACAACCCAAGGTGAACGTCAGCGCGGAAGCCCTGGACGAGTTCCGCAAGCAGCACGGCTGAGCGTCACTGGCTGCATCGACCCGACACGCACTTGGGGCTGCACATCCAGGCCGCGCACTGCACCTCGTAGTTGCAGCCAGCGGCGTGGAACTCCTTGGCGATGGGCTCGAGGCGGCGCGCCGTCTCGGCGTCGGTCACGCCGCCGCAACCGCCCCCTTCCGCGCCGTGGCAGGCGCAATCGGCGTCGGTCGAGCAAGACCCCGACTGCTTCGAGAGCTCTGCGGCGAATCGGCCGCGAAGCTCGGAGCAACGCACCATCTTGGTGCCGCGCTTGCAGCCGGGCGCGAGGGCGAGCACCGCACCGAGAAGTGCGATGCTCACCGTCGAAGCCGACCGCATGCGCTCAGCTCTTGGCGTCGCCGCGAGCGAAGATGCTCGCGACGTTGTTCCAGACGTCGGTGGCGCTGACCTCGTTGTAGCCGAAGTAACGCATGAGCCGACTCTTGATGATGTCGATCTTCTCCTGCGTTTCCTTGTCGACCACGGCCGAGACCAAGGTCTTCAGCTTGATGCTGTCCTTCTGGTCTTCGAACAGCTTGAGCTCGAGCGCGCGGCGCAAGCGATCGTTGGACTGCCAGTCGAACTTCTTGCCCTCCACGGCGCGCGCGCCGATGTAGTTCATGATCTCGCGACGGAAGTCGTCTTTCCGGTTGTCGGGGACCTCGATCTTCTCCTCGATGGAGCGCATGAGGCGCTCGTCGGGCTCCTCGTCCTGACCGGTGTACTTGTTCTTGACCTTCTCCTTGAGAGTGTAGGCCTTGATGTTGTCGATGTAGTTGGCCGCGAGCTTGGAGATCGCCTCTTCGTCGGCGCTGATGGCGCGCTGCACCTCGTTCTTGACGATCTCTTCGTACTCGCGCTTCACGAGGCCGATGACCTCTCGATAGCGCTTGCGCTGCTCTTCGCTGGTGATGAGCGAATGGTGGGTGAGGCCCTTCTCGAGCTCGTTCAAGACCATGAAGGGGTTGATGGTCCCCTCACCCACCTCGCTCACCAGGGCGTTCGAGATCTTGTCCTGCACGTAGCGCGGGCTGATGCCTTCCATGCCCTCGCGCTTGCTCTCTTTGCGGAGCTCCTTGACCGTGTCTTGCGTGTAGCCCGGCAGCACCTTGCCGTCGTAGAGCTTCATCTTCTGAACGAGCTGGAGGTTGTGCTTCTTGGGCTCTTCGAGCCGAGTCAAAACGGCCCACATGGCCGCGACTTCCAGCGTGTGCGGAGCGATGTGGCGCCCTTTCACCCGCTCCTGCGAGAAGTCCTTCTCGTAAATCTTGATCTCGTCCGACAGCTTCGTGATGTACGGGATGTCGATTTTGATGGTGCGGTCGCGTAGCGCTTCCATGAACTCGTTGTTCAAGAGCCGCTTGTATTCCGCTTCGTTGGTGTGCCCGACGATGACCTCGTCGATGTCGGTCTGGGCGAACTTCTTGGGCTTGATGCGGTGTTCCTGCGAGGCACCCAAGAGATCGTAGAGGAATGCCACGTCGAGCTTCAGAACCTCGACGAACTCCACGATCCCGCGATTGGCGATGTTGAACTCGCCGTCGAAGTTGAACGCGCGGGGATCACTGTCCGAGCCGTATTCGGCGATCTTTCGGTAGTTGATGTCGCCGGTGAGCTCGGTGGAGTCCTGGTTCTTCTCGTCCTTCGGCTGGAACGTTCCGATTCCGATGCGGTCTTTCTCCGAGAGCACGAGGCGCCGGGCGCGGACGTGGTTCTCCACGACCTTGCCCCAGTCACCCTGGTACTTCTCCATCAAGCCCTTGAAGATGAAGCGGCTCGCCGGGTCGAGCTCGCCATCGACACGCACCTTGTACTTCTCGTTGGAGAGGTGGAGCTTGTCGACGGCCTTTTCGCGCCACTCGAGCGGGATGAGCTTGAGCGGATCTTCGTGCATGGGAGAGTCGAAGACGTCGGCGCCACCGGAACCGAGGCCCGTCCCGGACAGGTTGACCCAACGGAAGGTGAAGAGCGCACCTTCGGGGCTGCCGCAGTAGCGCTCGAGTCCCTTCTTCAAGAGGCGAGCGATGGTGCTCTTGCTCGATCCCACCGGTCCGTGCAGCAAAATGACGCGCTTCTCGGGTCCGTAGTTCTCGGCGGCTGCCTTGAGCACGCTCATGAGCCGCATGATCGGGATGTCGAGACCGAAGATGGCGTCGCGACCCAGATCCGCTTCGTCGCGGAAGAAGTTGTAGCGGATGAGCCGCTTCTTGTTGTCGATGTACTCCTCGGTCCCGTAGGAGATCACCATGTCGTAAACGCGCTGGAACGCGTTGCGCGTGACCTGCGGGCGCTCGCGGACGATGTTCAGGTATTCCTCGAAGCTCCCTTCCCAGGAGAGATCGCGATACCGGTCGTAGTCCTGCATGGCGGCGATGGCGGCCACCATGTTGGTCTTGCCCTTGTCACTCGCGGTGTAGCCAGAGTCGGTCATGGGTCCCTTTCGGTGCCGCTCAGCATAGCTCGGAGCGCGCTCGGCGTCCCCGATCGCTCGCCGCGCCCGAGAGCGCTGAAAACAGCGCGAAGATCAAGGTTTCGAGAACGCCGCGAGGGCGGACTCGACCGGGTCCCGCGCCGGCTTGTTGGCTCCGTCGGACGCCACGAGCCCGAGCGAACACGCGAGGGCCACGGCGGCAGGATTCCCCGGCGCGCCCAGGGCCGCCGCGCGCTCGGAGCACGCCTCGTCGGTCGATTCGTTCAGGCCGTCGACGGCGACGAAGGGAAAACGTTCGCGGCGCGTCACGAGGGCCTGGAACAACGCCTCGTAGAAAGCGCGCTGCTGCTCGAGCGAGCTGCCCGCGAGCGTTGCGCTCGGGTAGCCGACGGCCTGAAGCCAGACCGGGCGCGGAGCGGAAGTCTCGGCGTCGCCCGCGTCGGCGGTGAATGCAGCGGCGAGCGCGTCGAGATCCTGCGACGCTGCCGTGGGCGGGCGAGCCTGGAACCCGACATCCACGGGGTAGTAGCTCGCGACGACCATGTCCGAGATGCCGACGAGGCTCGCGACCTCGGCGCTCGTGCCCGCTGCGAGTGCGGTCGCGCCGAAGGTGACGCCGATGGAGCTACTCGGCGGGCGAGCCGGGTGCTTCTTCGCATAGGTGACGGCGTGAGTGACCAGCGCCACGAGATCCGTTTGGTTCTTCGCGCTCGCGACCGCGAGGTATCGATCGAGCTCGTTGCCGAAAGAAAGCCCAGCGAGCTCGTCGCCGAAGGTGGCGAACACTTTGTCGACGAGCGCGTCGAGACTCGCGAAGACCGGCGGCTCTGCCCAGCCGGCGGCGCTGCCGGCCGGGCGCGCGTCCAACGTGCGGTCGACCAGCTCGACGCACAATAGGATCTTCCGATCCGAGCCGGCGTGGAGCAGAGACATCCCCTGGAGAGCGCCCCAACTCTCCGGGTTCGGCGCAAGAGGGCCCTGGAACAGTGAGTCCCAGCGGCGGCTCACGCTGATGGCGCGCGACCCGAGCGCAATCGTTTCGAGGCGCGCACGCTTTTCGTCCAACGGTCCCGGCCCCGCATCGGGCGCATGCGCCGGCGAAGCGATGACGCCGAGGCGCAGTGGAGCGAGTGGCGCGTCGCTCACCCCCGCGTCCGAGCCCGCTTCTCCGGCCGCGCCCCCGCTCGCGGCGTCGGGTTTGCCGCCCGTGCCGCCTTTTCCCGAGACGCCACCGGCGTCGTTGTCGGTGTGCGGCACGTCCACCGGGTCGTCGTCGGAGCACGAGCTGGCCAGCGCGACCAGCAGCAGGGGCGCCGAGAGCCAGCGAAGCGCCCGCCACGAAAACGGACTGACCGCCTGCCCCACCGGTCCAGCGGCGGAGCCTCGGAGCGCGCGGAGCGGCGGACTCATGGCAGCCACTTTAATTCAGCGAGACGGAATCGGCGACAGCTTCGCCGGCAGGCAGCGATCGTGCGCGCGGAAACGTGCCGAGCTCACGACGCAGCCGGTGCGCAAAGGGCGCCCGAAAGTCGCTCGCGACTTCAGGCGCACGAAAGTAGGATGCTCCGACCGACACCATGTGCCCGGACTCCGCTGCCAGTTTGCGTGCGCCCGTTTCCGCCCGCCACTCGGGACCCATGGACGATCCCTCGCTCTTCATCAATCGCGAGCTCGCGTGGCTCGAGTTCAACGCGCGCGTGTTGGCCGAAGCAGGAGACGACCGTGTGCCGCTCTACGAGCGGGTGAAGTTCCTCTCGATCTTCTCCAACAACTTGGACGAGTTCTTCATGGTGCGGGTGGCCGGCCTCCAGGCGCAGCTCTCGGGCGACGTGGACGAAGTACCGCCCGACGGCATGAGCGTGGCGGAACAGCTCGCGGCCATCAGCTCCCGGGCCCACGACCTGGTGGACGAGAGCTACCGGATCTGGGACGAGACGGTGCAGCCGAAGCTTCGAGACATCGGCATCGCTCTGGTTTCGCCCGACGAGGTCTTGGCCGAAGACCGCGCGCTCCTCGACGAGCACTTCAGGAAGGACATCTTCCCGGTACTGACTCCCATCGTGGTGGATCCGGCGCACCCGTTCCCTCACGTGCGCAACAAGAGCATCAACGTCGGGTTCCTGTTCGACAGCCCGACCCACACCGAGCCGAGCTTCGGAGTGGTTCAGGTGCCCATGCCCCTCGGCCGCCTGATTCGCGTTCCGAGCCACGGCTTGCGCCGCGCGTACGTGGCCCTCGAAGAGCTCATCCTCCGCCAAGCGGCCCTGTTGTTTCCCCACATGAAGGTCGTGGGGCAGTTCGCCTTCCGGGTGACGCGTAACTTCGACATCGAGCTCGACGAAGACGAGGCGGAGGACTTGCTGCTCACCCTGCAGGCCGAGCTCCGCCGCCGCGAGCGCGGGCACGCGGTGCGCTTGGGGGTCAGCGGACCGATCCCCAAAGATTCGCTCCAGTTCTTGTGCCGCTCCCTCGAGCTCGATCCCGTGCTCGACGTCTACCGTTGCGACGGCCCGCTCTACCTCGCGGACATGACCGAGATGATCTCGGGCGACGAGCGCAAGGACCTGCGCGACGACAGCTTCTCGCCCGTCTACGTGTCACCCCTTCGAGATGCGGACGATCTGTTCGAGACGATCCGTGAGCGCGACGTGCTCCTGCACCATCCCTACGAGTCGTTCGAAGCGGTGGTCGACTTCATGTCGCAGGCTGCGGAAGACCCGCAGGTTCTCGCCATCAAGCAGACGCTCTACCGCACCGGCGGCGAGTCACCCATCGTGCGGGCGCTACAGCGCGCCGCCGAGCTCGGAAAGCAAGTGACCGCGGTGGTTGAGCTGAAGGCGCGCTTCGACGAGGCGAGCAACATGCAGTGGGCGCGAGCCCTCGAGCGCTCGGGCGTGAACGTGATGTACGGCCTGATGGGTCTCAAGACCCACGCCAAGGTGCTGCTCGTGGTGCGCCGCGAGCGCAGCGGGCTCCGCCGCTACGTGCACCTCGCGACGGGCAACTACAACCAACAGACGGCGCGTCTCTACACCGACCTCTCGTTGTTCACCGCGAACGAAGAGATTGGCGAAGACGCCAGCGCTCTCTTCAACCTGCTCACGGGCTACAGCGCACCGGCGCGCTGGAACCGCTTCATCGTGGCCCCCTTGGGGCTCCACGAGGCAGTGCTGGGGCTGATCTCCCGCGAGACCGAGCACGCGCGCGCAGGTCGTCCAGCTCGCATCACGGGCAAGATGAACTCGTTGGTGGACGCCGACGTGATTCGCTCGCTCTACGTGGCGTCGCAGGCCGGCGTCGAGATCGACCTCTGCGTCCGCGGCATCTGCTGCCTGCGGCCGGGTGTGAAGTCGGTGAGCGAACGCATCCGCGTACACGCGGTGCTCGATCGCTTCCTCGAGCACTCGCGCATCTTCCACTTCGCGAACGGCGGCAGCGACGAGGTCTACCTCTCCAGCGCCGACTGGATGCCACGGAACTTCCGACGCCGCGTCGAGGTGATGTGGCCCGTGCTCGACGAGTCGCTCAAGCGCCGGGTCATCGACGAGATCCTCGGCACGATGCGGGCGGACACGGCGAAGGGCTGGCTGCTCTCTGCCGACGGCGGCTACGTGCGGAACGTCCCGGAAGAGAAGCCGCTCCGCAGTCAGTACCGCTTCATGGAATTTGCCCGCGAGCGCGCCCGCGACAAGAAAGAGGAGGTGCCGCGCCAGCTCGTGCCCGCGGTGGCGCCCAGCCCGCAAGCGGCCATCGAGAAGCTGCGCAAGCGCGCCACCAAGAAGCGCAAGAAGCGCAAGCGGCGGATCGACGACTGAGCGCGGGGTGGCGTCGATCGGAAGATCGGTTGCGCGCTTGGAACGCCAGCGAACGCCAAGCGCGTCCGGGCAGCCATCCGCGCCTTTGTGGGGACGGACGCGCCGAACGTCACCGAGGCGAAGCTACAGGACCCACGGACGCTGATCGTGTCGGGCATCGCGCCGGTCCGCATCGACCTTCTGACCAGCATCGACTGCGTTCCGTCCTTCGCTGCGGCGTGGAAGCGCCGAGCGGAGGGACGCTACGGTCGCTCGCCGGTCGCGTTCATTGCGCTCGAAGAACCTCCGCTCCAGCCGCTACGTCTTCTCGCGCGTCACGCGGCACGGAGCTCACGGCGAGCTCGGCGTCAGGTCCATGGGGTTGGACGGCGCACCCTGGTGCAGGCCGCCGTCGCCGACCCAGAACAGGTACTGGGGGGCAGCGCGGTCGTCCAGGAACACGTCGACACGCACCGTGGTGCCCGCCGTCGCCTCGAACGTGAAGCCGTCGAAGTCCACGGTGTTCTCGGCCACGAGGCGCACGGACTTCGAATCGTACCAGTCGAGGTAGTCGGCGCTCTCCAGCCCTTCTTCGGCGAAGTCTTTGATGCTCGCGCCCGAGCCGACCGAGACGATGATGTCCCAGCGGCAATCGTAGGTCGAAACCGAAGTGTCGCACGCAGTGAAGACGTGCCACTTGCCGTCGGCTTGGTATTCGACGAAAGCACCCGCTCCTTGTCCCGGCTCGATGTCCGCGAGCGTGGCGCCCGTGTCGATGGTGGCTTCTTGGACGTCCACGGGAGGCGCCTGGCAGTAGGGCCCCATGCAGTCTTCGTGGTGACCGTTGTCGTACATGCAGCCCGCAGCGAAGAGCGCGGCCGTCAGGGAGAACACGAACTCACGAGCGCGAAACGACATGATGGAACCTCAACGACGACGTCCACCCGAAGGCCGCGAGGGCGCAGCGGGTCTGCGGGGCGCCACGGAAGGAGCCGGGGCCGTGGCGGGGGGTCCGGAACGATAGCTGTTCGACGGGGCGGTGCGCGTGGGGGGAGCGCTGGGCCCTGGCGAACGTGAGGGGCTGGACGGCGCCGCGCGGGACGGCGCGGAACGGCGCCCGCCGTACGAATACGACGGCGCACCAGGTCCAGGTCGCGAGCGGCCTGCTCCGGGACCTGGCTGATACGCGCGCGGCGGATACGGGCCGGGGCCAGTCTCCGGAGGGCGGGCCGAGCGCAGAGGCTCGTTGCTCGAGCCCGGGAGCGTGCGCGATGGGAGCCGCGCACCCGGATCGACGCGACGAGCGCCGGGACGCGCGCGATTGCCAGAGATGATCTTGGCATCCCGTTCGCTCGCTTTTTGGCGGGACGACGCGACGGCTTTGGGGTGCGCAGGCGTGTGCTGTTTCGGGACGGCCTTGGCCGGAATGTGGGCACGCTGCGGGGTCGGACCCGACCACGGCGGCGCCCCGCGCGGAGGGCCATAGCGATGCGAGTGGGTGGCGATCTGGTGCGAGTAGTAGTGATCGTGGACGATGTAGCTGTGCATGTGGTGGTGGTAGACGTAGCCGCTCGGACAGAACACCCAAGGGGTGTAGAGCCCGAACCACACGCCCACCGCAACGCCGTTGAACCACACGTAGTCGGGCGGCATGGGCGCCCAGCCGACGTAGTCCCAGCCCGGATCGGCGACCCGCCACACCACCCAGGCGTGGGCGTATTGGCGTCCGGGGATCCAAGCCCAGCCGACGTCGCTGATCCACACCCAGCGCCCGTAGTGGAACACCACCCAGCCCCACGAGTAGTCGCTGACCCAGAGCCAACCGCCATCACTGGCCACGGCCCAGTGCCCCGACGTGACGTAGGGAGCGAAGTTCGGTCCGACCACGTCGCCCCGCGGGATCCAGACTCGACCGTAGGTCGCGTCCTCCCGCCAGGCGCCGTACGGCGCGAGCTCCTGATTGAAGTCGTTGAGCGCGGCGGGGTCGCGGTCGTCGTACGGGACCATCGCGTCGCTCGGCGCGGCCTTGGGCTCGCTCGGCGCGTCCTCCCAGGTCGAGCCCTCTTGGGCGAACGCGGCGCTCGGGAGGAGCAGCACGCTCGCCATGAGAAGGAGGATCGACCGGAGTGTCCTGCGGCTCGGCATTGGGTGAATCATGCGCTCCGATACGGGGGCTAGCAACCTACGTACCCAAATTGGACGACCGGACTCGAACCCGCATTCTGTCGCCGTGGGTCGCCAATATCCCAGGTTTTTTTTCGGACCCGGGGTCGACCCTGGTGCTCTCGGTCGGTCCCAGACCGAGAACTTCCGTGCGTGGTGAAAGCGCCACGGACCGCGCTTCGCGCGAGCGTTGCGCGATGTACGGGACGCGCTCGGGCTCGTCTGCTTGAATCCGGGCACGATGCTCGCTTTCGAAGAAGCCCGCGCACGCATCCTCGCTCACGTGGAGCCGGTGGGGCAGGAGCGGATCCCGGTCGCGGACGCCCTCGGGCGAGTGCTGCGCGAGACGCTCACCGCCGACGTGCCGCTCCCTGCTTTCGATCACAGCGCGATGGACGGCTACGCACTCGCCACGAAGTCGTTGGTGAGCGGTCCCCCGTATTCGCTTCCGGTCACCGGAGAGAGTCGCACGGGCGGCGCCGTCTCCCCCCTCGCCTCGGGGACGGCGCAGCGCATCTTCACCGGCGCACGGCTACCCGACGGGGCGGACAGCGTGCTCATGCAAGAAGACACGGAACGAGACGGCGACTTCCTACGGTTCCAGAAGCACCCGAGCGCGGGAGACAACGTGCGGCGCGCGGGCGAAGATCTCGCCGTGGGCGGCGTCGCCCTGGCCGCGGGCACGCGGCTCGGTCCGGGTCAGATCGGGCTCGCGGCGGCCCTCGATCGCGCTCACCTCTTGGTGAGCCGGAAGCCTCGGGTCTCCATCTTGTGCACCGGGGACGAGCTGCGCGCTCCGGGCGATCCGCCTCGGCCCGGCAGCATCCCGGAGTCCAATGGCTTCGCGCTGGCCGCGCTGGTCGAACAAGTGGGAGGCGACCCGCGAGTCTTGCCGTACGCGCGCGACGACGACGACGACACCCGCGCGAAGATCCGTGACGCGCTCGCGGGCGCGGATCTGTGCCTCACGGTGGGGGGCGTCAGCGTCGGCGATCACGATCGCGTACGACCTGCGCTCGAGGCGGAAGGCGCCGTCTTGGATTTCTGGCGGGTCGCCATTCGACCCGGCAAGCCGCTGGCCTTCGGTCGGGCAAAGACCACCTGGGTCCTCGGCTTGCCCGGCAACCCGGTGTCTGCCCAGGTCACCTGCGTCCTCTTCGGAGTGCCTCTGCTCCGCGCGCTCACGGGCGACGCACGCGTTCTGCCTTCGCTCCACCGAGCACAGCTTCGACGCAGCGTTCGGCAGAAGCCGGGACGCATGGCGTTCCTGCGAGCGACCCTCGACGGTGCTTGGGTCACTCCCCTCGAGAACCAAGCGTCGGGCGCGGCCACCAGCATGGCGTGGGCAAACGCGCTCGTACTCGTCCCCAGCGCAGTCGAGGAGCTCGCGGAGGGCGCGCTCGTGGACGTCCTTCCACTCTCGGAGCTCTGATGGCAGCGCGGCCGCTGGTCGGCATCTTCGTGGGAGGTCGAGGGCTGCGCATGGGAGGCGTGGCCAAGGGTCTCCTGCCCGCCCCCGACGGCAGCGGCCCCCTCGCCAAGCGACTCGTGCGCGTGACCCGAGAGGCGTGGAGCGACGCCGACGTTTGGCTGGTGGGCTCGGCGGCGGCGTATTCCGAGCTCGGGATCCCCGGCCTCGACGATGACCCTCGAGGGGTCGGTCCGCTCGGCGGCCTCGCGGCGTTGCTGCGACACGGAGTCGAGACGCGCGCGCCCGCAGCGTATGCGCTCGCATGCGATCTCCCGTTCCTCAGCGCGAGCTATCTCTCGAAGCTCGCTGCCTTCGCACCCGAGGCGCCCGCGGTGGCGCCGCGCGGAAACGGCATCTGGCAGCCTCTCGCTGCGCGCTTTCGCCCCGGCCCCGCCCTCGCTGCCACTGCCGATGCGCTGGCAGCGGGACAGCGTTCGCTCTGGTGCGTGCTCGAACGCTTGAACGCGGTCGAGCTCGTAATCGAAGACGCCCGCGAGCTCACGGACTGGGACGAGCCAGCCGACGTCGCGGGCTCGTGAAGCTCACTCCGGCTCCGCCGGCCCTGGAAAGAGCGAGGGCATGGGCGTCGGGGGCAGGCCTTTGGCAGCCGTGCGTGCGACGTGCTTCGCGATCCGCTTGTAGAGCTCTGCGCCGAGTGCGGCGTCGCGTCCCGCGACCTCGTCGAAGTCGTGAGCTCGCCAGCGCAGGAGGCGTGCCCGCTCCTCGACCACCGGCAGCTCACCATCGACCCAGACTCCGACCAGCGACTCCGCGAAGAGGAGCGCACCGGTGCTGACACGACGGTTGCCGGTGACCCGCACGATGCCGTCGAGCACGATGTAGGCCGTGAGATCGCTGGTGACGACCCGGGGCACGATGGCCGCTGGCTCGAGCTCGATCTCCACCGCGGCGGCCAGCGCCTGGAGCACGAGCGGCCGCTTCAGATCGGAGAGCAGCGCGCTGGTGCAGACCTTTTCCAAGTCTTCTGCCGAGAGCCCGCGGTCCGAGTCGGCGCGGTGCACCAGGCGCTCGCCGATTTCGATCACGACCGCCGTCGCGTTGTCGCGGCCGCGCTGCAAGGCAGTGTCGAGCAAGCGACGTGGGGCCTCGTCGACGGCCCCACCGCGCAACAGCCGCGCCAGCATGCCTTCGTCCACGATGGGATCGTGCGCACCGTCGGTGGACAAAAGGAGCCGGTTGCCCGGCGCCAGGTCCACGAACAACGTGTCGACCTGGACCTGCTCGGCGAGCCCGATGCCGTTCACGAGTCGCTCGAAGAGCGGGTTCTTCTGGCTCGGACGCAACGCGCCTTCGGCCTTCAAGGTCTCACCATGAGCGTGGTCTTGCGTGAGCTGGAGCACCGCGGTGTCCCGCGCGAGATACACCCGGCCGTCGCCGGCGTGGGCCACGAACGCGTGATCGCGCGCCAGCCACACGGCATCCAGAGTGGTGGCCATGCCGACCAGACTCGGATTCGCTCGGGTGTGCTCGAAGATGGCCGCGTTGGCACGCGCGAAGGCGGCGCGCAGCGTCCCGAACACGCGGTGCCGGAGCTCGCGATCCGGCGCTGCGACGTAGGCCTCGATCACGGCGCGCGCCGCCGCGGACTCCATGGCGATCTTGAGCTCGCGGAGCGCGAGCTCGGCCGCCACCTCGCCGCCGACGTGCCCGCCCACGCCGTCGGCCACGGCGAACAGCCCTACCTCGGGCGCGAGCAAGTAGCGGTCCTCCAAGCTCTTCCGCTTGCCGATCTCGCTCGCCACTGCGAATGCGACGCGGAAGTCCGAGCGCGGGACTTCTCCGGTCACGCGTTGCCTCGGTTCGCTTCCGGCCCGTGCGCGCTCATGGGTGCTCGGGCATTAGAGCATCTTCCTCGAGACGTGGACACACGACGGAACGGCCCGCCGGAAAGCTCAGCGCTCGTGCTGGTGCCCGCGGCAGCGAGCGTCCTCCCAGCCGACCCAATAGGGTCCGTCGGGCCCGTGCTCCCGCTTCCAGATGGGGACGCGTTCCTTGATGCGATCGATGAGGCGACGGCAGGCCTCGAAGGCTTCGCCGCGATGCGCTGCGCTCGCAGCACAGACCACCGCGAGCGCGCCGACGTCGAGCGGGCCTACGCGGTGTTGCACGGCGAGGCGCACGCCGGGGATCTCCGAGGCGATCTCGGCAGCGATGGCTTGCATCTCCTTTTCGGCCATGCTCGGGTACGCCTCGTATTCCAGCAGCGTCACGCGCCGCCCCTCGTTCTCGTCGCGCACGCTGCCGACGAAGATCGCGGTCCCCCCCGCACCGGCGTGTTCGACCGCTCGAAGCACGGCTCCGACGTCGAGGGCCTCGCTGCGGATTTCGAACGACTTCATCGCGTGAACTCCCCAGAGCGACCACCAGACTTGGACACGAGGCGAGTGGGCCCGATCTGCATGCCACGATCGTACGCCTTGAGCATGTCGTAAATCGTGAGCGCACCCACCGCGGCGGCACAGAGCGCCTCCATTTCGACGCCGGTGCGATCGAAGGTCTCGACCACCGCCGCGACCCGAACGACCTGCGTGGCCGCCTCGAGCTCGATGTCCACCTGCACCTTCGTGAGCTGGATGCCGTGACAGAGCGGGATCAGCTCGGGCGTGCGCTTGGCTGCCAAGATGCCGGCCAGCCGCGCAGTCGCGAGCACGTCCCCTTTGCCCGCGCTGCCCGAGGCGAGCCGGGTGAAGGCGTCGGATCCCATCTGCACGAAGCTCTCCGCGACCGCGCGCCTCGGGCTCATCGGCTTCTGGCCGACGTCGACCATGCGCACGGAGCCATCGGCCGACAGGTGCGTCGAGAGCGTGCTCAGACCGACGATCTCGTCGAAGGCGCGGCGCATGCGCTCCGCGCGACCCTTGCCCGCGACCTTGGCGAGCGCGTAGCGATCGAGAGCGTCGAGTGCGGCCCACGCAGCGTCGGAGAGCTCGCAATCGACGAACGCCGCGCGAACCGCTTCGGGTACGCGGTCCGGTGCGGGATCTGCCACGGCCGGGACGACCTCCGGCGGCGGGGTGGCTGCGCGCGCAATGCGCTGAACCTCCGCCACGTCGACGTTCGGCTCGGCGCCTCGACGCGCGAGATCCTTGCGTTGCTCGAGGGACAAGCTGCCCCAAGCCACACGCGACAGCCGGAGACCGGCAGCGTCCAGAGCTCGGCGAGCTGCGAGCGGCAGGAGCTCCAGGGATGCATCGAGCTCTTCGAAACCGTAGACCTTCACCGTCGAGAACGTAAATCAAGGTCCTGGCGCCGGCGACAGTCGTCTTGCCGAGCCTTGGCCGCGGGAAAGCGGGCCTCGTCCTCGGCGGCGCTTCTGACATACTTCCGCTGCTTGCGAGCTCCATATCGAACACTGTCCGTCCTGGCGCTGGCCGGGTTGGCGTCGGGTTGCCCCAAACGCGCGGGGGATCCGCGGGACCCGAGCACCGCCGGCGCCGAAGTCTGCGCGGAGCGCGTGGAGTCGAGGGCGATGGAGTTCCAGAGCCCCGCCCCGTTGCCGCCCCAGCGCTCCCACATCGGGGTCGCCATCGAGGCCAAGCTAAGCGCCCTCCAGCGCGAGCTCGGCAGCCGCGTACCGGTGACGCTGGCGCGGGAGCGGCGGCGCCCCGTCGGCGCCGCGGGAGACGTGAGCTACGTCGTTCGGCGCGGCGCCATCGGTCTCAAGCTCGACTCGGATCGTCTGCTCGTGAGCGTGCCGGTCGACGTGGACGTCGAGATCTGCAAGCCGCTCGGGCCGTTCTGCCCGACCTACGGTCGTTGCCAGCCGCGGCTCTCCGCGGTCGCGAGCGTCCCGGCGCTGCTCGACGAGCGCTACGCCGTGGGCAAGAGCCGTGTCGCGATCTCGGTCGTGTCGCCGTGCACCATCGCGGGGATCGACGCCACGCCGGAGATCCGTCAGCAGGCTCGACAGCAAGTGGGGAACGTCCAGGCCCGCATCGACGCCTCGATGCCCGAGCTGCGTTCGAGCGTGGCCAGCATGTGGGAGCTCTTGCACCACCCCGTGGCCTTGGGCAAGACGACGTGCCTGCGCATCACCCCCGATCGGATCTCGCAGGCGCGTCCGGTCGCTTCCAAGGACACCCTGCGCGCGCGCATTTCCGCCGAGGGCGAGCTCGGCATCGAAGATCCCTGCGAGGCTCCGGAGGCGCCCGTACGACCGGCGCCGCTGCCCCGCTTGGCAACGCTGGAAGAAGTGCCCGACGACGTCGTACTCCGCGTTCCGATTCGGACGAGCTGGGTGGACATCTCGGCGGCGTTCACCCGCTCCCTCGCAGCGAAGCCGGAGCACGGCCTCGGCATCGTCAAGGTGGAGGCGCAGGCTGCCGAAATCGGTGGGCGCGCACACGTGGCCCTCCAAGCCACCGTCCGTGGCAGAGTCTGCGGCGACGCCTGGTTCGTCGGTGTCCCGCGTTTCGATGCGTCCACTTCACGCGTACGGCTCGGCGAGGTGCGGCAGGCCCCCGGAGAGGTCCGACAACCCGAGCTCGAAGCGCTGGCCCGTCGCATCGAGGCGGAGGCCAGCGCCGCGCTCCCAGTGGACGTGGCGTCGGGCCCCGCCGCGCTCGAACAACTGGTGGTGAGCCTGTCCCGCGGCTTGCCGCCGCAGGTGACCGCCGAGCACGAAACGGCGCGGGCCGAAGTGAGCGGGCTCTTTCCAGAGAGCCAAGGCTTGGTGGCGCTCGCCGTCTTCTCGGGCCGTACACGACTCGGCTTCGAGTGAGGGCTTTCGTGCTAGAAAACGCCCATGCAGGTCCGCACCACCGAGCTCGCCGACGCCCGCGGGCGGCGGCTGTCGGATCTGCGCATCAGCGTCACGGACCGCTGCAACTTCCGCTGTCGCTACTGCATGCCGAAAGAGCACTTCGGCCCACACTTTCGCTTCTTGCCTCGCGCCGAGCTCTTGAGCTTCGAAGAAATCGCGCGCGTCGCTCGGCTCTTCGCCGGGCTCGGCGTGAAGAAGCTGCGTATCACCGGAGGCGAGCCACTCCTCCGCACGGACCTGCCGAAGCTCGTGGCACTGCTCGCCCAGATCCCCGACGTGGACCTGGCCCTCACCACCAACGGTGCGCTCCTGGCCGCGCAAGCCGATGCACTGGCGGGCGCGGGGCTCCGACGGATCTCGGTGAGCCTCGACTCCCTCGACGAAACGGTGTTCCGGCGCATGACCGAATCGGCCACCACGCCCCGCGAGGTGCTCGGTGGCATCGAAGCCGCGGCTCGTGCAGGACTCCGCCCCGTGAAGGTGAATGCCGTCGTGCGGCGCGGCGTGAACGACCACACCATCGTGGACCTGGCGCGTCACTTCCGGGGCACTGGGCACGTGCTCCGATTCATCGAGTTGATGGATGTCGGGATCACGAACGGCTGGCGCATGGATCAAGTGGTGAGCGGCCAGGAGATCGTGGCACGCATCGCGCGCGAGCTCCCCATCGAGCCCGTGGGCCCGGCGTATCGCGGCGAGGTAGCCAAGCGCTGGCGATACGTGGACGGCAGCGGCGAGATCGGCGTCATCACCAGCGTCACCCAGCCCTTTTGTGGGGACTGCTCGCGGGCGCGCTTGAGCGCCGAGGGCACGCTCTACACCTGCCTCTTCGCCAGCACCGGAACCGATCTGCGCGCGCCGCTCCGTGGCGGCGCGGACGATGCGACGTTGGCCGCTCGGATTCGCGAGGTTTGGCGCGGACGTGACGACCGCTATTCCGAGCTTCGCTCGGATGCCACGCGTTCGCTGCCGCGGATCGAGATGAGCTACATCGGCGGCTGAGCGGCACCCTTGCAGCTCGGCGACGACACGCGGTTGTTGTGGATCCCGAACGCGACCTTGATGTCGAACTGGCCGGTGCCCTGCTCCTTGACCAGCTCGAGCTCGCACTCGCGGCCGTCCGAACCTCGACCCGAGCAGTGACCCCCACGCGAAGTCGCGCGCAGCACCACCTCTTTCAGCGCACCCTGCAAGGTACCCTCTTTGGAGTGCTGGATCAGCTCCGTGCAGGACTCGCTCTCGGACGCCTTCACCGGCTGCGCATCCTGGAGCATGCGGTACACCGTCTCGCCGTTGTCGAAGGGCAGCGACGGATTGCGCCGGCGCCAGACTTTCCAACGGGCGCCCTGGTAGCTGAGCTCGAAGGCGTCGGCGTAGTGGCGCAACGTACCGGGGTCGCCACGCGTGATCACGTAATCGAACCATTCCAGGTCGGGGACGGGTCGCACCAGGAACGGAGCCCACTCCCAGCGCCGAGGAACGCTCGGAGGTCGGTTGTCGGGCTTGAACGAGAACGGCGACTGTGGGTACTCGGCGAACGAGAACATGACCGCGCCGCCGCGCTTGGCCTGGTACATGGCGGCAGCGTGAAGGAACGGGCTCCAGCGCACGTAGCGCGAGTCTTTGTCCCAGACGAGACCCACGACGCGTTGACCCGTGGGGATGGAGTCGAGCGCCGCATCCACGTCGACCAGCTCCTCGCGCTGGTAGCGGCGGAACGCGGTGGCCACCTCGCGAAAGAAGAGGCCACTGACGAGCGCCGCACTGAGAAAGAGCGGCAGCGCGAAGCCACGCCGCGGAGTGGGCAGCGCCAAGAGGAAGAAGAGGGTGCCGATGAGCGGAAAGCGCGCGTTGATCGGCCAGATCCAATCGTAGGACGAAGGCGCCAGGTAGTAGGCGAGAAACGCCAACGGCGCGAGTAGCGTCAGGCGGCGCATCAGCGACGCTCTCAAGAGCTCGGCTTCACTCGGCCGATCATCGGTGACGGCGGCACCCGCACCGAGCGTGATGACCGCGACCAGGAGCAGCCCCCAGACCGCCATGAGCTGGTCGTCCACCTCGCTCTGGAGCACGTCGAAGAGCCACAAGCCGAGGTCCTTGGTGGCCCGGCTGAACGGCTGGTACTCCGGCGACGGCCCGGTGCTCGAGAGCTTGCTCGCACCGAGCACGGCCTTGGCGGCTGGGCTCGAGCGCGCCCAAGCCAACATGCCGACCACGGCGGGCACGAGCGGCATCATGCGCAGCGCCATCGCGCGCGTGTCGCTGCCGATGGCCACTAGCACCACACCGGCCGCCAGGAATCCGAAAGGCACGATGTGCGTGTAGAAGGTGACGAGACCGATACCCGCCAGCAGCAGCGCCGAGCGGACGTTCCAGCGGAAGCGCAGACCGACCGCGACGGCGATGCCCCAGAGCGTGAGGGGAATCGCCGCGGCGAAGTTCACGAAACCGAGCACGATGTGCGCGTTCCAGACCAGCGGCATCGCGAGCAGTGCGATGCGTTGATCGCGTCCGAGCGAAGCCAAGAGCGCGCGTAGCGAATAGGGCAGCCCCACGATGGCCGCGGTGAAGACCACCTTGTTCGCGGTCATGACGCCGAGCGGGTACGCGAGCACGTGCGTCAAGAGGTAGTAGGTGAGGTACTGTGTGCGGCCGACGTGGATGTTGAAGTACTGGGAGAAGCCGAGCTCCGAGCTGCCGTAGTCGTGGAGGACGCGGATCGCGGCCAGGTGTTGCGGCAAATCCTGGATCGGCGGGTACTTCACCAGCCAGATGGGCAGCGCGGCCAGGATCGCCAAGGCCGCGAAGACCAGCTCCCAGACGATCGAGATGCGCTTCATCACGCGTCTCGCCCGTCAGCCGTCCAGCGACGCCACGAGCTCGCGCAAGACTCGGTGACCGTCCCGGAAGATCGGCCAGCCGTCCCCCACGAGCACGGCCTGCACTTTGGTGTAATCCAGGAGCCGGCGCACGGAATCCAAGGCCAAGTCCCGGCTCGCCAGCTTCTCGTCGGGCAAGAGGTGGAGCCTCCCAGCCTGGTGCGCGCGGACGAGATCGCCGACCACGAGCGTGTGATCCCCTATGAGAAGGGCGAGCTCTCCCGGGGTCTTGCTGCCTTGGAGCTCGAGCACCGTGAGCTGGTCGACGGCGCCCGAGCCCTCCCGCAGCCAGTCGCTGCAGGCGAGTGGAAAGTCGTCCCGTTCGGCGGCCGGGCCGAGCACCTTCGCCCCGAACTGCTTCGTCAGCTCAGCCGTGCCACGGACGTGATCCGAGTTCGTCAGTACGACGAATGCCACCCCGCCAAGCTCCTCGATATGCCGTTGGTCGTGCGGACTCGGTGGCAGCGGATCGAATGCGATGTTCCCTCCCGGCCGCACCCAGAGCACACTGTGGAAGTCGATGTTGCGCCCTTCGTCGAAGCGCGACCAACCAAAGAAGTCGGGACGGTGGAGCTTCTTCATCGACAGAGCGGGGGTATCCCGAAACCGCGGGTCGGGTCAACGCCGGAACCAATTGGGGCCTCTGCTGCTAACGGCGTGCATCGCGGGAGCCGGCTGCGCTCCGCCCCCACCGCGTGAGCCCACACCCATCGCCGCGCCGCTCTCGGCCAAGCCGTTTTCGGCTCGAGAGGCGCCCGCCGCGACGCGCACGATGGCACTCGACGTGCCTGGTTTCGGTCCTTCCGTGCTGTCGCTTCCAGCGGGCGACGGCAGGTTCCCGCTGCTCGTGGTTGCCCACGGTGCCGGAGACAAGCCCGAGTGGCAATGCGAGTGGTGGTCCAGCGTGCTCGGCAGCAGCGCCCTCGTCTTGTGTCTGCGCGGCCGAGCCATGTACCCGCGACGCGCCGACACCGGCTACTACTTCTCGGACCACTACGCGCTCGAGCGCGAGCTTCTGGCGGCGCTGTCCGCGCTCCAACGTACGCACGGCGAGCGGATTTCTCCCGGCAAGGCGGCGTTCGCGGGCTTCTCGCAGGGCGCGATCATGGGTGCGCTGGTGCTGCCGGCCCATGCGGAACGTTTCGACCGACTGATCCTGGTCGAAGGAGGCTACGACGACTGGAACGTGGCCCAAGCCAAGAAGCTCGCGCGTGCGGGCTCGACCCGCGTGCTGTTCGCGTGCGGCCAGACCTATTGCTCGACCCGCGCCAAGCGCTCAGCGAGTTGGCTCGCGCGCGGCGGTGTCGCAAGTCGGGTGGAGCTCGCACCCCGAGCCGGGCACACCTACGCCGGCGAAGTGGGTGAGCGAGTGCAGAAGGCGCTTCCGTGGGTGTTCGGAGGAGACGCCCGCTGGCGCCTCCCGAAGCGCTGACCGGCGCTGCTCAGCGCTTCGCTTTGGCCACGTTCACGCGACCGTTCTTGGCCGACTGTTCGCCGCTCGCGGCCTTGTAGACCTCGTCGAGCGCGAGGCTCGCCCCCAAGAAGAAGCGCGCGTCGGGGCTGTAGAAGATGTTGCGGCGCTGACCGTCCGCGCCGATCTGACCGGTGAGGTTCTCGTAGGCCAGAGAGACGCCGATCTGCTTGGTGATGTCGACCGCGATCTCGCTCGTGAACAGCGTGTTCACACCGAAGCGGTTGGGGCTGCTGACGCGATCCGGGGTCACGCAGCCGGTCGAGACGGCACAGATCTGGGGGGCCTCTTCGAACTTGTACTTCCAGAACATGCCCCACTGGAACGAGTTGCTCCAAGCCACGCGCTCGTGGATCTGGAGGTTCGCGTCCACGCGGATGGGCACGCTGTGCTCGGCGAACGCGCCCGCGCTGAGCTGATCGGTCGGGACGGCCCGGCCGTCGGGACCCATGCGAATGCGATCGAGGTCGCCATTGGTCGGGGTCGTGGCGCGGCTGAACCAGTGCGAGTAGCCGATGGAGATGGCGCCGTCGGCGGTGGGGAAGAGCTCTTGGTCGGCGCCGGCGAGCGGGATCTGCTGCCCGACTCCGACGCTGGCTCCGAGGGCGAAGTAGCGGCCGTTGTTGGCGCTGACCTTCGAGGTCGGCAGATCGAGAATCGGGGCGCGGAGCCGCAAGTCCGTCTTGTAGTCGCCGTTCTTCGCGAGGTCGCGACCGTAGGCGCCGAGCACGCGCAGATCGGTGAAGGACCACTCACCGCGCTTTGTGGTGCTGTCGCTGTTGGTGAACTCACGGAACACGCCGATGTCGGCGCGGATGCTCACGTTCTGATCTTCGTCGTCGTAGACGTACCAGCGGGGCCGCAGGTTGAAGCTCATCTCGTAGGTCGGGTTCTCGGACTGCACGTCGCGTCCGATGCCGACGGTCTCGGCGGCGGCGGTGTTGCCCCAGACGAAGCTCGTGCCGCGCCACTTCAGCTTCTCGGGCTTCTTGGCGGGAGCACCCGGCTGCCCTGGCTTCTTGCCGGTATCGGCCTGCGGGGCCGTGCTCGCGCCGAACGAGATGCCCGGTGCCGGTGCAGGCGGCGCTGCGGCGGGCGGGGGCTCGGCCGGAGGCGGCGTCGCGGGCGGGGGCTCGGCCGGAGGCGGCTGCTCTGCGGGCGGAGGCTCGGGAGGTTGCGGCGGGGCCGGTTCCTCACCCTGAGCGAAGCTCGTGTTGGCGAACAGGAAAGTGGTGGCCGCCATGGCGACCCATCCCAAGCTCTCGCGCTTCATGTGTCTTGAGCCCTTCTGAAAACGAACCCGAGTCCTCGGCCTTTCGGCCGTGCCCGCCCGGGGAGCGGAGGGCTCCCACGGGGTCCTACGGGTGTCAACCAGACACCAGTCGTTGCCGACAAGCAGGATCCGTTCCGGAGGGCCGTAGCCGAGGAAACGCAGCGAATCGAGCGTGTTTCGACTGCGGCACCGCTGGCCGTCACCCCCCGAACGGGCTGGACCGTTAGCTTCCGTACACCGCTCGGGCGATCCGGAAGACGCCGGCTTCGAGGCCCGGGCTAGGATGCGACCCGCTCATGGACCCGAACCTCCCCGCCACCGAGATCACGGCCTTGCTCGGGCGGGGTACCCACTTCGAGGGCAAGCTGGCCTTCGAGGGCCGAGTCCGGATCGACGGCAGCTTCAAGGGCGAGATCCGGAGCGCCGACATCCTCGTCATCGGTGAGGGCGCCGAGGTGGAAGCGGAGATCGAGGCCGGCACCGTGATCATCAAGGGCGGCAGCGTCACGGGCAACGTTCGCGCGCGCCAAGCCATCGAGCTTTACGTGCCCGCACGCGTGACTGGCAACCTGCACGCGCCGGAGATCTTCATGGACAAGGGCGTGCAGTTTTCCGGAAGCTGCACCATGGCGCCGCTCTGAGCCGCTCACGGCGCGGGCCGGCGATACACCCAGATCACGGGCACGCCGTCGTGAGCCCCGACGTAGGCCGGCGAGAGCGTGCGGTAGTCGACCCAGATCTGATAGTCGACCCGGCCCATGTGCGGCTCGTGGTGGTAGAGCGCGAAACTCGATTGAGCTGGCGTCCACGCACCACGCAGGTCGCTCCTCAAGCGTCCGTCACGTACCATCTGATCCCAACTCTGCATCGCGGTGTCGTGCACGAAGACCGCAGTGTTCGGCGGCGCTTCGCGATTCAAGAAGTCCTGCACGCTCCCGGTGGTGTAGCCCCAGAACGTACGGTTCAAGCCCAGCGTCGCCCCGCCGGGGGCACCGCCCACGATGGGTGTGTAGGCCGAAAGGCCCCACGGGTGAGACGAGAGCGTGATGGCGAGCGGCGCGACGATGACCGAGACCGCGAGACCGAGCGCTATGGCGCGCTTCGCCACCACGCGCGGCGCGAGCTCGGAAAGAGAGCGCGCGACGCGAGCGAAGCCCTGCGCCGCGAACAGGCACAGGAAAGGGTAGGCCGTGATCCAGTGTTTGGTTCCGCCGAAGATCGGCGTGTTCTTGGAGAGCCACGGCGCGTAGCTCGTCAGCATGCAGAGCAGCCACAAGAGCTCCACCGAGAAGAAGTCGCGCTCGAGCGGCGCTGGGACCGCCGGCTCCGGGCGCCGAAGTTTGGCCGAGAACCAGCGGTCGAACCAAGGCACGCGGACGGCGACGGCGCGCCGCAACCCCAGCGCGAGCCCGATGGCGAAAAGGAGCAACGTGACCGCAGGAACCGTCGCCACCGTCATGACCCAGGCGTAGCCGAGCGGCATGGGCGGCTTCCAATAGGTGCGGCCCAGGAACTCCATGTTGTAGTACTCGTGGCCGGTGTGGAAGGCGACGTAGGCGGCGAGGCGCCGTCCCGTGTCGTGCCAGATCCACGGCCAAGTCGCGTAGAAGACCGCAGGGCCGATCAGCGCCATGCACACGAGCGCGAGGGGCGCGCGCATCCGCCCGACGTGGAGCTCGCGCCAGATGCCCTCGCCGCGCGCGAGGACGAAGTGCGCGATCAGCGCCGGAGGCAGCAGCCACGAGTTGTGCTTGGTGTTCAGCAAGAAGCCGTACAAGACACCCGTGAAGAGCGCCCAGCGGAGGCCGCCGCCGTGCGTCGAGCGGTAGTAGGCGTACGTGGTGAAGAGCCACATCGCCGCCACCGGCATGTCGAAGCAATCGAGGTGCGCGTGATAGAAGACACGCGGCATGAGCGCGAACGACAGCGCGCCCACGAGCCCAGCGAGCCGGCCGCTGATGCGCCGCCCCCACAGGTAGGTGACCGCCGTCGCGAGCCCGGAGAGCAGCATGCCCGGAAAGCGGAAGCTCGTGCCCTCTTCTCGGATGAGATGCAGACCGGAGTAGAGCCACTTGTGCGAGAGCGCAAACAGCGACTTCACGAAAGCGGGGTGCTCGTTGTTCGCCGACCAGAAGCGGTCCACCGCTTGGGGCTCGAAGGCCAGCTTCGGCGACTTCCACAGGAGCTCGAACCAGCCTTCGTAGCTGCGCGCGGCCTGGAAGTAGAACCCTTCGTCCCGGGCGTAGCCGAGGTTTCGACTCGTGGAAAGCAAGAGGGCGACGTAGCCGCCGGCGAGGAGCAGCGCGATGGCCGGGTCGAGCGAGCTTTGGAGGAGCTGGCGCAGGCGCTTCATCGGGTGTCCGCCTGGAAGCAGAAGTGGCGGTCCTTGATCGACGTGCTGCGGATTTCGAACTCCACGCTGGCGCGCGTTCCTGCGCGGCCTGTCGCGAAGGTGAAGGGGGCCCAGCCCTGCTCGTCTCTGTGAAGATGCGTTCCGATGCTCGCGCCGTCGACGCGCACTTCGATTTCGACGGGCGGCGCACCGACGCTGTCACGGAAGAGAAGCCACGGAAGGCCACCGAAACCGCGGATCTTGCCGCCGAGTGGCACGTCACGGAAACGGAGGACGAGCGGGCCACCCGGGGGCGGGTGCGCCCAGATGCAGCGCCGCGGACGGTATTCGTGATCGTCGTCGATCACGGTGACGCCGGCGAAGAACCACTCGCCGCCGCCGCACTGGAAACGCTCGGCAGGAAACGTGGGGTTGCCGCCGAGCGAGCCGTTCGACACCGTCGCACGTGGATTGAAGCGGCACGGAGTCCGTCCCTCGAACACCTCGAGCTGCTCAGGCTTCACGTGATCCACGAAGTCGAACGACACGGCCTCCGGCGCCGGGTTCGAAAGCGTGCGGAAGGAGAAACGACCGTGACGCTCCTCGGCCACGACACGCCAACCCGCGAGCTCCGGTGCGTGCTGGCCCAGCACCGACACCTCGATGGCGCGGGCGAAACCCGACTCGTCGGGGCGCGCGACGTGCGCGAGCGGCATGAGCTCGTCGCCGAAAGCGTGGCGCGCGAGCGGCTCGGCCCACAGCGGAGCCACCACGACGAGCTCGTCGGACTTGCGCAGACCCGCCAGCGTCGCGCGCACCTCGCGCCACTCTTCCGGTCGCGGCGCACGGTGCGACACGTAGAACTGCCCGCCGAGCTCCGCCAATCCGGCGAGCGGCACGAGCAAGAAGAGCAGTCCCCGTCGGGGCATGGGCCGGGCAGCTTAGTTCAAGGCCGAGGGGATTGGGCTATAACCGCCGGGTGCGAGCGCCAAGTCCGAGCTCGATCCGTGCGCTCGCGCTCGTGTGTGGGGCCGTGGCGGCCGCCTTCGTGCTCGTCTACCCGTTCACCGTCGCGCGCTACCCCGCCATCACCGATCTGCCCTTCCACGCGGCGCAGGTCTCGATCTTCCGTCACTACGGCGACCCGGCGTTCCACTTCACCGAGCAGTTCGAGCTTCATCCCTTCGACGTCCCCTACGTGTCCATGTACTTCGTGGGCACCTGCCTCGCGTACGTCCTGCCGATCCACGTCGCCGCGAAGGCCATGGCGGTGGCGATGCTCGCGCTCTTGCCGCTGGGCCTCGGCCTGTTGTTCCACGGCTTGAAGAAGAACCCACTGCTCGGGCTGCTGGGCCTCGGATTCGCATATTCGGATCTGACGCACTGGGGCTTTCTCAACTTCGTCGGCGCGCTCGGCCTCTACGCCGCCAGTATCGGCGCGGCGTTGCTCTTGCTCGACCGGCCGAGCGGCAAGCGCGAGCTCGGCCTCGGAGCGCTGCTCGTGCTCCTCTTCTTCACCCACGTCTATCGCTTCCCGTACGCGATCCTCGCCATCTTGCTCACGGCACTGGTGATGTATCCGGCGACCCGTCGCGTGAAGCCGCTGCTTCGACCAATGGGCGCTGCGTGTGCTCTCTTCGTGACCTGGTTCGCGCTGCGCCCAGCGACGCTCTCGAGCGGGCTCGGGCCGCTCCAATTCGATGCCACCCGCTGGCAGCGCGCGGGGGAGTTCGTGTTCGGCTCGTACCTCGGCGCGAGCGGCGTCGAAGAGAAGAACATCGCCAAGCTGCTCCTCGGGGCGCTCGCCGTGGTCGTGGCGATTTCGCTCATCTTCCACGAAGAAGCGCCCGGGAGTCCCGACTCGCGCTGGTTTTCACGCGCTCGCACGCTCCTGCCCTTGGCGCTCTGCGCGGGTCACCTGCTCGCGTACTTCACGTTGCCCTCTCGGGTCGGCGAATGGTGGTACGTCTACCCACGCGAGCTCCCCGCAGCGCTCTTCATCGCGGTCGCTGCCGTTCCGGACTTGCCGCGCCGACGCCCGGTGGAGCTCGGAGCGGTTCTGGTGACGGGTCTCGCCGCGGGTCGGATGGCGCTCTTCGTCGCCAGCCGCTGGCTCGCGTTCGAGCAGGCCACCTCGGACTTCCGTCAGATCGCGGGCAACCTGCCGCCGGCCCCGAAGCTTGCTTACCTCGTCATCGATCACAGCCTGCCCGCGCCCGCTGGGGACAAACGCTGGTCGCCCATGGTTCACCTACCGGCGTGGATCCAAGCCGAACGAGGTGGCTCCCTGTCGTTTCACTTCGCCGGCTGGCGCATCTTCCCCGTGTGGTACCGACCGCCCAGCGTGAGTGTTCCTCCGCCGGTGCCGCGCGATTTCGAGTGGAATCCCAGTTGGTTCCAAGTGAACGACCAGGGGCGATTCTTCGACTGGTTCCTGGTTCGCTTGCACGACGACCCCGCGCCCATCTTCGCCCCGGACCCGAGCATCCAGCTCGTGGACCACCAAGGGAGCTTTTGGCTCTACCGACGGCGCTGAACCGGACGGGTGCGAGGCTTCGGGGCGAGGGAATTTTCGCCGACGCAGTGCGGCACTTTCAGTTGTGAAAGGTCGGACGCGCGAGCGCGCCGCTAACTGCTCGACGTCACGTGAAAACGGGCTGGCACACTAGCTGCAGATGTATCTCTCGGCAGCTGAGAGCAGCCACACACTACGCACGGCGACGTTAGCGACCCCCCCCCTCCGCTCGCGTCGCCGTGTTCTTCTCACCCACGGCAGTGTCGGAACGTCCCCCCCCGTCCGGCCTGCCGTGGTTTTTTTTTGTCGCCTGCGTAGAGTCCGGCGCTCATGTCGTACGCGAGGCAGTACTTCGACGAGGCGATCGAGATCCTGAAGCGCTTGGACACCGACGCGGTGGAGCGCCTCGCCGCCCTGCTGGTGGAGGTGCGCGGGCGCGGCGGCCGGCTCTTCGTGCTCGGCGTCGGAGGGAGCGCGGGCAATGCC
>Ga0268298_10001299_pt1 | contig 29905 bp, 25 predicted proteins | sample WWTPWeurt_MetaG_FD_194462 | JGI IMG/M metagenome (GOLD analysis project Ga0268298, IMG submission 194462) | Activated sludge microbial communities from WWTP in Nijmegen, Gelderland, Netherland - WWTP Weurt | ecosystem: Engineered > WWTP > Aerobic digester > Activated sludge | place... | reverse complement strand
TCCTTTGATGAATTTACTTCCCTTAATATTTCTCCATTAGAGACATCAACATAAATAGTTTTTGCATAGTAAGGGTCTATCGCCCAAATTGTAAATTTCCAAGCTAACTTATAATTTTCCTCCTTTACATATTTATCGCTCAATAAAGCATAAATCAATTCCCCTTCTGGATAAAAGGTGGTTTTTTCGGGAATGGAATCTTCTCTTAAATAATATTCTAAACTATCATCTTCCCAAGCATAAGTTATTGCTCCGATATGATTTAAAGCATAATTTAGGGCATCTGCTTCACTTACCGGTGTATCAGCAGAAAGACTTAATGCTTCAGCAATATGACCATTAGATAGAATTACGTAATCGTCAGTAAAATGTTCCCGATATTCAGCACCTTGTACCTTTATCCCATTATGATACTGCTGGTAGCGCCTGTGATGTAGGCATACAAAAGGATCGTCCCATTCGTTTGTGATATGCATCGAATCATTCTCGGCTAAACCGGTAAATGATTTATAGGTCGTGAAGAGTTGACCAGCTTGCATAGAATCAGTCTTCCACCAAAGCAGTCCCAATGTGTCGTTTTCCCACGTTTTTAAGTTAATAGTTGTATTTGTTGAATCATGAAGAAGGTTTTGCGAAAAAACTTGTTGTGAAGTTAATATGCAAATGATCGATAAGTAGAAAAATTTTGTTTTCATGTTGTTGGGTTTTTAAATAAAAGGTTCTTAATATTGTATGCAACAAAGTTTGGAAAAACTAAAATGGGTTACCTCAAAAAAGCCGATAGATTTGATTACTATTTTGCTAATCTTTAGTAGATTTCAAATAAGTTTATTATTAAAGTAAAGTTTATATAGAATGACAATTGGCAGTAACATTAAAAAATGGAGAGAGGAAAAACGGTTCTCTCAAGGAGAATTAGCTCAATTGCTTGATGTTTCCCAAGCCGTTATATCTTCATGGGAAAGCGATCATACTAGTCCTAAATCAAGTCAAATTCCAGAGTTGGCTAATGTTCTGGGTATAGAAATACTTGATCTTTTCAAAGGGGCAGAATCGATAAAGTATATTCAGAATACAGACAATAAAGATCAATCCATAAATGGGTATGAGATACATATTGACGCAAAAGCTCTTTATGATGATTTAGTTAAAACATTGAAAGGACTTAACCAAAAGTTAGAGGAAGAAAATCAACATTTGAGGCATGAGTTTAATAAGTTTAAAGAGTAAATAATTTATACTTTTGCCCCAATGCAAGTCAACAAACTTTCCATTGTGATACCGGCTTATAACGAAGGCCGCACCATTCACCTGATATTAGACAAGGTAAAAGCCGTAAATCTGATAAACGGCATTCAGAAGGAAGTGATTATTGTAAACGACTTCTCGAAGGATAATACCGAAGAGGCCATTCTTTCGTATCAAAAGGCCAACCCCGATTTGCCCATCAGCTATTATAAACATGAGTACAATCAGGGCAAAGGAGCAGCCCTGCACACAGGCATAAAGAAGGCTACCGGAGAATACCTCATCATTCAGGATGCCGATTTGGAGTACGACCCCAATGAGTACAACCTGCTGCTGCAACCCGTAACCGATGGTTTTGCTGATGTGGTGTATGGGTCGCGTTTTACGGGAGGCAAACCCCACCGCATTCTGTTTTTCTGGCATACCATAGGCAACAAAATGCTCACCTTTGCCAGCAATATGTTTTCTAATCTGAACCTCACCGATATGGAAACCTGCTACAAGCTGTTTCGTACCGATATGATTCAAAAAATTGAGTTAAAGGAAAAACGTTTTGGTTTTGAACCCGAAGTAACTCAGAAAATTTCGCGCATTAAAGGTGTACGCATTTACGAGGTAGGCATTTCGTATTACGGTCGTACCTACGAAGAAGGCAAAAAAATAGGGATGAAAGATGCCTTTCGCGCCCTGTACTGCATAATTAAATACAGTCTATTCGGATAGACGCGCAGCCTTTGTTGTGGGTTTGTTTACTCATGAGTAAGCAGCAATTGTATTATTTTCGTCCGTTAAAAAAATAGAAGCATTGGGAGTAGAGGTTAACAATCTGGTAAAAATGTATGGCGCGCAGCGGGCTGTTGACGGGATTAGCTTTTCGGTGCAGCCCGGTCATATCCTCGGATTTTTAGGACCCAATGGTGCCGGTAAATCTACCACCATGAAAATAATTACCTGCTACCTTCCGCAAACCGAAGGTGAGGTAAAAGTATGCGGATATGATGTGGTTCATCAAAGCCTTGAAGTGAAAAAATGCATTGGCTATTTGCCCGAGCACAACCCGCTGTACCTCGATATGTATGTGAAGGAGTACCTCGAGTTTGTAGCCGGAGTTCACCGTTTGGGAGCACACACGGCAAAAGCGGTTGATGCCATGATTGAACGCACCGGTCTTACCCGCGAATACAAAAAACGGATTGGTGAATTATCAAAAGGATACAGGCAGCGGGTGGGACTGGCTCAGGCCATGATTCACGATCCGCAGGTGTTGATATTAGACGAACCCACCTCGGGGCTCGACCCCAACCAGATTACCGAGATACGCGATTTAATTCGTGAAATAGGTAAAAACAAAACCGTTATTCTCTCCACGCATATTATGCAGGAGGTAAAAGCCCTGTGCAACCGGGTGGTGATTATAAACAAAGGAAAATTAGTGGCCGATGAAACACCCGAAAACCTGCAGCACGATACCGGAAACCAACTGGTGTTTGTAGCCGAGTTTAAAGGAGAGTTTTCTCCAAAAAACCTGCACACCATACCCGGAGTAGAAAAAACAGTTTCGCTGGGGCAAAACAAATTTCGCATTACGGCCAACTGCGATATACGCGAAGATTTATTTGCCTTTGCCGTAAACAATAAATTAGTGCTGCTATCGGTGTCAATGGAAGACCAGTCGCTGGAGGATGTATTCAGAAAACTGACAAGCTAAAAGTATGCTGAGTGTACTTAAAAAAGAAATAAACGGATTTTTGAGCTCGCTCATTGCCTATATCGTCATGGCTGTATTTCTTATTGCCATTGGAATGTTTATGTGGGTGGTACCCGATATGAATGTGTTTGATAACGGCTATGCCAACCTCGATACTTTGTTTTCTATGGGTCCATGGGTTTTTATGTTTCTGGTTTCAGCTATTACCATGCGTTTTTTCTCGGAAGAAAAACGGAGCGGTACCATTGAGCTGCTCACCACCAAACCGCTTACCGACTGGGATATTATTATGGGAAAATATTTTGCCGGAGTGTTTCTGGTGCTGTTTTCCATTGTGCCCACCTTTTTGTATTACTACACCATTTACGAATTAGGCGCTCCGCAGGGGAATATGGATATTGGCGCCACCTGGGGTTCGTACCTCGGGTTGTTTATGCTTGCTTCCTGTTTTGTTTCTGTTGGTATTTTTTCATCCGCCATCACGTCCAATCAAATTGTGTCGTTTATTCTCTCTATGTTTTTGTGTTTTTTCTTTTTCATTGTTTTCGATTTGTTCAGCGATTTTAAACTGCTCGGTTCGTTTGACAGTGTAATACAATACCTCAGCATCAATACGCATTACGATTCCATCAGCCGCGGGGTGCTCGACTCGCGCGATGTGGTGTACTTTGTAAGTTTTAATATGGCATTTCTTTGGTTTACCCGCATAAGTTTCGGAAGCAGAAAATGGTAAGTAAGCATACACAAAAATATTCTTCGTATATCAGGCTGCTGCTGGTACTGGGCATTATTATACTTGCCAATATACTTTCGGAGATGTGGTTTATCAGATTAGACATGACCAAAGAGAAACGCTTCACTCTTTCCAAAGCATCTACCGGGCTGGCCGCAAAATTAGATGATGTATTGTACATCAAAATATACCTGGAAGGAAATTTTCCGGCCGGATTTAAACGCCTGCGCAATGCTACCCGCGAGTTGCTGGATGAATACCGCATTGCCTCCAACAGTAGAATTGAATATGAATTTATAGATCCGTTTGACGGAAAAGATAAAAAACAGATTAGCGAAATCATTGAGCAGTTAGGGGCACAGGGATTGTTTCCTACCAACGTGCAGGTAAAACAGGATGACGAGCTCTCGCAAAAAATTGTAATTCCCGGTGCCCTGTTTTCGTATAAGGGAAAAGAGTATCCGCTCAATTTACTCAAAGGTCAGTTTGGCAAGGGTGGCGAAGAAACCATTAATGAATCTATTGAGTTATTAGAATACCAGATATCAAATGTACTGCGCAAATGCACCGTGCAAAAGAAAAAGAAAATTGCTTTTCTGGTGGGCAACGGTGAGCTGAAAAGTATTCAGGTAGCCGATTTCGGGAGAGAGCTGAGTGAGTTTTATGAACTGGCCCGTTTGGATATCCATAAAAATCCGCCACAAAAATTTAATGAATTTGACGGGCTGGTCATTGCCAAACCCGACTCGGCATTTAGCGAATACGACAAGTTTAAAATTGACCAGTACATTATGCACGGGGGCAAAGTTATCTGGATGCTCGATATGCTTTTTGCCGATATGGACAGCGCGCGCAATGCAGCCGGAGAGTTTATGGCCTACAACTACGATTTAAATCTGGATGATATTCCGTTCAAATACGGAGTGCGTGTAAATCCGGTATTGGTGCAGGATTTACAATGCAACCACATTCCCATTATGTCGGGGTATGCCGGTGGGCAGCAGCAAACCAAATTATTGCCATGGCTTTATTATCCCATACTGGGCAGCAGTACCGATCATCCTATTGTAAAAAATCTGGATTATGTGTGGAGCCAGTTTTGCAACACCATTGATACGCTTCCCGCTAAAAATATTCGCAAAACCGTTTTACTGCACACCTCAGATTATACCCGTGTGGTGGGAGCACCGGCCCGTGTAAACATCAACATGACGCGGCTGCAACCAAATCCAATGGGATTCACCCAGCGCAGGCTTCCTGTTGCTGTATTGCTCGAAGGCGATTTTACCTCGGTGTTTAAAGACCGCGTGCGCAGTGTTACCGATTCATCTTTTGCACAACTCAATTTCTCTCCCTCGGTAAGTAACAATAAAATGATTGTGATTGCTGACGGAGATATTGCCCGCAACCATGTGAGCAAAAGCGGAGATATTTATCCGCTTGGGTTTGATAAATTTACCAACCAGAATTTCGGCAATAAGAACTTTATGGTAAATTGTGTTGACTACCTGTGTGACGACTCGGGACTGATAGAAGTGCGCATGAAGGAAATTAAACTGCGGTTGCTCGACCGCACCCGTATGAAAGAAGAAAAACTGCAATGGCAGTTGTTCAATATGGTATTTCCGGTGGTGCTCATTGTGCTGTTTGGATTAATGAATGCCTGGTCGCGTAAACGCAAATATGCCCGCTGATGAAAAAGAACCTCGCTTACCTTATTTTATTTTTGCTGCTCACCGTTGCCGTAATGTGGATGATGCAAAATGGCGGTCTCTCTACGCTTAAATCCGATTTGAAAAATTTTGCACTGGCCGATACAGGCTCCGTTACCAAAATAATATTAACCGATAAAGAAGGCCACAAAGTAACGCTGGAACGCGAATCCATTAACCGGTGGCGGGTAAATAATAAATACGAGGTAAATCAGGTAAAAATGAATACCCTGCTCGAAACCATGAAAGCAGTGGAGGTAAAAAGCCCTGTTCCCGCAAAGGACAAAAGCAGTGTGGTAATTGATTTGGCTACGCGCCACACTTTAGTGCAGGTGTATAAGGGCGAGGATATGATTAAATCGTATTTTGTAGGCGTGCAAACCACCGACCAGCTGGGCACGTATATGCTTATGGAAAATTCACGGTCGCCTTTTATTACCCATATTCCCGGATTTAACGGATACCTTACCGTAAGGTATTTTACCAAAGAACTCGATTGGAAAACACGAAGGGTGTTCGACAGCAAAGCGGAGGATATTGAATACATCAGTGTCACTTATCCAGCAAATACGGGCGAATCTTTTATAGTATCAAATGATGCGGGTAAACTCTCGGTAGTGCCATTGGAGGTAAAACATGTAACCGGGCCGGTAAGCACCCAGTTTCTAAGTTATTATGCGGCTTCGTTTCGCAGCATTATGTACGAGGGATACGATCAGGCATTTGATGCGCGCAAAGCCGACTCGGTAGCGGCCCTTACTCCGTATTGCATCATGGAAGTGAAAAACAAAAACGGAGAAAAAAACACCCTGCGCATATTTTATAAAGGCATTGATGAACGCACCATGCAGCAGTTTGATGAAAAAACCAAACAGCCTCTTTCCATTGACCCCGAAAGGTATTTTGCTCTGCTAAATGGCGAAAAAAATCTGGTGATTATTCAACAATATGTTTTTGGTAACTTGCTGCGTTCGTATCAGGATTTCTTTCAGCAGGCTCAGGCAAAGAAATAATAGGTGAGCTGATTGGCGGGGGACACCAACCAGGGACAAAAAAAGGGAAATAAAACTTGGGGTACTCCTTTTGATTTCGGCACTTTATCATCGGGCCCGATTTTGGTTGGGAGTACAACTTCTATTTATCCCAATCCGGTAAAAGATATATTGCATTTTAGCCGACCGGGAACTTACGAGGTTTGTGATATAACGGGTAAGCTGCTGTTACGTGCTATTGATGCTACCCAACTTGATGTTTCATCACTCTCGCCCGGTATTTACTTTATAACCGACAGTGAAGGAAGACGAGCTAAAATTGTAAAGGAGTAACTATCTTATTTGACTTGGGAGGCTATCACGGACTGAATTATTTTTTCATCGTGTGATATTTATTATTAATTTTCGCAAGCCTGCGCTGTTTTCTAAATGCTTTGTTATGAAAGTATTTGTATGCTTTGTACTTAATTATAATGTCAGAATTATCAAGCTTTTTTAGTGTCAATATTATTGGTATTACCTTAAATCCACTGTCACACGAAATTAAATTATCTAACAATTCGATGCAGGGCATTTCTTTCCCAAATTTTACCTCGTAGGTATAAGATTGTCTAAAACTATCAGCTATAAATTTATCCTGTATAGAATCAAATCTGTTAGTAGTCCAAGTTAAATGAATGACTTTTCTATGTCTATTTATATTAAATGTCCCATTGTAAGGATCTGATATTCCACATTGTCGAGCTGTCCAAAATTGTAGTTTGTTACTATCAATAAAATACAATGATCTTGCACAAAATAGAGTATCGCTTGGCATAATCCAGCCAATTGAATCGTCAAAGTCAACCCATTCCCAAGATTTAGACATTAGAAGTTTCTCTATACTCTGAGCCATTGTACTTGAATGAATGGTAAAGAGAATAATAATGAAAGCTAACTTACGCATTAAGTTTACTTTTCGAAAACCATTTCACCACATAATACACCGGCACACCACTCAGTACAATATACAATCCCGGGTAAGTAAAATCTGGTTTGTAAATAAGTAAGCTGATGCAAATAAACAGCGCAAGTAAAATGTATACTACCGGCACCACGGGGTAGCCCCATACTTTATAAGGCCGCGGTACATCGGGTTGTTTTTTGCGTAGGATAAAAACTCCCAGTACGGTAAGGATATAAAACAGCAATACAGCAAATACCACGTAGTCGAGCAAATCACCGTACGAGCCGGAGAGCGTGAGGGCGCTGGTCCACACGGCCTGCATCATTAAAGCCGCTTTAGGTGAATGGTGTGCATTGAGTTTTTTAGCTTGCGGTAAAAACAGTCCGTCCAACGCCATGGCATAATATACACGTCCGCCTGAAAGTGTTAAACCGTTAATACACCCAAAGGTGGAAATCATAATCAAAGCCGCCATCAGGTACATGCCTGTTTCGCCAAATACCATTTGCAGCAAGAGTGTACCTACCCTGTCGGATGGAGCCTGTTGAATGGCTTCAAAAGGCAAGGCTTTTAAATACACTACATTAATAAAAAAGTACAGACTTAAAACCAGCAATGTTCCGGTGATGAGCGAAAGCGGCAGGTTGCGTTCAGGTTTATCAATTTCGCTTCCGGTAAAAGTGACATTGTTCCAGGCATCGGCCGAGAAAATAGAACCTACCAGTGCCACACTAAAAATGCTCCAGAACCCAACTGATGAAAAATCAAGCGGCAGGCTCCAGTCGGGTTGTTGTGCGGTATGTGTGCTGATGTACCACACACCGGCAATAATCATAAAAGCAATAGCGCCTATTTTGGTTACGGTAAAAATATTTTGCACCAGCGCTCCGCTCTTCACACTTCTGAAATTTGAAAACGTAAGCATCCACACAATGATAATAGCGAGCACCTGTTGAGTTTGGATATTCAATGTGCCTATGCTAAAGAGTACATTGGTATCAGAGATGGCCGGGAAAAATACACCACTGAATTTGGCAAAGGCCACCGCTACAGCTGCAATAGTACCGGTTTGAATTACGGTGAACAAAGTCCAGCCATAGAGAAAGCCAAAGAGTTTTCCGTAGGCTTCGCGCAGGTACACGTATTGCCCGCCTGCTTTAGGCATCATAGCGGCCAGTTCGCCATAACTCAATGCGGCAAAAATGGTGAGCAGGGCGGTAACCGCCCATGCGGCTAACAGCATGAGCGGAGCATTTAACTCGCGCGACATGGCTGCGGGTACAATAAAAATTCCGGAGCCAATCATGGAACCCATAATCAGCATCACACAATCGGTAAACGAAAGGCGTTTAGTTTGCATGGTTCGAATATACTTATTTCCCGCAGAACCCGCAGATTTACGCAGAGCACATAAGAAGTTTCTGCGACTTTCTGCGCTATCAGCGGGAGAAAATCCTGCAAAGAAAAAACTCAAATTCTGAAAAAAGATGTTTCCCGCAGAATCCGCAGATTTACGCAGAACACATAAGAAGTTTCTGCGACTTTCTGCGCTATCTGCGGGAGAAAATCCTGCAAAGAAAACTAAGTCTGGTATCTGGCAGAGGTAAAGAAGAATTTTATCACGCAAAGCACGCGGAGGCGCAAAGAAAAACATCGTTTCATCAGGTGGAATTTCGGAAAAGTTATATATTGCTTAAGTGAAAAAGGTCATCGGATTATTTTTGTTTGTTTTGGTGTTGTCGTGTGCCAGCGAAAAATTTGACAAGCCACGCAAAAAGCCAAAATGGGTAAAAATGGAAACCCCACCCGGCACGGTTTGGCTGAGGGATAGTTTGTTTATTGACCAGCATGAAATAGCCAATATCGACTATTTGCAGTTTCTATGGTGGATGAGTGTGAAAGAGCCAACCAAGTTCAAGGAAATGTTGCCTGATACACAGTGCTGGCTAAATGTAGGGGATACGGCTTTTAAAAACTTTTATTTAAGACACCCTGCTTATCAAGATTACCCGGCTGTTGGAGTTTCGTATACTCAGGCTATGTATTATAACAAATGGAGATCTGAGAGGATAAGCGAAATGATGTATGTGCGGGATAATAAGGTTAAGTGGCGACTTGATAGTACTTATAATTTCCCCATAAAAGTTAAATGCAGGTTACCCTTAAGAGAAGAGTGGGAATTTGCAGCAGCTTCCGGATTGGATTACGGACAATATCCTTTGGGATATCAAAGCCTTTATCAAAAAGATAGTGCGTTTATTGACTATATAAGAAACAATAAAACCCGATGGTTTAGTACAGTTCAGATAGAATCTTTTAAACGAAATAGGTTTAATGCATATCATATGCTGGGTAACGTATCCGAACTGACCTCAGACAGTCTGATCAAAGGCTTAAATTTTCTCACAAATCTTGATGGCACATCTCCCTTTTCTGAAATCAAATTTACCCGTGAGGCGGATAGTTTAAATTTGGGTTACACCATCAAAAGCTACATGAAATACGAGAAGCCTGCGGCATGGCTTGGTTTCCGTTGTGTGTGTGAAGTGTTGCCTTAATGCTGCGCTTCACCTGCAAATAATTTTTCACGCAAAGCTCGCCAAGGCGCAAAGAAAGTTTTTCCTTTTATTTAGTATGTAATTTCTGCGGATATCTGCGGGATCAGCGGGAAAAAACTCACGCAAAGCCCGCCAAGGCGCAAAGAAGGTATTCTGTTTATTTAGTATGTAATTTCTGCGGATATCTGCGGGATCAGCGGGAAAAAACTCACGCAAAGCCCGCTAAGGCGCAACGAAAAAATCAAATCTCCTTCAGTAAAATTTCGCTTAACTCTTTGGCTCTCGTCCACACCATAAAGTGTGAGCCTTTTTCAATCAGGTAATCGGCTTTTATTTTTTCAGCCGGAAGTACTTGGTCAGCTTTACCGTGTATATGCACAAGGTTTCGGGGAACGATATCGTTTTGCCAGTTTACTATTTGATGAACGGCCCATTGCAGGTAAGCAGGATGCATAAACGTCATCAGCCGGTTAATGAGTTCCTGCGCCCGTTTGTTTTGATGCACCCCGAAAAAATAATACAGCAGCCTGTTAGGTTTACTGAACGATGCCATGGGCAGCAGTTTATGCAACCCCGCAGCCGCGCTTAGGTTAAACAACATGGGTTTTTCCCTGCGGTGTTTAATGCTTGAGATGAGAATAATTTTTTTGCAACTAATTTGTTTAGCTATTTCAATGGCCATTATTCCGCCAAATGACAAGCCGATAATAATCGGGTCAGGTTCGGTAATTTCCTGACGCATTCGTGTAGCATACGTTTCAATGGTTTCGTTGTGTGCAGGTATTTTCCATTGAATATGATATGGAGTAATACCCGGAAGCACTAGTTTGGAAAAAGCCTGCTCATCTGCTCCCAGCCCGCTGATGAAATAGACTTTTTTCATGCTGTTTATTTATGGGCAATCAGGTAAATGTCCCAGGTAAAATCTAAATTTTCGGTAGTGAGAAAAAAATCGGAAGTAGAGATAGAAAGAGTATTGCTGTTTTGTTCTTTCAAATCTTTGCGCATAAGTGTGGTGAGCCAGTTGTAAGGGCGCACTAACCACGAGGCAGGAATAATTTTATGCAGCCCCAGCGGGTCTAAGCGCAAAATCTTTTTTGCCCAGCGGGCATTTTGCTCGTAGTATTCATTCACTTTAGCGTTTCCCTGTATGCCCTTCAATTCAAATTTATCAAACACCTTTGCGGCCTCGCTGCGCATTTCATCAAAAGTATATTCATGCACATGAAACGGATTGCGGGCAATAGACATTTTTATATTGGGAGTGGTGCAAATAAACACACCACCGGGTTTCAGCACACGTTTTACCTCTTTCATAAACTCAAGGCGCTGATGAATATGCTCAATAAACTGAAAAGCCGTTACTGCATCCACACTTTCATTTTCAAGCGGAATGGGAGGTACGCTTCCGTTTTTAAACGTAAGGTTTTTGATGGCTGCATGTTTTTTACGGGCCTCTTCAATGGTGGGTAAGGAGTAATCAACGCCCACTGTATTTTGGGTAAAACCGGCTAAATAAGAAGAGCCGTATCCATCGGCACAACCAATATCGGCAGTATTTTTTCCGGTTATAAATGGCCGTGCAAATTCATAGGCATAAAAGCAACGTTGCACGGTTACATTATTTGAATCTTCAAAAGAGGGGCGCTCGCGGTCAAACATGGGTAAAAAACAATTGGCTGCAAAAGTAATCATTTGCAGCCAATTGCTTTAAGAGAAAAACGGAATCTTATTTTGTAAACGAAGCGCTTGGTAATGTTTTATTTCCCAGCGTTACAATTACCTGATAATTTCGTGACGGAAGCATGGATACATCGAGTTGAACTTCCTGAACAGGTACCAGATATTTGTTTCCTTTTTGAGTCATTTTAGTTATACCATTCTGGTCAATAACTGTAACCGAGTAAGGCAGCAAATCGGGGTTATTGAATTTTACCGTAAGCACATCACTGCTAGTACATGGGTTAGGATAGAGTATAATTTCAGGCTGAGGCGGAGGTGGTGGTGTACCTGTTTGTGTAGTTGTTCCTCCTGTTGTTCCACCGGGAGGCGGAGTGCTTGACGATGTTCCTCCGGTGGTGTATGTAGTATAAGAACCTGTTCTGGGGTTAAACACCTGGTAACTTCCGGGAGGCAAATCGTTGAACGAGAATTTTCCGTCAGGTCCTAATTGAGCGAATCCAATAGGTTTGCCGTTATTGTCGTACAAAATCACAATATCATCATTCAACTCATTATCCCGGGTGCTGGTTTGTCCGTCAATAGTATTGTCGCCACTATCCGATTTACGGGTTGATAGCAGGTTAATGATTAACAAATCGGAGTTGCCTTTTCCAAATGACGAAAGATTATATCGTTTGGCAAAATTCCAGATAAGCGACTGGCCGTAATAAGTAGGCATGTATTGTTTGTAGTGAATGGATTTAGTTTCAAGGGTAGCTCTCACCAGATAATAGCCTGCCGGAATCTGATTAAAGGTAAAGTAACCCGACAAATCCACTTTGCTCGAATCTATTAAATACGGAACCATACTTATCGAGTCATAACTTATCAGGTACACCCATCCTTTGTCGGGTACACTGTTGCCGGCACTCACTTTTCCAATCAGATTTCTCCGGTTAGGCAAATGATCAATAGAGATATCGTCACAATAACTGTCGTAAGTACCCTGAGGTGTGGTAACGGTGAGGCACACATGGTAATATCCGTTGAGTGCATAGGCATGTGTGGGTTCTTTTTCTTTTGATATGCTTCCGTCACCAAAGAACCATTCGTATTCGGCTTCTTCACTTGCCCGAGACTGATTGTAAAAAGTACATTTACCGGTAGAATCCATAAAGTAATCAAAAATGGCATTTACTGATTGGGCATTTGTTTCTTTTGGTTCTGTCTGTTTCCTTATTGCATCATTACCTGTGTTTTTATTTACCTGTGCAATTGCTGTTTGTTTGGTGGTACCGGTTGTTTTGTGATGAGCATTTGAGTGACTGTTGGTTGCCGTAGCAGGTGAAAGGGAAGAAGAATTTAATTCGGCTACGTTGCCGTTGTATTGGTTTTGGCCTGAGCCAAGTTGGTTGAAACCCGATTTTTCAGGGGATTGATCAGCGGAGGAGGCTGATAAACCGGGTTGAGGATAAAGCAGGGAACTTTGCCCTTCGGTTTTATCGTTACGAAGCAGCAGATACAGCAAAGCTATTAAAGCGGCAATGCTTACTGCAATTAACAGAATGCGGTTAAGCAATTTGCTTTTGGCCGCTCGTTCCCTTTCTGTAAGGATACTCCGGAAAAAATCAGGCTCGGGCTCCTCCGAGTACCCGGCCAGTTTGTCCAGAACAATTTTGTCCATTTCTTCGTTGTAGCTCATACGATATTTATAAGTCTCGTTTTTTAATAATATCCATTAAAAATTTGCGGGCTCTGGCCAGTTGCGATTTGGAAGTGCCCTCGTTTATTCCCAGCAATTCTCCTATTTCTTTGTGCTGGTACCCTTCAAGTACATACATATTAAAAACCATCCGGTATCCATCAGGCAATGTTTGTATTTGAGCCATCAGTTCTTTGGCCGAAAGGCGGCTTAATATATCCAGGTCATTGGTTTCTTTATCGGCCGCTTCCACATCCACATGGTTTTCAAATTTTGCCGTTTTGCGGTAATGCAGCAGGGCAGTGTTTACCATAATGCGTTTTACCCATCCCTCCAGCGACCCTTCTTTCTTAAATTTTATGAGATTGTTAAACACTTTTATAAACCCTTCCTGTAATATATCTTCTGCATCTTCACGGTTTTTTGCATATCGAAGGCAAATCCCCATCATTTTACCTGCATACATCCGGTAAAATGCTTCAAGGGCTTTTTGATCCTCCTGAATGCACTGCCTTATCAGTTCTTCTTCCTTTATGCTAACCGGATTTGCCAAGGCTACTTTGTTTATTGTAGATACACTTTGAGTTTAAAAAGTTGTATTTAGAAATATAAAATTACCACTTTTTTTTAAAAATCAATCGCACATCCTTATTTTGTGGAAATAAATAAGGGATTATGGACTTCAAATTATTGATGACTTTTTTAACCAAATTGAGAAAAAACAACCATAAGGAATGGTTTGATGCTAATCGTGAAACATACGAGGCACTTCGGCAGGATTGGGTAAAGTTTGTTCAGGAAATGATTAACCAAAGTGCAATATTTGATTCTGATATTAAGCATCTTGAGGCTAAAAAATGTATTTTTCGCATCAACCGGGATGTCCGCTTTTCAAAGGATAAATCGCCTTATAAAACCAATTTCGGGGCATGGATGAACAAAGGGGGCAAAAAGGCAGAATCGGCAGGCTACTACCTGCATTTAGAGCCCGGTAATTGCTTTTTGGCCGGAGGAGTTTATATGCCCAATCCGGCACAACTTCAGGCCATAAGGCAGGAAATAGATTATAACTATTCCCGGTTTCTCAAAATTTTGAAGGATAAAACGTTTGTAAAACACTTTGGCGGCCTTAGTGGCGATAAGCTGAGTCAAATTCCCAAGGGGTACGATAAAGATAATCCGGCTATCGAATATTTGAAGCATAAAAGTTTTTTAATGTACCACCGCATTGATGAGAAGCTGTTGAAGGATAAAGGCTTTGATAAATATGCGGTAAGGATTTTTAAAACCATGAAACCCCTGATTGATTTTTTGAATGAAGCGGGATGAGCGGGATACTTTCAGTTTGAGGAGGGAATTACCAAATTGCTAAAACCCAAAGACATCAGGCCTAACCCATACAAGGGAATAACCATTTATGGGATAGGATAAAAGGTTTAAAATGATATTTTTACCTTTTTACATTGCAGTTTTTCGAAATTTGTACTTACTTTGGCATGTATTAGGCAGGCCCGATTGCCTGCAATAATTTGGAGAAGGTATAGAAGTGCATTTTTACCCAAAACGATTTTTAAGTTTTATTTTATGGTTGGCTGTTTATTGCCCCATAAGCGTTTATGCACAGCCATGCAGTTCCAATACCCCCAGTTTTACGGTAAACCTAAGCTCAAATCCTGATAGCATCTGGACAAGTCCCGACACTGCCCGCCTTGATTATTGCTGCGCAGCATCGGGTTCCGATAAATGTATTGAATTTAACCTCACATTAAATCCCGGGGCAAGCGGTATTCAGTTAGATATTGTTTCGGGCGCGGTTCCCGGTGGGGCATTGTTTTACCAGATTGGTTGCGGTACATCTTATCAGGTAGGTCAGGCTATTTGCCTTAGTGGTGCCGGGCCTCACCGCATCACTTTTTGTAAGCCGGGCAACAATACCAACGTGTATCAAATTCGCTCCATTCCCAAGGCTGCCATGAATGGTACGTTGCTGGTTACACAGGCCTGCACCGGAAGGTTGGTTGCAAAGGGATTGGTAGAATCTTCCATTACATGGACCTCTGTACCCAATAATGCTACACACAACTCTTACCTGAACTGCACCACCGGTTGTGATTCGGTTACTATAACCCCGTCAGGTGCATTCCCTGGTTCGGTTATGTACAAAGTGTGCGGAACCGTTATTGGTAGTTGCGGGGCTACTGCGTTTTGCGATTCGGTAACCGTTCAATTTGCCAATAATTTGGCCGTTTCTATTTCACCCAAACCGGCTACGGTATGTTTTGGAGGAAGCAATACTACTATTACTGCAAATCCATCCGGTGGTTTTCCGGCCTTCAGGTATCAGTGGAATAATGCGGGCAATGATACCTCGCGCTCCATTAGCGTTGGGGTGGGAACTTATGTGGTAACCATGACCGATTCGGCCAAGTGTTATACCGCCCGCGATACCATTGTAGTTACTGCGTTTAACTCGGCCATTGATGCCAATGCCGGACCCGACAGTGCCATTTGTACCAAAGACCTTCGTGCTCTGTTATTCGGAACGGTAACCGCTGCTTCTGGCGGAAGGTGGCGGTTCAGAGATTCAACGGCCGCTCATCCGGGCGGAACATTTTCTCCATCGGCAACCTCCTTAATTGCTACCTATATTCCGAGTAATTACGAAAGAGATTCGCTTGGAGTTACCCATTTGCAATTAATTACCACAGGCAATGGTTCGTGCCCTGCCGATACCGATGTGGTAGCTATTACCATCGGAAAGCCACCGTCCATCAGGTCTCTGCAAAATTCAGGCGGACGGGACACCATGTGCATTAATCAGTTTCCCGATTCCACTTACTCCAGACGTTTTTGGGCCGATACCACTACGGCTACCGATTCGGTGATATGGTCTGTTTCTCCTGCGGCACTCGCTTACTTTAAGGTTGCTCCAAATCAATTAAACGGATCGGCTACCGAAATGCTTTTTACTCCTAAAGTGCCGGGAGTATTCACCATTACGGCACGCATATTCAGAAAAGCAGGATCACTCACCTGCGATTCGGTACTCACCAAACAAATCAGGGTATTGCCGGCTCCGGTAGGTGCTATTTTCGGCATAGACTCGGCCTGTGTAAACACCACCGAACTTTATTATACATCTAAGGTGAGTAATCGCTTTTATTACTGGCTGGCCGAAAAAGGTTCTATTGTAGGAACACCGTTCGATACAGCTGTGCAGATAAGCTGGGACAGCGTAGGAATGGGCAAAGTGTTTTTATATCTGGGTGATTCTATAACCGGGTGTGATACCATTATTGCCAAAGAAGTAAAAATAAACGGACGGCCAAATATAACTACCACCGGCCCGCTGAATGTGTGTTCAAACAAACGCTATAACTACTCGGTGGCTTCTGCTCCGGGTGCTACGTATAGCTGGGTTGGAATAGGAGGTTCCATTATTACCGGCAGTTCCGATTCGGTGATAAGTATTTTGTGGGGAGCTCCCCCGTCAGGGCTGTTGTTTATTGATATTACAAGCAGTTCGGGTTGCCAGAGTAGTGCGGCCCTCAATATAACCATTAACCAAACCCCTGCTCCGGTGTTTACCGGGCCCACAACGGTATGTGAACGGAAAACATACCAGTACAAAACTCCGGCAGAAAGCGGCACTTCATATACGTGGCAAATAACAGGAGGCTCTATTATAAGCGCATCATCCGATACGCTCGTAAATATTAAATGGAATGCCGCAGGAACGGGCTCCATTAAAATTACCGCATCCGGCATTAACGGATGCGATTCAATCAAAACGTATTCTGTTACTATTAACCCAACTCCTGTACCGGTTATCACAGGTACTTCTTCGGTGTGTTCCGGAAAATATTACAGCTACAAAGTAAACTCGGCTTCATCCAACACGTATTTGTGGAGCGTGGCAGGTGGAAGTATCGTAGGGCCGTCAACCGACTCCACCGTACTCATTAAATGGGGAACTGCCGGAAGCGGTACCGTTACCGTGCAGCGAACAAATCAGCTTGGTTGCGATTCAACGGTTAATCTCGCTACCACAATCAGAGCTACGCCTGTGCCCGTTATCACCGGTCCGGCACGCAATTGTGTACTTAAATCGGCTACCTACAAAGTAAACAGCACGGCATTAAATACCTATGAGTGGTCAATTGTGGGCGGGTCTATTTTAACATCCATCATTGATTCTTCGGTTATCGTTGTATGGAACGATACCACTGAAGGAATTATCACAGTTAAAAAAACAAATCAATTCGGGTGCGACTCTGTTATTTCTAAAACGGTAATTCTCGACCCGTATACGCTGCCTGAAATTTTAGGCCCCGACTCGGCCTGCGAACGGAAACGATTTACGTATACGCTCACCGACCATACCGGAAGTACCTATGCATGGAGTGTAACTAACGGAAAGGTAATTGGCACCGCAACGGCCACTTCGGTAGTAATTGAATGGGATAGCATTACTACAGGTACAGGTTCCATTAAGTTAGTTGAAACAAATGTGTTTGGCTGTGATACCAGCCTGATAAAAAATATCAGAATCAACCCAACGCCCGTGCCTGCCATCAGCGGCATTTTTAGTGTGTGCGAAAACAAAAGATACATATACAGTTTTAACCGAACAGCCTCCAGCACCTACCAGTGGGTAGTTACCGGTGGTACACTCGAGTCTGCGGATACAGCAGGGAGCATTACGGTAAAATGGGGTCCTCAGGGCACAGGTTCGGTTTCACTAAAACAAACAAATCAGTTTGGTTGCGATTCAACCATTACCCAAACCATTACCATTAAAAAAACTCCGGTACCGCAAATTAATGGCGACACCCTGGTATGTTCGGATAAGTTTGAAGTGTACACCACCACCTCAACACCGGGAAGCTCTTACCTGTGGAGTGTGGTTGGCGGAAATATTATCGGGTCGGCTACACAGATTAATTTATCGGTTCAGTGGATTAATCCCGGATTAGGAAAAGTACAACTTAAAGAGACCAATTCTTCCGGTTGCGATTCTACCCGTTTTCTTACTGTAAGGGTTGATTCTACTCCGGTTCCATTTATATCAGGAAATGTGAACGTGTGTGAAAATAAGTTTGCCATTTACACCGCGCAAAATAAACCCGGCCACACTTATCAGTGGACTGTTTCGGGTGGGGTTATTACCGATTCGTCACTTAAATATGCCATATCGGTTAAATGGGGAATACAGGGTGCCGGTTCAGTTACCTTAATACAACGTAATGCCACCGGCTGCGATTCGGTTTCTTCTATCACCATCACCATTAATCCTACGCCACGGCCAAGTATTAACGGTAATCCTACTGTGTGCGAAAACAAAAAAGAAAGTTATTCGGTGGCAGTACCGCTTGCCGGAAATAGTTATAAATGGAAAGTAGAAGGCGGAACCATTCAGGGATTGTTTAACACACAAAATCTGATTGTGCTATGGGGAAGCAGCGGAACCGGGAAAGTAATTCTTACCCAAACAAACGGACTTGGTTGCGATTCGGTTTCCGAATTTTCGGTTACCATAAGGGCCACTCCTGTGCCGCAAATACTAAACGGAACTCCTGCCGTGTGCGAGTATTCAACTCAAACTTACAATGCGCTGCTGCAGGCCGGAGACAGTTATTTGTGGAGCGTAACAGGCGGCAATATTATCGGATCAAATACCAACTCTTCGGTTACGGTACACTGGAGCCAGCAGGGATTGGGCCGGGTTACCCTTAAAGAATTTAATTCGGTAGGTTGCGATTCTACTGTTTTTGTTAGTTTAATTAAACGCCCTAAACCTAAACCAAAAATTGAGGGAAGCAAACGCTCATGCGCCTACTCGCAAGGTAATATTTATCAGATTGATGTTACCGGAAATCCCGATTACAGTTACAACTGGGTGGTTGCACCTGCAGGCACAGTGGTAGGAGGCATAGGCACTAATTCAATTGATATTTTATTCGATGCTCCGGGGCCATACACCATCACGGTACAGGTAATTGATAATATTACCGGATGCGACAGTGCCGTTTCAATGAATGTGTTTGTTGATACCGTGCAACAGGCGGTAATTGCCGGGAATACGTTAAAAGGATGCCGGCCACTTACTGTGAATTTTGTAAACGGCTCCACTACAAACAACACCTATCAGTGGCAGTTTGGTGACGGACGCTCGGTAAATGCGCCAAGCCCAAGCCACACCTATACCAAAGCGGGTAATTACATTGCCCGCTTAATTTCGGTAAATGCCAGCGGATGTAAAGACACCGCCTACGATACCATCATTGTGCACGATTTGCCAAAACCTTCTTTCGCTCACAACTACGAGGGCGACACCATTTATGCGGTGGAGGATACTATTTTGTTTACCAATAATTCGCAGGCAGCCGACTCCTTTAACTGGGATATGGGCGATTTGATTGATGCCTTTGCCAACCTCTTTCAGCCACCTCCAAAAGTGTATGCACTGCCAGGTGTTTACCCTGTAAAACTGGTGGCCTACGATACCACCACCCGATGTTCGGATTCATTGATACGATACCTTGATATACGGGTGCACGAAAATGTATTTATAGCTTCTGCATTTTCTCCCAACGATGACGGGTATAACGACTTCTTCTCCATCAATTTTGAAAATGTAACCCGGTTTAAAATTCTTATCTATAGCCGCTGGGGGCAGTTGGTGTATGAATCCAATAATCCAAACTTTATCTGGGACGGAAAACTAAACGGCAAACCTTTGCAACAGGACGTTTATGTTTATTATATTGAGGCAAAGGGATACCACGGCACCCGGTTTTCGCTTAAGGGAGATATTACCATTTTACCTTAATAAATTCGTAGAATATTCAGGCAATTTTGTGCTATTTTATATAGGTTATATCCAAGGCAGCGCTTTACACTTGTATCAAAACCCCGAAGGCTATATTGTAATTCTAAATGAAGCAGGGATAGCCGAAGGAGCTATTGAAGTAACTTACACCTGAGCCATTCAAGAGGTGAAAAAGTCACAAATTGAATTATCTGATCACAACTTCTACTCTGCGATTCTTCTTTTTGCCAGCTTCTGAGGTATTAGTGGTTAACGGGCACAAAGGGCCCACGCCATCAGAAAGTAATCTCTTTGCATCTATTCCTTTTGAAATAAGATAATCAACCACAGCTTTCGCCCGAGCTTTTGAGAGGGTAAGGTTATGAGCCAAATCACCAGTATTATCGGTGTGTCCAACAACAAAAACAGTTATTGAAGCATTGGCTTTAAGGTAATCGGTAAGGGTTTTAAGTTCTTGTTCTGACTCTGGCTTAATGACCGATTTGTCAACATCAAAATAAATTCCGTAGAGAGCCACTTTCCCTTCACTCTTCATCGATTCCTGAATGTTTAGCTTAATCTCCTGTTTCAGGGATGCCTCTTCAATAATGTAAACCTGATATCCCCGATCGTTATTATCCCATGCATTTTCAATCAGCATCCAGATAATCCGGTTTTCATAACCAAATCTGAACATATTCTTGTCGGCCGAAAGATTTTCTCCCTTTGAGGCCGCTACTGCGTTGAAATAATTATGACGAATTTGTACACCACTAATTTCACGGCCTCCGTCATCCATGCGCTCGTAATTAATTCTGTAATATTTTCCTGCGTGTTTTTGCTCGGTGTATTTCCCATTAAGGTCGTTAAATATAAATTTATACTCATTAAACTCACTGTATTGACACGAGGCCATTCTAAAACCCTCAAATCCGTTTAAATATGAGGGAACTTTGCAATCATCACTTTTGGCAATTGCGTGGTGCATCATAACAAGTCCAATGCAGGTAAAAAGTATTTTTCTCAGCATATTTCTTTTTTGACGAAGATAAAAAAAATACCCAAAAAATGATCGGGATTATATGTTATAGGGGAGAGATGAGCGAATTAAAGCCCGTTAATGATGATGAAATGGTTTATTTCAGAGAATGCTTACGCAGTTTTTAAGGTTAATTTAATGAAAGTAAAACCAATAATTCCTGCAAGTAACGAAGAGATTAAGATTACTAATTTTGAGCGGGAAGGTAGCCCACCACGAGTATATGGAGCTTAATGATGTTTAATTTTTATCCCCCTTGCAATGTGAGGTTGTGCGGTGAGCGAAGGAAATTCAAACACAGCCCTGGCCATCAATGGGAAATAGTTCACTTTAAAATTAGAAAGTAATGTTGATTGATGGCTACAAATCCCAAAGCGTACTCCGTTTGCTGCGCATGTAGTTTTTAAGGTTGAGCCAAAAAGCCACTACAAGATAAATAATAACCGGTGATCCCATGGTGATAAACGAAGTATAAATAAAATACAAACGAATGCGTCCGGTAGAGATACCCATGCGCTCGCCTACGTAACTGCAAACGCCAAAAGCATTTTTTTCTACAAAATATTTTACCGAATCGTGCAATTTTAAAAACGGGTTCATGCTTTTTTGCTTAATAATTCTTTTCCGATATTGCAATTAAGGCAACGAACAAAGTTACAATAATCTTTCTTTAGTTTCAACAAAGCCTGCGAATCGGCTGCATGCTGGGCTTTTATCCCCAACTCGCCCCACAGCCGGATGATGGTATTATTCTCAGCTGGAAGTTGTTCAAGCCAGTTCAGGGCTTTTTCTTCCAGTGCTTCATCTCCTTTTTTACGGCCATACATAAACACAAAAGGCACAATGGCATTGATGAGCAAAAGCTGAATATAACTTTCGCCCAGCGGTTTTTTCCTTTTCCCCGATTCTTTGTTGAGGCGATAATGAGTATCCCAATAAGGTGAAGGAATTGCGGTAAATAATTTACTTACTTCGGTAGTGGTGTTGCATTCAAGTGTTTTCGACAGCAGGTGCGATGAATTAAACACCAAAGCGGCCATTTGAGCCAGCCTTACTTCGGGGAAATTGGATGGACGCAACCGCAGCCATTTCCAGTAATGGGCAGGTATAGGTTCTAAATTATATTTGTGTTTGAGAAACTGAAATTCATTAAACAACTCTCTGGTATAAGCATCGGCTTTTTTAGGTTCGTGCAGCAACCCGGCACAGCCGAAAAACAAGGCTTCGAGTTGTTGTAAGTTCGATTTATGGTGGGATAAAATTTTTACAGGCAGTGCACGGGCAGTTAATTCAAATGCCTGGCTGTTTATTTTAAGGCCAAGGCTTCGCATCAGTACCATGTAAAATGTTTCTTCAAAATTGTTTTTAGTGGCCGCGAGCAATTCTTCAATGGGTTTACATTTATCGTGCATGCGTTCCACCAGCAGGCGGTCGAGCCAGTTTTTTATACTTATGCTTTTTACCTGAGGCAATAAATACTCGCACGACACGCGATTCATGTTTTTCATTAAGTCCCGGTATTGTTCAAGCAGTGCGGTGCTGATATGTTTTTTTAATTCGAGTACGGGGCAGTTTACATTTACCGTGGCATCGTTTTCATACACCACATGCAATATAATATGCCTGTACCTTTCGTCAGCTGTATGTGCATGTTTATTCCAGTCGGATGTTTTAAGGTGCAATTCAATATTTCCGGCCCAAAGGGTATCGCCTATTTTTACACGGGCATTAAAAAAATCAGGACCGGCATCTGCATTATGTTCTCCGGGATGAATAATGCTTACTTCTTCCTGTTCGGTAGTTAAAAAGGGAGCTTGGGAGAGCAAGCGGTTTTTCCATATAAACTGCATCAGATTTTCGTCCATGGCAGTAACTTAATTGAGGTTTACAGGTTCAGTGTTTTTTCCATTTGCTGCTGCAACGCTTTTGCTTCATTGGCGGCATGCGTGGCAAAATCGGTTCCGCTGCCTGCATACAAAATGCTGCGCGATGCGTTTACCAAAAGTCCCACATCGCTGTTCATTCCGTATTGTGCTACTTTTTCCAAATCTCCGCCCTGTGCGCCCACACCAGGAACCAGCAAAAAATGTTCGGGAGCGTATTTTCGTATTTCGGTAAAAAGCTCGGCTTTGGTGGCGCCTACCACAAACATTAAATTTTCAGGGGTTCCTATTTTAGTGAACTCCTGCAGCACCAGTTCATACAGTTTTTTCCCGCCTGTGGTTTGCTGTTCAAAATCGGCACTGCCGGCATTGCTGGTAAGGGCAAGTACAATTACCCATTTGTTTTTAAAATCAAAAAAAGGTTCCAGCGAATCTTTTCCCATATAAGGAGCGGCTGTAATGGCATCAAATGAAAGTCCGGAGGAGGATTTATCAAAAAAAGCTTTGGCATACATGCCGGTGGTATTTCCTATATCGCCCCGTTTGGCATCGGCAATTACTAAATGCTTTGACGGTATAAACTCCAGTGTTTGCTGCATCAGTTCCCATCCGCGGGCGCCCATGGCCTCGTAAAAGGCAGTATTTATTTTGTACGATACGCAGTAGGGAAGAGTCGCTTCAATAATCGCTTGGTTAAAGGCCAGCATTCCCTGTGCATTTCGGCCTAAATGGGCAGGTATTTTTTCGGCATCGGTATCAAGCCCTACACACAGGTAACTTTTTTTCAGGCGTATTTGTTCAATCAGTTGTTGTCGGTTCACAGCGCGAAGTTAAAAAGATAAAACAATTTCAACAGAGAAATTACGAATTCGCCCCCCGGTGAAGGCCGGCATCATTTGCGGATATTTAACGGCATTCATCCCATCGTTTAAATTGCGCAATCCCTGCTTCACAATTACCTGAAAGCCGATGGGCCGGGTTTTAAATTCAAGCCCTATTCCGTATCCGTAATCCATGTCTTTCAGTTTTAGCACGGTGGTGTCCTGCGTTATCTGCGGTTTGATATACACCGAGCTATTGATTAAATAACCGGCATAAGGTCCTGCGAGTAGTTTTACGTAACCCTGCTTATCAATTTTGAGAATACCGTACATCGAGAGGTCGCCATAAAAGAAAGAGACTTTGTTGTACTCGGTATTTTGATTTTTAAAATTGCTGCCTTTGTACACAAAATTTAGTTGCGCTTCGTATCCAAAACGGTAAGCCTCGGGGTGGTCGTCATGTATTTTGCCAAATTTATAACGGGCATTAATGCCGCCTGTGAGTCCGAAAAGCAGCGAAGGGTTTATAAAATTTCCCTGCCCCACGGTACTCAGTGCTCCTCCTGTGCGCACCCCTATTCTGAAATTACGGGTGGGGGCCTCGGGCATGGGCTCGGGTGCATTTTCATCAACCGGCTCCTCCTGTGCAAACACAGCAAAGGAGGTGATTAAACCCAATACCAGCAGCATTATTTTCTTTCTCATAAATTCCATAACGAATTTGCCTGAAGCCTTAGTGCAAAAGTAAGGGTTTACGGCCGATTGTGGGAGTGTCACATTATCAGCAGCCAAAAAAATGTCCAGGATACTGGCGAACAAGGCAGATAACATTAACTTTACACCTTTAATTTTATTTCAATGAAACGACTCAGCCTCCTTCTTTTACTTTCAGTTTGTTCGCTTAATTTACTGGCGCAGGACACTGTGGTGGTGCAAACCTTAACCTTCGATTCTACCTGGACACGAAGAGGGAAATGGGTATTTCCACCGGCTACCGAAAAGTACCGGAAAATATTAATGTATCATACACTGAAGTGTTTCCCTACCGTTTCAGGTGATGGTAAATATGCCTGCGGGGAGTGGGATTACCTCACCTACACATTTGTGTATGACAACAAGGGTGTGCTTGATTCTACCTATCAGTCGCGTTTCAATTATACGATTGGAGGTGCCACCCCCGATTCATTGCCTTATACTACCGGGCCTGTTTATGATTTTACCAGGCTCTACAAAAAATATATAACACGTACGGCCACCACCTCGCTTGATACCTTCCGCGTTGGACAGAGCATACAATCAGATGGCAATATGTTTGGTGTGTCGCCTGCAGGTCGCAGTCAGTATCTGTGGCGTGCAGCCGAATTGCAAGGTGCGGGCCTTACAGCAGGCAACCTCACCGGTATTCGTCTTTGGGTTACTCAACCAGGCAAAGCCCGCGAGAACCTGGTGATTAAAATGAAACAAACCAGCAAAGACAGCCTTACACCAGGGATGTTTGAAGACACCCTGATCACCGTTTTTAACTACCGCAAAGATTTTAATGCAAGCGGCTGGGTGGATTTTCAGTTTTTACAACCTTTTGCGTGGAATGGCACCAGCAACCTGGTGATAGAAATTTCTTATCAGAATGGCGTGGGCAGCGGCAGCACTGCCGTGCTGTTGCAGGCCGATGCGGCTACTTTGTTTGGCAGCGCAGTAAGCGCCACCGGAAATGATTTCGCCATGAGTTTTTCAAAAGGTGGCGATTTCCTCGACTTCGGGCGCACCTTTCAGGCAACAGGCAATAGTCCGCGCACCATTGAGGTATGGGCCAGGGTAAATGCATTTAATGACGGAGGACTTTTTCAGGCCGGCTCATCAGGCAGCACAGGTCAGGATTTTTCTTTGCGCACTACCGGCACAGCCAATTTATTCAGGGCACAAACATGGGGTACTACCGACTACGATGTAACCCTGAACGGCAATGCCGGTCAGTGGCATCACTATGCCATGAGTTATGATGGTTCTACCGTAAAAGTTTATTATGATGGAAAACTGGCAGGCACCAAAGCCGCTGCACTTAACACCGGCAACAACAATGTGTGGCTGGGCAGATGGACGGGCAGCTACTTTAAAGGTGAACTCAACAATTTCAGATACTGGAATAAGGCCCTGAATGATTCCGTGATTAATAGCTGGCATCGCAGGGCCGTACAAAACGGACACCCTGATTACAACAACCTCAAAGCCGATTACCGTTTTGATGAAGGCACCAGTGATAACCTGAACGATAATTCGCCCAACGCACAACCGGCTGGAAAACGCATGGGCTCGGCCTGGTGGAGCAAAATTGCAGCCGATCAGCTTTTCTTCAATGCATCGCAGCACAATGTACGTCCGGTGGTGTTGTTTGAAAAAGGTGTTTATACCTCAAAGCTTGACTCAGTGATGCAGCTCGACAGCACCAGACGCGCCCCACTGCAGGTTATCAGCTACAACAATCCTGCGCTGAACAAACAAGTGCCCGATAATTCACCGGTGCATCCCAACCTGCCTACCGACACCATGACGGTGTGGGCTGCAGGTTACAGCTATACCTACAATGCAAGCGGAGCCAAAGTTGACAGCACGCTGATATCACCCGTAAATACGTTACGCAAAACGTTAAAAGAATGGTATAGCCCCAATGTAACCTATGAGATAGGACGCTTTATTACCCCTTATGGCATCAACCTTAATATGGGAGCAGGTTTCCGCTGGGTATATGATGTAACCGATTATGCCCAGTTGCTGCACGATACCGTTGACCTTTCTGCAGGCAACAACCAGGAGTTGATTGATGTGAAGTTTGTGATGATAAAAGGAGATCCACCGGCTGAAGTAAACCGCATTGTGCATCTCTCAGGCAAAGGAGCGCCAAGCTATTCGTACCGCGATCTGGATGATGACAGGCAAATGAAATCGCAAACCATCACCTTAAAAAATGGTACCAGCGTGGCTCGTGTAAAAACACGTATCACCGGACATGGTCACAACAGCGACAATGGCAACTACCCGCACTGCTGCGAGTGGAAAGACAATACCCATTACCTGTTTGCCAATGGCAACCAGGTGGCCAACTGGAAAATTTTCCGTTACACCGAGTGTTCAGAAAATCCATTGTACCCGCAAGGCGGTACCTGGCCCGGAGCCCGCGAAGGATGGTGTCCTGGCGATATTGTAAACGACTATGAGTTTGATGTAACGCGCCACATCAGCAATAATCAGGTTACCCTTGATTATGATATTGACCCGGTACCGGCCGATAACCAGGGCATGGGCGGAGGAAACTACGTATTTTCTATGCATCTTATCGAGTACAAGCAGCCCAAGTATGCACGCGATGGTGAAGTGTACGATATTATCAGCCCCAATAACTACGAATACTATTCGCGTAAAAATCCCATGTGTATTGAGCCAAAAATTGTTGTGCGCAATGCAGGCAGCGATACCATTTATGCCATCAACTTTACCTATGGTGTAGAAGGTGGTACCCAGCGTCAGTATATGTGGTATGGCAAAATTGCTTTTCTTGACAAAGCCACCATCACTTTACCTATACCCGATCCGGGCTTCTGGGTAGGCAATGGTACCAATAAATTTACCGTTACCATTACTAAGGTAAACAGCCTGGCCGATCAGAATGCCGCCAACAACAAGGGTGGTTCATATTTTAATTTACCTCCTATCTATCCGGGTAAAATCATCATCAACCTGCGCACTAATAATGCGCCCGAAGATAACAAACTCACCGTGCGCGATATGAATGGCAAAACCATTTTTACCCGCGATAATATGGCCGCCAATACCAACTACTTTGACACCATCAACGTAGGAGCCGGCTGTTATACACTGGAACTTGAAGACAAAAACCAGGATGGATTGAGTTACTGGGCCAATTCCGCAGCAGGCAACGGACAATTCCGCATACGCAACGGAACAGGCCAGATTTTAAAAACCTTTAACCCTGATTTTGGCGGTAAGGTGTTTCATGCATTTGGCATCGGAACAATTTCGGGCACACTATCAGTGAAATCAGATGCAATGGTGGATGTATATCCCAATCCAACTACAGGAGAATTCACCCTGATGCTTGATGGCATGCAGGGTACGTATGAGGTGTCGGTTTACAGTGCCAGCGGGCAAATGGTGGTGAATGAGAAAGTAGAAGCCGATGGACTCACCCTGCATTCGTTTAATATTCATCCACAGCCGGGTATTTATCTGGTGCATGTGCGCAACGGAGAACAGGTGTTTACGCAAAAACTCATCGTGCGCTAACAGCATGATGCAAGCGAAGAGACAAGGTATATCATGAACCCCGTTCAATACCACACAGGCGATACCATCTGTGCTCCGGCTACGGCAGCGGGTGTAGGAGCCATTGGCGTTATCCGTGTATCCGGGCCTGATGCCATTCAGCTCGTGAACCGTGTTTTCAGCGGGAACAACCTGGAGCAGGTACCCTCACATACCATTCATTTCGGTAGATTGCTTGCTGACGGAAAACCCGTGGATGAAGTACTGGCCTCGGTGTTTATCTCACCACGTTCCTATACCGGTGAACATGTGGTGGAGCTGAGTTGTCACGGCTCTCCGTTTATTCAGCAAAAAATACTGGAGCTGCTGGTGAGGCACGGTGCCCGTATGGCTCAGCCGGGAGAGTTTACGCTACGCGCTTTTCTGAATAAAAAACTCGACCTCTCGCAAGCCGAAGCCGTGGCCGATTTGATAGCTTCTGACTCGGATGCCTCGCTGCAAACGGCTTTGTTGCAAATGCGCGGAGGTTACTCTGCGTACATTCAGCGCATGCGCGAAGAATTGATTCATTTTGCTTCGCTCATTGAATTAGAACTCGATTTTAGTGAGGAAGACGTGGAATTTGCCAACAGAGAGCAACTGGTGCAATTAGTTAAAAATATTCAACAGTTAGTTTCTTCGCTCACCGATTCATTTCGTTACGGGAATGCTATAAAAAACGGAGTGCCCACCGTGATTGCCGGGAAACCAAACGCTGGGAAAAGTACGCTGCTTAATGCATTGCTCAAAGAAGAACGGGCCATTGTGAGTGAGATGGCCGGCACCACACGCGATACTATTGAAGAGCGTCTGGTTATAGATGGAATTGTTTTCAGACTGATAGATACTGCCGGAATACGCGAGCATACCAGCGACCTGATAGAAGGAAAAGGTATTGAACGCACCTTTGAAAAAATTAAACAGGCTGAAATTGTATTATACCTGTTTGATGTGAACATTACTACAGCCGAAGAACTGCAAAAGGAACTCGGTATTTTAAAACAACATAGCGCATTTATTATTCCGGTTGGAAATAAAATTGATAAGGACACCACGAATTCTTATGCTGAAAAATTTGCTTCGGTGGCAGGTGTTATTTTTATTTCATCGCACACCTCAACTCATCTGCCGCAGTTGCTCGCTGCGTTAAAACAAACGGTAACCCTGGGCGATGCAGGGAAAGGGCAGGTGGTAATAACCAACCTTCGGCATTACCAGGCTCTGTTGCATGCAGGCGAATCACTTTCGGGTGTAATAAACGGACTCAATGAAAACCTGAGCGGTGAACTGGTTGCTTTTGAAATTCGAAAGGCTATTTACCATTTGGGAGTGATTACCGGTGACATTACAACAGATGATTTGCTGGAGTCTATCTTCACAAAATTCTGTATCGGAAAGTAACTATCTTTCCTTTGTTTCGTAAATACTTGTTATTGTTTGATTTTAGCTGATTTATCTTTCTTTTATTTGTTGCCCAACTCCACTTTTTTACCTATATTTGTTGCCTGATTGTTGCCCAGATTTGTTGCCCACAAATCAGGCAACACTCGGGAGAGAACATGCTACATACAGCTACAAGCTGCTACATGTAGCAACAACAGGCAACAAAATGAGCAGTAACATTCGTCTTCAAAAAACTTGTCAGCACTGCGGTAACCGGTTTACCGCCAAGACTACTGTTACACAGTTTTGCTCAGATACCTGTGCCAAGAGAGCTTACAAACAACGGAAGCGGGATGAAAAAATCGAAGTGGCTATCAAGGAAGAAACCGA
>Ga0268298_10001298_pt1 | contig 29914 bp, 24 predicted proteins | sample WWTPWeurt_MetaG_FD_194462 | JGI IMG/M metagenome (GOLD analysis project Ga0268298, IMG submission 194462) | Activated sludge microbial communities from WWTP in Nijmegen, Gelderland, Netherland - WWTP Weurt | ecosystem: Engineered > WWTP > Aerobic digester > Activated sludge | place... | reverse complement strand
GTTGATGACATAGTCATAACAGTACTTCCTCCAGCTGTAGTTAACAACATACGAGCTTTGATGTTTGGTAGTGAATTCCATTTTTCCTGAGCATTAGTAAAGTTGGTATCCGACTCAGCCCATGAATAAATGATGTGCTCACCTGTTTTGTCTCTACCTACCTGAATACGGCAGTCAGAAGTTACTTTTGAATTTGAGTTATTTGGATCTGGATCCCAAGGGTTAGCTGTATAACCAGCTGCAGTTGAAGTTGCACCAGGTCCTTCAGAAGATAAGGAGTCAACTACAATTACTTTCCAAGCTCCAGTACCGTCACCTACGAAATCATATAAATAAGGACGGAATCCCGGTACGTGACCCCAGCTGTATCCTTGTGCTCCGAAGTTGAACGTGTATCCTAAAGAATCATTGTGGTTACGAGCAGTTCCAACAACAGTTGAAACAATGTGAAGTCTGTTAGAAGCGTCTACTACAGCATCATAACTTTCACCTACGTTAAAGAAAGGAATTACTAAAGCAGAGTTCGTGTTAACCGGATAGCAATAATCAGTCACAACACTCATAGAAGAAGCAGCGAAGTCAATTCCTGGGATCTTAGCCCATGATGCACCACTGTTAGTAGTTTTGTAAACAATAGGTTGCCATCCTTTGTTAGGCGTATTGTTGTTTGCTGAATAAGTATTATCAGCACCAATGAATACTACATAACCATGAGTACCGGCTTGGTTCCAAGCCATGATCGGTTGTCCCCAAAGGTTATTCGAAGCCAAAGTACTTTGAATAGTGGCAGGAATGATCGTATCGCTAGTCCAAGTGAATGTACCAGCGTTAAATGTTCCTTTCACGATCGCAGCTCCGCGAAAACCGATTGGTTGTCCTTGCCCGTCTTTACCATCATATCTTCCAGCGATTGATCTAACCAGACCATCATCAGTAGAAGTGAATGAATAACGAGAGAAGTCATGCTTTGCAAGACCCGGATTGTATGGAGGTGTGTTTGAAATAAACTGCATTGCTCCAGGAGCAGTGCTTGCTGCGTTGTTATAGTTTGCGGCACCTAATTGTTTACTTGCATAAAAGTTACCTGTCCATCCTTGTCCGGCTGTTGTATGAGTAGTAGGGCCCGTACCAATAACATAAGCGTTATTGATATTGCTGTTACCCGGAGCGCTGTAAATACCACCTTGAGGGTAACGAGCCAATGCATTTGTAATGTTCGTGTAGATACAAGTACTGTCCCAGGTAGCTCCCCAGTTCGTAGAGATATGCGCTACAATTGAACCACTGTTTGAATCTCCTATTGGAGAAGCTTGATACGTACTTCCTTTTCTGTGAACAATGGAAACTGCATTTACATTCCAGTTATACTGTAAAGGTTTTGAACTGCTTACAAGCATCCCGTAAATGTTACTGGTTCCACCAATGGCTTTCCATTGAACAGTTGGAGCTGCAACAGCACTCAGATTGTTTACATCTGCGGCTGAAGTTACTTCAACGTTTTCGTTTTGTTGAGCCGGACCTACTTTGGCACTCATTGTAGGATTTGATTCAATTGGATTGTTGAGCACCGCAAATCTTTGCGCCAGTTTCTCAGACATGTTTGTCACACCTGAAGGCGAAATTTTACGACTGCTTTGGGAATAGACGCTCACTGCTGCAAGTAAGGCCGACCCGATTAGTAGTTGTTTTTTCATGTTATTTGGTTTTTAGTTGTATTTATTTTTGAAGTAGCTAAAGTAGTAAAATTAATTCAAAATTATCAATAAAATACATCCCTTTTAATGAAGGAAAATACCTTATTTAAGGATACGAATTTTAATGATAAAAGGTTGGGTTGGGCGTTTAGGGGAGATTGTTAAAGCTAAGTTACAAAAAAATCAGCTAAAAGCAAAAAAAACTGCCCAAAAGCAGTCTTTTTATATATGAAGAGCTTTAAATTACTTCTTATTCACCGATTTTGCCAGGTCAGCGCCTGCTTTGAACTTTACAACTTTTTTTGCTGCGATCTTAATTTCTTTGCCGGTAGCCGGATTACGACCTGTGCGGGCCTTGCGTTTAGCAACAGAAAAAGAACCAAATCCTACTAATCCTATTCTTTCTTCTTTTTTCAAGGCTTTGTTAATAGAGTCAATGGTTGCTTCCAACGCACGTCCTGCATCTGCCTTTGTTAATTTAGCTCCTGCTGAGATCGCATCGATCAATTCTGCTTTGTTCATTTTTTTTAAATTTAAAAGTTTAACAATTTATTTATGAGGCGAAGTTAATTCAAAATACAAATTTGTCAAGCGCCTGTTCCTTCTTTGGAATATTTTGTTGAAAAAAAGAATTATGTTAAAAAGCAAGCGATACAACTCAAAAACCCTTGATTGCTTCGCTTTATCCTGTAAAATTCAGAAATAGAACGGATCTTTAAAGAAATCGATCGCCCTTACTTAATCGAAAGCCTTTTAAGAACTCCATTGCCGGCATTCTCTTTTTTCCCTGTTGCTGAAGCTCAAGGATCTCCAATACTCCCCCAGGGGCAAAGACCTTAAGCGTGTTGTTTTCGGTTAACAGCAAACCGTTAGTTTCTGAATGAGAAAAGACATGAGCAGCACTTTTAAGAATCTTCCATTCAGCATCAGCTTTTCCTTCACTGTGAAAAACGGTGTAAGCTGAGGGAAAGGGAGATAAGCCTCTGATCTGGTCATGTATTTTTTTTACCGGTTGATCCCAGTTGATACGGCAATTGTCTCTGTTCAGTTTGGGTGCGTGACTGATAAGATGATCTGATTGAGCAATGAATGTTAATTCTCTTTTTTCTTTATCTGCTATTTCAATTTCCTGTACTGTTCGTAAGATCAGCTCAGCGCCTTTATTCATTAGCTTATCATGAAGATCACCGGCGCAGTCCTCAGGTTCAATAGAAACTTTTTCCTGAAATAAAATATTTCCGGAATCTATTTCATGCTTCAGTTTGAAAGTAGTGATGCCACTTTCGCTTTCACCATTCATAATGGCCCAATTGATTGGCGCCGCACCCCTATAGGCCGGAAGAAGGGAGGCATGCAGGTTGTAGGTGCCAAGTCGGGGCATGTTCCAAACCACTTCAGGCAGCATTCGAAAGGCAACTACGATCTGCAGATCTGCTTTGATATTCTTAAGCTCTGAAATGAATTCCTCACTTTTTAAATTCAAAGGTTGCAGGATCTTTAGCCCTTTACCTACTGCATATTTTTTCACGGCACTTTCCTGTACGATCTTACCACGACCGGCAGGCTTGTCAGGTGCAGTGATAACAGCTGCTATTTCATATTTATTCTCCAGGAGAATATCCAGACTTGCAACTGCAAATTCCGGTGTACCCATGAATACAATGCGCATAGGTAAATTTACTTACAATACTTTAATTAAGGCAATAAAAAAACCGTCGTGGTACACACGACGGTTTTTTTAGATTAAGAACGAAAATTATTCAACAACAATTTTCTTCACGCTTCTGTGACCTTGACTTTGTACAGTAAGGAAATAGATGCCTTTTGAAAGATCGTTAACGTTGAAAGAAACTTTTTCTCCGTTTGAGTTACCGGCTTTAACAGCTTTTCCTAACATATCAGTTACTAAATAAGAGTAATCGATTACGCCTTCAACGTTGATGTTGATCAAGTCGTGAGCAGGATTAGGATAAACTTCCATTGAATTGATTGCACCAGCAATTTCATTTACACCCATGCAAATTGCAACAGTAATAGTTCTTGTTGTTGTGCTGGTTGTTCCAGAATTGTTAGCTACCAAGGTAATGGTATAAGGACCAGTTGCAGTGAAAGTCATTGAAGGATTCACGGCATTTGAGTTAGAAATAGTTGCAGCAGGATTTGTACTCCAAGTATAAGTTGGAGTTGGAGCACCTGTTGAGTTATTTGTCATAGTAACAGCAACGCTTGCACATTGGCTTGAACCAACAGTGAAACTTGCGTTTGCATTGGTAGGAACAAATAAGTTCGGGCCACTGTATTTGTAAACTCCACCTGAGCTCGCTAAGGTTTGACTGCTGAATGAACCAACCCATCCGATTTGAGGACCAGCAAAGTCGATAGCTAGATATCCAATGTTTTGGCTATTCCAGCTATTCCAAGTAACACCGTTGTCAGTTGAGAAAGACAATACCTGATTTCCAGAACCATTTCCACAAGATGCGAAATAAGAAGTTCCAGGGATTGCACAGAAATCATTCAAGCCTAAGTTAGGATCAATTGTTGGGATCAGATTCCAAGTTGCTCCTCCGTCAGTTGTATTGTACATAGTTAATGTACCACTTCCGGTTGGTCCCCAATAAGCTGAAGCAAGACCATAAAGTGGACTAACAAAAGCGATATCACCAACACCTAAAGCTGCACCACCACCGATGGTTGAAGTAAGAGCAGAAACAGACCAGGTTACACCTGCATCATTTGTGCGATAGATCCTGTTTTTGTTTGTTCCGAACCAATGGTTAGCAGAACCTTCTTTGCAATACACATTTACAAGTCCGTATTCTCCTGAAGTAGGATTTGGAATATTAGATCCTGGAACAACTGTCCATGATGTACCTCCGTTTGTAGTTCTGTAAATCTCAAATTCTCCACCGATAGGATCACCTTGAGTGATACCAGTGTTTGCGTTCCAGAAAGAAACGACATTCAAGAAGGATCCGTTTGGAGTTTGAGAATACATGTTGGCCGACAACATATTTGTCCATGTGCCACCACCATTTGTTGTTTTATGAGCTGCTCCACGATCATTAGTGGCTTTTAAATAAGCAGAAACCCATGCAGTATTTCCATCAATACCTTCCATGTTTGCCATTCTGTATGTGTTGGTGTCTGCATAGCAGTTTCCAGAGGTAAATGTTGTACCACCATCTGTACTTTTTGCATACCAATTGTAATTAGCATTAACGGAAAATCCGTTATACCCTGTTACCCAAACAGTGTTGATGTCTACGGCGTCAATGAATTTGATACCGGCTGAAGTAATGGAAAAGCTGGCATTTTGAGTGATCGTCCAGCTTGGACTAGGCACCTGCTGTGCAATAGCTGCTGTCATGCAAGCCAGGCCTAAAGTTGTAAGTAAAGTTTTTTTCATGTTGTTTGTATTTCTAGTTTGATTGATAAAATTAGTGAATTTTTTTCAATATTTCTGAAAATTTTGCTTTAACAAAGCGAAATACTCTATTTTTGCCTAAATTTTTTAATGATCAGTACAGATATAGTTATTGTTGGCGCAGGTCCGGTAGGACTTTTTGCGGTATTTGAGGCAGGTCTGCTTAAAATGCGTTGCCATTTGGTTGATTACCTTCCAAAGGCCGGAGGCCAGCTGTCGGAGATCTACCCCAAAAAACCAATTTATGATATTCCGGGTTTTCCTACTGTTCTGGCACAGGAACTCATTGATAATTTATTGAAACAGGCAGAACCTTTCAAGCCGGGATTTACTTTTGGCGAAAGAATAGAAAGCCTTGAGAAGAAAGCTGAACGTGACTTTGTACTTACAACGAATCTCGGCACAGTCATTCAGGCAAAAGTTGTTGTGATCGCCGGAGGTTTGGGTTGTTTTGAGCCAAGAAAACCAGAAGTTGCAGGGCTAGAGAAATTTGAGAACGGAAAAGGCGTTAATTACATGATCATTGATCCCCAGGTTTATCAAGGACAAAAGATGGTGATTGCAGGTGGGGGAGACAGCGCGCTTGATTGGACCATTTTTTTAGCAGACATCTGCAGCGAATTAACTCTTATTCATAGAAGTGAAAGTTTTAGAGGTGCGCCAGACAGTGTAAGTAAGGTAATGAAATTAGCGGAGCAGGGAAAAATAAAACTATTGCTCAACTCAGCCATTACAAGTCTTGAAGGAAAAGACAGATTAGAAGGAGTTGAGGTGAATAATTTAAAGACAAATGAAAAGCAAAAAATTACCACAGATCATTTAATACCACTTTTCGGTTTAAGTCCGAAACTCGGACCCATCGAGAACTGGGGCTTGAACATAGATAAAACGGCCATTGAGGTGAATGTCGATGATTACAGTACAAATGTTCCCGGCATTTATGCGATTGGTGATATCAATACCTATAAGAACAAACTAAAACTGATCCTGTGCGGGTTTCATGAAGCTGCACTCATGAGCCATAGCGCTTATAAATACATGAATCCCGGAATAAAGTACACCATGAAGTACACAACAGTTCAGGGTGTGAATGAGTTTTGATGTGAACTCATGAATGCCCTGGCCACAGTTATTTTAGTTTTATTATTACTCAGTCCCTTCGCACTAATTATTTTTTTCGCAGTTCGCTATCAACTCAGGATGCTTGAAAGAAGCTGGGTAAATATTCAGGATATTTTCGCGGAGAACAGAATTCGGTTGACAAGCGTTGTGCCAGAAAAAACAAGAGTTATTCCCGATATTCATGGAGAAGCTGAAGAATTCAAAATAAGAGTTTACTCCTATTATGTAGGTACAGGAAAAAGCAGAACGCTTATTACATCAACTCTATTCGAGCTGAAAAAAATTAATCTCCCTTCCTTTTCATTGGGAAGAGAGAATATTTTCACAAGAACCGGAGAAGTACTGGGTATTAAAGATATTAAAACTGGAGACGAAGAATTTGATAAGACCTTCCGTCTACAGAGTAATTCAGAAAGTGAAACGCTCCGACTTTTTAATGATCAACTGATCAGTGAATTCAAAAGTGAAAAGAAAGGCTTTTACGGAAAAATAGAAAGTTCGGGCAAACAACTTGTGATGAATTATTACGGAATGCCCGGATTCAAGATAGGCTTGAAACATTACAGGTTGCTTTTCAAAATGAGTTTAGCGATCCTGTCTGCAGGTGCAAAAAACAAAGGAAATTCGCCTTTAAATTAATCTCAGCTTTTCAATTTCTTTCTGCTGACAAACAAGAGCTCCTCTTTTTTCTTTCCAGAATTGAGCAAGGTATTCCTGTTCTGTTTGCCCCGGCGTTGGCACAAGTATCATCTTCAGTTTTCCTAAATGATCAAGGTCCATTAAAGTACTGTATCCGCTTCTGCAGATGATCGTATCAGAAGATTGGATCAATTCAGAAAGCGCGTGTATATTGGGCGAAGTGAAACTTTTAAGATTGGGAATCGAATTTTTTTCATCGCTGAATGAATGCGAACAAAGCGCAAATTTCTTTTCCGGAAACCCTTCTGCTTTTTTAAGAAGTAATTGTGCCAGAATTGTGTGTTGAGGTTCCGGACCAGACAAAAGAAATAAATAGTCGATTTTTTTTTCTGTAGTAATAGCATGCAAGCGACTTAGCGGGCCAATGAATTTCACATTCGTGTGAAATTGCTTTCCGTGTGATAAACTTCCGGAAAGAGATACACTTTCTTCTGCGTGATCGGGGATCCATACTTCATTGAAGCGTTCGATGTATTTTTTATTGAGGCCCTGCAGAAAGGAAGAAGCAAATGGTGTTCGAAGAAAAATCTGGTGAGTGATAAAGACGGTGTAGGTTTCATTTGAATAAAGTCCGAATCGATTATCGCTGATGACCACATCGATCTTATGTTTCCTGATGATCTCGTTCAGTTGCGCATGCTCTTTTCTGATGATGGATCTGATCCTGAAAAATTGTGCAGCCAATTTCATCCAAAGCGGAAGCGATGATGAATAAGAGATAGAATAGGAGGGTAGCGAAACAGTTGGAAGTTCTGCGAATTCTTCCTTAAAAATCTTTTCGGAGGATGCTGTGACTCCCAGGATGACCTGATTGTTCTTTTGCAATTCGCGGATCAAGGGAACGCATCGAGTTGCATGTCCGGTTCCCCAGTCAAGCGCAGAAATTAAAATATTTTTACCTGTAAACAGTTTTATTAGAAGTAGGAACCAATGAGAAGAAGCGAATTATTTTTTCTTTTTCCACTGTTCTTCTCTCGCTTTTTCATACATGCTTATCCATTCTTTTACGGTGATCTTGGAGGCCAGTTCACCGATCAGTTTGAATGGGATCTCTTCCGGTTTTTTGAAGCGAATACAACCTTTTCCCATATCCAGCTTTGTTTTTGATTGCTTCTTGAATTCATCCGTGAACCATTTGAGCAGAGTGGGATTGGCATAAATACCCATGTGATAAACAGCAATGAAATTCTTTTGAGATGCAATGCTCATGAAAGGCAGTGGAATTTTCGGATCACAGTGATATCCTTCTTTATAAATGGAATGTGGCACACTATATCCTACCATGCCATATCCCATTCCTTCCTTGAATCCGGCAGGAATATTTTTTTTAATGATACTTCTTAATTCCTTGAAAGATTTTTTTCTTTCTGGTGGAAGCTCCTCAATGTATTCCGAAACGGTTTTTGCTTTTGAGATCATCAAAAATGGATTTATGCATCAATTTTTGCGTACTTGGCATTCTTCTCAATGAAATCTCTCCTTGGAGGCACTTCATCTCCCATGAGCATGCTGAATATTCTGTCCGCCTCGGCAGCACTGTCAATATTCACTCTGCGCAATGTTCTTGAATCCGGATTCAATGTTGTTTCCCACAATTGTTCAGCGTTCATCTCACCAAGACCTTTGTATCGTTGTATGTTCACGCTGTCGGTTTTTTCTCCACCCATTTCCTTTACAGCAATATCTCTTTGCTCTTCATTCCAGCAATAACGCTGATCTTTTCCCTTCTTCACCAAATACAATGGAGGCGAGGCAATATACACATGTCCTTTTTCGATCAACTCCTTCATGTGACGGAAGAAGAAAGTAAGGATCAAAGTTGTAATATGTGATCCGTCCACGTCGGCATCACACATGATCACGATCTTGTGGTAACGTAGTTTTTCAATATTCAGTGCTCTTTCATCTTCTGTTGTTCCCCTGAAAACACCAAGCGCTGTAAAAATATTCTTGATCTCTTCATTTTCGTAGATCTTGTACTCCAAAGCCTTTTCTACATTCAGAATCTTTCCCCTCAAAGGGAGAATGGCCTGAAATTCGCGATTACGTCCTTGTTTTGCTGTTCCTCCCGCCGAATCCCCCTCTACCAGGAAAAGTTCACATGCATATGGATCTCCGCTTGCGCAGTCTGCAAGTTTTCCCGGAAGACCTGAACCTGTCATCACGTTCTTACGCTGTACCATTTCACGGGCTTTACGTGCCGCGTGTCTGGCTGTTGCGGCAAGGATCACTTTGTCAATGATCGTTCTCGCTTGCTTCGGATGTTCTTCCAAATAATTCTGTAAAGCTTCACTGATGGCAGTATCTACGGCACCAATGGCTTCATTATTCCCCAATTTCGTTTTTGTTTGTCCTTCGAACTGTGGTTCCTGTACTTTTACTGAAATAACAGCTGTTAATCCTTCTCTGAAGTCATCACCACTGATCTCGAATTTCACTTTGGAAAGCAAACCGTTCTTATCAGCGTAATTCTTTAAAGTACGCGTTAATCCTCTTCTGAATCCGGAAAGATGTGTTCCTCCTTCATGTGTATTGATATTATTCACATAACTCTGAATACTCTCGCTGAAAGAATTGTTGTACAACATGGCCACTTCAACCGGAATGATACCCGAGTTGTTTTCAATATAGATCGGTTCTTCAATGAGTTTTTCTTTGGCTCCGTCCAGATACATGACAAATTCCCTTAATCCTCCTTCAGAGAAAAACTCTTCGCTGAAGGAATTTCCGTTCTCATCTTTTTGTCTGTCATCGATCAGTGTCAGTTTAATTCCTTTATTCAGGTAGGATAATTCTCTGATCCTATTTGCTAAAGTCGTGTAATTGTATTCTCCAGCTATAAAGATGCTAAGGTCGGGCGTGAACGTGATCGTAGTTCCTCTTTTATCCGTTGTGCCTACTTCCTTTGCAGGATAAAGTGGTTTTCCTTTTGCAAATTCCTGCTTGGTGATCTTTCCGTCACGATGAACTTCCGCGATCAAGAGATCGGAAAGTGCATTCACGCAACTAACACCAACACCATGCAATCCTCCTGAAACTTTGTAAGTATCCTTGTCAAATTTACCACCGGCATGAAGCACGGTCATTACTACCTCGAGTGCACTCACTCCCAATTTCGGGTGTATCCCTGTAGGAATTCCCCTTCCGTCATCTGAAACCCTGATGGAATTATTTTCCAGTATCGTAACAACAATGTTCTTGCAATGACCGGCAAGGGCTTCGTCAATGGAATTATCCACAACCTCATAAACGAGGTGATGCAAGCCCTTAATGCCCACATCGCCAATGTACATGGCGGGTCTTTTTCTTACAGCTTCAAGTCCTTCTAGTACCTGTATATTATCTGCTCCGTAATTCGCTTTGTCTGCTGAGATCTCTGACATAAATCGTTCTGTTTCGTTAAATAATTATTATCCTTTAAATATACCGAAAATAAGCCCTCGAAGGGGTATAAAAACACTGCTATTTTACTAACAAACTGTTAAAAAAATTATTAGAAAAATTAGAGCTATTTTTACCCTAAATCTTAATTTATGCTTTGGCATTTTCTGCGTTATTGGGTCACCTTCGTCTATCCTGTTTTTTATAAACGCATACAAGGAAAAAATGTGGACAGAGTTAAAGTGAAGGGACCTGTGGTAATTGCCATGAATCATCCCAATGCGTTTAACGATCCGGTTGCTATCACCTTCGTTTCTCATCCCCTCAGGTTGTATTATCTTGCCCGGGGTGATGCCTTTAAGCCTGGTTTGATCAGTAAGTTGCTGGAATCGCTTGGAATTGTGCCTATCTTCAGAATTCAGGATGGGGGCAAGGAAGGTCTTAAAAAGAATGACGAGGCTTTCAGGCGTGTGAATGAACTGCTGAAGCAGAATAAGAAGATCATTGTTTTTGCAGAAGGACTGTGTATTCAGGAGAGAAGACTTAGACCACTGAAAAAAGGTGTTGCGCGAATGATGTTCGGGGCTTATAATTATTTGAAGAACGATGAACTGATCGTCCTGCCTGTTGGTGTTAATTACAGTCAGCCTGATAAATTACGCAGTACCCTCTTTTACAATTTCGGAGAACCCATCTATTTAAAGGATTTTGCAGACGAATTTAAGATCAATGAGGCAAAGGCCTACAACCGGTTTTTACAAGTGCTTGAACCAAGAATGAAAGATCTCATCACGCACATCAATAACAAGGAATACGATGATACCGTGAAGGAAATTGAACTGATGCTGAAACCTGCGAAATTAAAGGAACAGGGCCTGGATGGAAGAAAACTGGATGAAGATTTTATTGTCACTAAGCAGGTAACTGAAATGGTGAACAAGGCAGAGATTGAGAACAAAGAACTTCTCGATGTGGTGAAAGAAAAAACAAGTTCCTATCTGAAAGAAGTGAGAAGAAATGGAATGCGCGACTGGCTTATTGATCCTCTGAATTCAAAACGGATTCATGCTGTATCCTTAGGACTTCGTTTTTTTCTGATCTTATTAGCTTTACCTTTTTATCTAACGGGTCTGCTCTTGAATATTGTTCCGTTTAAGCTGACAGAGATACTGACAAAAAAAGTGCTCAAGGGCAACAGGGAGTTCTATTCATCGATCGCCGTTGGTTTTGGTATGATACTTTTAATGATCAACTATCTTTTGATCTTTTTTATCGTCTATCATTTCTCTCCTAATATTCTTTGTCCTATACTGAGCTGTATGATCGCCGGTATCACCGGAATGTTTGCACTCGATTTTCATTTTTACATTCTCAAAACTTTAGGATTAAAAAGGGCTTTGTCGAATCCGGTACTTTTCAAGCAATTAGCAGATAAGAGGGCAGAGATCCTCAGTCTAATTAACAAATTTTAGAGTTAAGAAACGTATCGTTTGGCACATCGTTTGCGTATAAGGGTAGAAGGTATCCTATGAAAAAGATGAATAAAATACTAAAAGCAGGTTGTATCGGAGTTGTGATGATCACTGTGATCGCTGCCGGAGAACGAAGCGAGAGCACCTATCTTCTCAGTCAGAATATTCAGGCACAGAATATCTTCGATCAATTGCCGCAACAAAAGAATATCGCCTTTAAAGAAGGCGAAGTTCTTACCTACCGTATGCATTACGGTGCCATGAATGCAGGAATGGCAGTTTTAGAAGTAAAACCGGACTTGATCGAAGTGAATGGCAGAAAAGTGTACCACATTGTGGGAAATGGTTTCACGATCGGAAGTGCGGATTGGTTCTTTAAAGTCAGAGATCGTTACGAAACCTATATGGATAAGGATGCTTTGCTGCCTTGGTTATTTGTTAGAAGGGTGGATGAAGGTGGCTATAAGTTCAGTCAGGACTATAGTTTCAATCACTATACAAAAAAAGTAGACATTGGGAATGGAGAGAAGTATGACGTTCCACTTGGCGTTCAGGATATGGTAAGTGCATTTTATTCAGCCCGTAATCTTGATCTGAGCAATGCAAAGGAAGGAGATACGTATTCTGTCGATTGTTTCGTTGACAAGGAATTATGGCCTCTGAAAATAAAATTTTTGGGAAGAGAAGAGATCAAAACAGATCTTGGAAAATTTCGCTGTCTGAAATTTGTACCCATCGTTCAAAAGGGAAGGGTGTTTAAAAAGGATGAAGATCTGTTGGTGTGGATCAGTGATGATCTCAATCACATCCCGATGAGGGCACAGGCCAAAGTTTTGGTGGGAAGTATCAAAATGGATATCACAGCCGTAAAGAATCTTTCCAATCCCTGCAGCAAGGTCGATTAAACCTTAAAACTTACCAGCATCATATCATCTGTCTGCGGATAACCTGCTTTCCAGCTGTTCACTGTGTTATAAATGAATTGTTTTTGTTCGTTCATTGGTAAACCGGAAGCTTGTATCAGTATCTCTCTTAGTCTTTTCATGGATAGTTTCTTGCCGTCTGGTCCACCATGCTGATCTTTCATCCCATCACTGAAAAGATAAAAGGTTCTTTGCTCATCCTGCGCAAGTGTTTGCGTTTTGAATTCCGAATCCTTGTATTCTCCTATGGATACTCTATGCGACTTGAGATCAGTGAGCACATTGTTCTTCACACAAACTGCGTCAAGTTTTGCGCCTGAATAATAAACGGAATGGTTAACAAGGTTCACGGTTATCACCGCAGCATCCATTCCGTCTCTGATATTTTCCATATCCAAACTCAATTGGCGGTAAAATAAATAATTGAGTCGCGTTAGTATTTCTCCTGGCATCCAGACGAATTCTTCATGAATGATCTGATTTAAAAGTGAAGTTCCGACAATACTTAACATGGCACCTGGTACACCATGTCCGGTGCAATCACCCACAAAAACAACCATCATGTCCTTGCATTTTCCTATCCAGTAAAAATCTCCACTGACTTTATCTTTGGCCTTGTTGTAGATGAAACTGTTATTCAGATTCTCGTGAAGTTCTTCAGCGCCTACAAAAATTGCCTTTTGTATTCGTTTTGCATAGATGATGCTATCCATTAATTCTGCTCTTTGCTGCTGGATCTCGGAGGTTCTCTCTTTGATGATCTTTTCGAGCAGTATCTGTTTTTTTGTATTGGCCTTGAAACGGAGATAGATGATCATGAGGAAAATGGCCAGCAATACGATGACAAGAAGCGGATAGAACCATTTTGATTTATAAAAAGGAGGAACAATATGTATGTTGATCACAAATGGTTCCATCGACCAGATCTGATCGGCATTGGCTCCCTGCAATTCAAATCTGTATTTTCCGGCTGCAAGTGAGTTGAAGATAAGGTAATTTTCTCCAACCGGCGATCGCCATTCTTTTTCCAGCGGAAGCAATCTGAATTTAAATCTGTTTTTTTCAGGAAGGTTGAAATCCAGAACCGTGAAATTGATCTTGAATGTGTTTTGATTCTCACTGAGTGTGATCACATCGCCATTCTTAATATTGCTGAATGTGGCGTTATCGGATAATACCTGAAATTTGGTTACATCCAGCTTGGGTGAAATGAAATGAGAAACCTGAAAATCGGGATTCATGATGCCCAGTCCTTCATGGGATGCAACATAAAAGTACCCATCCAACTGATCAAGTTTATGAACTACATTGGATGGAAGTCCGTCCTCTGTTGTGATCTCTGTTATTTCACCGTTCGATTTGTTGTATGAGGTGAGTCCGCCATTACCTGTAAGCCAGATATTGTTCTTGTACTGGATCATGGAAGAGGGCTCAGAAAAATATTCATTGTTCTTGTTCAGCATAATGCCGAATTTATTGGAGATCGGAGAGTACATGATGATGCCCAGGAACTGTGATCCGAGCAGTACTTTTCCGTCGCCTGTTACTATGGCGCAGCTGATGTTACCTACGTTAGGCAGATCGATCTTTTTTATTGAATGATCCTTCAGGTCAATTTGCAGCAATCCATTTCTGAAACCAAAGTAAAGTTGATCCTGTATGATGAACGAGCAGTAAAAAACTCCTTCTATCCCTCTTGGCTTGGTGAAGAATTTGAATTTTTCGTTGCTGCGATCGTAATAAAAGATCTCTGCTTTTCCGCCGATCCATATTCGGTTCGTATCAATCGGATCCATTATTCCGGTTGCACAGTAATGTTCCTGAAAATTGAAATAGGTTTTAATGGATGATTTACCAGCACTATTGAAACTCATTTTCTGAAAGTGATTCTGCCCCAGTATAAAAATATTACCAGCATGATCTTCGATGAATTGGTTGACAAATCGTTCGGGATTTTTGTTTTCAGCCGTTGGTCCGAAATTTTCCGCATTGCGCGTAAGTTTGTTGAAGATCGAAAAGCCTTCTCCGTCTATTCCAGCATAAACGACATGATTTTTTATTCGGCTTGCGTGAACGGAATTGATGATGTTTCCTCTGAATGAATTTTTCTCATTCTTCACATTCTTTCTGACAATGTCCATGCCCGGACGTTTGTTGGTGACCTTTTGCAGACCCACATCCGTTCCTATCCACAAGATCTCATTCGCATCTTTCAAAAGAGCCCAGCATTTATTGCTCATCAGTGATTTGGGCTGATCGGGAATATTGCTGTAGTATTGGTATTCTTTTTTATCAATATCAAAAGAGGTGATGCCAAAACTCCAGTAACATTGCCAGATGAAATTATCTTTTGTGTGGGTGTACGACACGTTGGAATAAAACCCATTCGGAGCAGGATAAAAAGTTGTTTTGCTACTTCCGGGTTGAACACAGATCAGGCCATTGTCGGCCGCTACCCAGATATTTCCCAGATAATCCTCAGATATCCCTCTGTGTTCTGTTGTATTCTCAACTTCGATCAACACCAATCTTCTGCTTGCAAAACTGTAATGAAAAACCTCATTGACCATCTCACCATCCACCGACTTCTTAGCTCCGATCCAAAGATTACTGTTCCTGTCCACACACATGCAATTTACATTCCATCCTTGGAGCAGTTTAGAATTCTTATGAGTCACCGTCAGCAAGCTACTGTCCTGAAATATTAAAATACCGTCGGCTGTACCCAGGACAAGTTTTTTGTTTATGGCGGTTATGCAATTGATGTTGTTTTTGAGCGATGCGTTTTCGGAATTTTGATCGTAGAAGATCCGTTGGAACTTGTCGGTATTGTAATTATAAATATTGAGACCATTCCGTGTGCCCACATAAACAAAATTGATGTCATTCTGATAAAAGGATGTGATAGCAGGATTACTGAGAGAAGTGGAGTCATCCTGCAAATAACGGTAACGGGTAAATCCATATCCGTTGTATTTGTTCAATCCGCCAATTGTACCCACCCACAGGTAACCTTTCTCGTCCTGAAATAGTGAGCTCACAAATGGGTTGGTCAGATTCTGCGTATTTACCCGGTCGAATACAAGATTCTGAGCAACAAGAATATTGCTTGCAGTAATAACGGCAATGAAGAGGAATAAAGACCTTTTGCGAAATTCTGACACGTACGCGAGCATCATGTCAAATATAAAAATAAATTGATTCCTTGTTACAGAAGACTGTTCAGTATTAAACCGAATCTGTAAACATCATCAAAGGAGTTATACAATGGAACCGGTGCACATCGGATCACATTGGGTTCTCTCCAGTCAGGAATGACTCCATTCTCAATTAATTTGTTATAAAGTGCTTTTCCATACCCTTGAGCAATAAAAGAGATCTGGCATCCTCTTCTGTCCTTTGGCGTAATCACCTTTAAACAGTTTTTGTGGGAAGAACTTACTTCGTTCACTGTCTTTTCTAAATAGGTACTTAGTTTTTTTCCCTTTTCGATCAATGCGGGCATGCCTGCTTCTGAAAAAATAGCCAGACTTGCTCTGCAGGCGGCCATGCTCAGTACCGGAGCGTTACTTAGTTGCCAGCGTTCTGCTGTTTGAATGGGAACAAAAGTACTGTCCATCAAAAAGCGTGTTTTTTTATCATGCCCCCACCAGCCCGCGAATAAAGGCAAGGATGTATTCGTGTGATGTTTTTCATGCACAAATGCTCCTGCTACACTTCCCGGCCCGCTGTTCAGGTATTTATAACTGCACCAGGCAGCAAAGTCAACTCCCCACTCATGCAATTTAAGTTCAATATTGCCTGCTCCATGTGCAAGATCAAAACCAACGATAGCACCTGCCTGATGACCTTTCTCTGTTATTCCTTTCATATCAAAGACCTGTCCGGTGAAATAATTCACACCACCGATCATGATAAGCGTAAGCGAATCTTTGTTGGCTTCAATGGCAGAAGAAATATCTTCTTCGCGTATGATGAATTCTCCTTCACGTGGTGCGATCTCGATCAAGGCATCAGACGGATCATACCCGTGAAATCTGATCTGTGAGGAAAGAGCATATTGATCACTCGGAAAGGCTTTTGCTTCACAAAGTATCTTATAACGTTTTGCAGTGGGGCGATAAAAGGAAACCAGCAGCAGGTGAAGATTCACGGTAAGCTGATTCATCATGACCGTTTCTGATGGAAGGGCCCCCACAATGGTAGCCATGTTAGCTGTAAGCAATTCATGATAAGATAACCAAGGATTCTTGGCAAGAAAATGTCCTTCCACACCAAATTTTGCCCAGTCGTTCAACTCCTGTTGAATGTAGTCTTTCGTACTTTTTGGCTGTAGTCCAAGTGAATTTCCGGTGAAGTAAACCACTTCTTTTCCATTGTGTTCAGGAAAAAGAAATTGACTTCTGAAATTTTTTAGCGGATCGGCCTGATCCAGTTGAATTGCTTCGGCTTTTAATTGATCCATTGAAACTGCTGCCATAGAACAGCAAAAGTAAAATAAAAATCAGAAAGAAGAAGGAATCTTTGAGGCAGTTTTAGGAAGGTTTTATCTTGGCCCATTTGGCTTTAAAAGTAAAGGCCAAAACTTCTGCGCGCTGTTTTGCCAATTCTGCTTTTTCACCGGCAAAAAGACTATCCACCGATCTCAGCCAAGTAGCCAGCCAGGTATCAAACATGGGCAGTTCAATGGGGAGATGAAGATGCTTTTCGAAAACGTTGGTCTTGTAGCCTTCTTCATCCAATAGAACGAACGACCAGAAATGTACGATCTTGGGAATATGTTCTTCGAAATGGATGCCTTCAAATGGTTTTTGCATTTCAGGGATCGCAAGAAGGTCGGAGTAAAATTTTCTGATGAGCAGTTCTATATCTTGTGAAGAGGAAATGTCTTTCATTTTAATTGGTTGAAAAAAATGAAAGCCTATTTGAGCTGAGGTTCATCTTCGGCCGGAGTACTTGTTGGAAGCAGCGTATTGAGTGGTTTTGATTCCATTTCTTCAGCTGTTTTTTTCTTTTTTGGTAAAGAGTTGATTTGAGTTTCTGCAGTTCCGGTTAGTCGTTTTAATACATATCCATAATTACCTGCACCGTCTTTTGTCTTTATAAAGTAATTCGTGATCTCGTAAACAGGATAGTTCTTGCCACCAGTAACAGATCCGATGATCTTTGAAGCAACATTTGGTGACTCATACAGATCGCCTGAAGTATGGACATACCAGGCAGAGATCGCTTTCAGCTCTGTGTTTGCAACAGAAGGACTAACAGCTACGCTGGCAACTGGAGTGACGGAAGTAGAAGTAACAAGTGTAGGAACAACCACAACTGTTGGAACAGAAGTGCTAACGATCGTTGTTGTATCAACTACAGGAGCCTCTTTCTTAATGGTGTCTATCGGTACAACTTTCACTTTTTCTTTTTCAGGAACAGAACTTACTGGTACAGTTACTTGTTCTTTCACTTCTGCTGTTTGGTCATTCTTGATATCGATGAATTTGTAAAGTATAAAAGAAAGAAGAAGAATGGCACAACCAAATGCAACAGGAATGACAATGTTGCGACTAAGATTCAGACTGAATTCCGGAAGAGGGCGTGATCTTTGCGCACTTTTGTTGTATTCGGAATAAGATTCGAACTGTATCCATGCATCTTCCCTGTAGGGAACACTCATTTCACGCAGTCGGCTACGGAGATTCTTTTCGTCTATTTCGTAATTAAAAGGACTGCTCATGGCGTGATTGACGTAGACTTTTTTCGATGTTCTTCTGCATATTGAATCTTGCTTTTTCAAGATTGCTCTTTACCGTTTGTTCGCTTGCTTCCAGCAGCTGAGCTGCATCTTCCAGACTCAATCCCTCTACCACATGTAAATTAAAGATGAGTCTTTGTGATGGCACCAGTTGCTGCAGTGCTTTTACCAGGATCTCATTATCTATTGAGTAATAGTCAATGATCTCATTGGCATCGAAAAGGTCGTAATTCTTATTTTCTTTCTGAACCGCGTAAACCGTGCTGGCAACGTAATACTCACTGCGCAGACTTTTGATCTGATTGATCGTTTCCTTGATCACTTCTTTTTCCAGAAAGTCATCCAGGTCGATCTGTGTGTTCTTAAGGGTTTGCAGTTTTTGAATTGAAAGATTGAATGCTTTATTAAAGATCTCTACGGCTTGTGCCTGGCTCTTACAGTAGCGAAGCACCAAGGCAAAAAGTTTGCCGTAGTAATTCTCAAACAGGTATTTTTTTGCCGGCTTGTCGTTCTTGTGTAATCCTTGTATAACCTCGGTTACAGACATTGAATAAGCGTAGTTTATGAGCGTTTAACGAAATAGAAGCAATTAAGTTGCAAATCTAGGGCAAAATAGCTGGCTTTCAGCTTAAAAAGAGGCAATTAGGCTTCCTTCGGTAACTTATATCCATTTAGGTGTTAGCGCTTTGGCTTCGAATTCGACAACAATCATAGATCTTATAAAACTAATTTGGTAAACAACAACTGTTTTTTGGATTTTTTTTTCAGAATTATTACTGACTTGGTAATCAAGCAAGTTTTTTTCTCTCAGCTTTTTTCGTCGACATTTATGTTTAAAACTAAGTAAGCGGTGTTAATTCATTCTCCCTAACTCCTCCCCTTTTTTTTAAATATTTGCATTTACCAAAAGTCACACACACTAACACTAGTATAAAACAGAACTTATTTATGACAGAACCAATTTTAGCTGAAAACAAGGACCGGTTTGTCCTTTTCCCTATAAAGTATAAGGATATCTGGGAATTCTATAAAAAAGCCGAAGCCAGTTTTTGGACTGCAGAAGAAATAGACCTTGCTTCTGATATGCAGGATTGGAACAACAAGCTTAACGATAACGAAAAACACTTTATAAAGCATGTGCTTGCATTCTTTGCGGCAAGTGATGGAATTGTGAATGAGAATCTGGCCATTAATTTTACAAACGAGGTACAGTACCCTGAGGCTCGTTGTTTCTATGGATTTCAGATCATGATGGAGAACATCCATTCAGAAACATACTCTTTATTGATCGACACCTATATTAAAGACCCGGCAGAAAAGGATTACCTGCTTCATGCAGTTGATACCGTGCCTTGTGTGAATGAAAAAGCACAATGGGCTTTGCGTTGGATCGGAAATGGAAGTTTTGCTGAAAGATTGATTGCTTTTGCTGCCGTGGAAGGGATCTTTTTCTCAGGATCTTTCTGCTCTATCTTCTGGCTGAAAAAACGTGGACTGATGCCAGGCCTTACCTTTAGTAATGAATTGATCAGTAGAGATGAAGGGTTGCATTGTGATTTCGCCTGCTTATTATATACCAAGCATGTGAAGAATCAGTTGCCTCCTGAACAAGTTACCAAGATCATTACCGACGCAGTGGTTATTGAAAAGAAATTTGTTGTGGATGCGATCCCGGTAAAATTGATAGGAATGAATGCTGATCTGATGTGCCAGTACATTGAGTTTTGTGCAGACAGATTGCTGGTTGCTTTAGGTTGCAACAAATACTATAACGCATCAAATCCATTTGATTTTATGGAAATGATCTCGTTACAGGGAAAAACCAATTTCTTCGAAAAACGTGTTGCCGAATACCAGAAAGCTGGTGTGATGGGTAAAAGCGAAGAGAACAATGTATTTAAACTGGACGAAGATTTCTAGTTTAAAACTGGTCGGTTAAAAACCCCAATTGAACATACAGGCGGAAAGATTGAGCCGGAACGAACATTCCGGATGGGGATTTCAGCCTTATATGTGAAAAAACGGGTTAAATTTTAATTAACCATCGGATTGTTGAAATGTTGAATGAATTAAAAATCGGGAAGGCTTCAAGCGTATGTAACTTGTAAGTCCCAACGGAATAAAAAAAGTAAAATTAAAATCTCAAAAAACTAAAATTAAAATCAGTCTATGTTTGTAATTAAAAGAGACGGCACCCGCGAGTCGGTAAAGTTCGATAAGATCACTGCCCGCGTTCAAAAACTAAGTTATAGTTTAGATCCTACACACGTAGATTCTATCCTGGTGGCAAAAAAAGTAATTGATGGAGTTTACGATGGTGTAACAACCAGTGAACTTGACAATTTAGCTGCTGAAACTGCCGCTTCTTTAACAGTCCGTCACCCTGATTACGCTCAGTTGGCTTCCCGTATTGCAGTGAGCAACCTGCATAAGAATACCATCAAGAGTTTTTCAAAGACCATTGAGGCTTTATATAAGTACATCGATCCAAAGACACATCAACCTGCTTCATTGATCGCAGAAGATGTGTATGAGATCGTAATGGCCAATGCCCATACCCTGGATTCTTCTATCATCTATGACCGTGATTTTGGTTATGATTATTTTGGATTCAAGACTTTGGAGCGCTCTTACTTATTAAAGATGAATAACAAGGTAGCTGAGCGTCCTCAACACATGTTAATGCGTGTGGCCGTTGGGATCCACAAGAACGATATTGAATCTGCTATTCGCACCTACAATTTAATGAGCGAGCGTTGGTTCACGCATGCTACACCAACCTTATTCAACGCAGGAACACCAAAACCTCAAATGAGTTCATGCTTTCTTTTACAAGTGAAAGAAGACAGCATTGACGGAATTTACGATACATTGAAGAACTGTGCGAGAATTTCTCAGAGCGCAGGAGGTATCGGTATCAATATTCACAACGTTCGCGCAACAGGTTCCTACATCAAAGGAACGAATGGAACCAGCAACGGGATCATTCCTATGCTAAAAGTGTATAACGAAACTGCACGTTACGTTGATCAGGGTGGTGGAAAACGCAAAGGTTCTATCGCTGTGTATCTGGAGCCATGGCATGCCGATATCTATGATTTCCTTGATATCCGCAAGAATCATGGTAAAGAAGAGATGCGCGCACGTGATCTATTCACTGCACTTTGGATCCCGGATCTATTCATGAAGAGAGTGGAAGAAGAAGGAGATTGGAGTTTGATGTGCCCGAATGAGTGCCCAGGATTGAGCGATTGCCACAGTGCTGAGTTCGAAGCTTTGTATACAAAATACGAAAGCGAAAAGAGCTACCGCAAACAAATCAAGGCTCGTGAACTTTGGAGCGCCATCATCGAAGCTCAGATCGAGACCGGAAATCCATATATGTTATTCAAGGATGCTGCCAACTCAAAATCGAATCAGCAAAATCTTGGAACAATTAAATCTTCGAACTTATGTACTGAGATCATCGAGTACACCAGTAAGGATGAAGTAGCTGTTTGTAACCTTGCCTCTATTGCTCTTCCTCGTTTTGTAGATGAGAAGACTGGAACATTCGATCACAATAAATTATTTGAGATCACTTACGTGGCCACTAAGAATTTAAACAAGATCATCGATCGCAATTATTATCCAATTCCTGAAGCAAGAACCTCGAACATGCGTCACAGACCAATTGGATTGGGCGTTCAGGGATTGGCAGATGCTTTCATTTTGATGCGTTATCCATTCGAAAGTGAAGAAGCAAAGAAATTGAATGCCGAGATCTTCGAAACAATTTATTACGCAGCCCTTACAGCAAGTAAGGATCTTGCAAAGATCGAAGGTCCGTACGAAACATTCGCGGGTTCTCCTGCATCAAAAGGAATTTTCCAGCAAGATATGTGGAATGTAACACCAAGTCCAAGATGGGAGTGGGATACATTACGCGAGGAAGTAATGAAGTATGGTATCAGAAACAGTTTATTACTGGCTCCAATGCCTACAGCAAGTACATCTCAGATCTTAGGAAACAACGAGTGCTTCGAGCCATACACAAGTAACATCTACACACGTCGTGTATTGAGTGGAGAGTTTGTGGTAGTGAACAAGCATTTGCTTCGCGATCTGGTGAAACTTGGTATCTGGAATGATAATGTGAAGAACAAGATCATTGCAGCGAATGGCTCTGTTCAGGGTATTGCTGAAATTCCGGATAACATCAAAGAACTTTACAAAACAGTTTGGGAGATCAAACAAAGAACGATCATTGATATGGCGGCCGATCGTGGTGCTTACATCGATCAGTCACAATCACTCAACTTATTCATTCAAGATGCGAACTTCGCAAAGATGAGCTCAGCTCATTTCTATTCTTGGAAAAAAGGATTGAAGACCGGAATGTATTACCTGCGTACAAAAGCAGCAGCTGATGCGATCAAGTTTACAGTTGATCAGGATGCATTGAAACAACCAACACAGATCTTAGGAAATGAAGATGCCTTGCTGGTTGAAAGAGGTCAGGCTCATTTGCTTACAGATGAAGAGAAAGCAGCACAACTTAGCTGCAGTCTTGATAATCCGGATGCATGCGAGGCTTGCGGATCATAAGAGAATCCCTCTAACAAAAATTAGATCCCTTCCCTTTACGGAAGGGATTTTTTTATTCCCTCAATATTCCTGCACTTTAACATAATTAAAGAAAGTTGATTGACTTGATTTCTTAATATTGTATATGAATAAAACTATCTGGTTATTACTCACCTTGCATTTCGGTCTGTTCACCGGACTCTCAAAATCCTATTCGCAAAAGAAAGAAGCTGTCAAAAGTGAACTTCAATGGCATACCAATTTGATGGAGGCTCATGATCTTTCTAAGAAAAAGAAAAAACCGGTCTTCGCTTTTTTTACAGGAAGTGACTGGTGTGGCTGGTGCCATAAATTACAAGCCGATGTATTTGCTAAAAAAGAATTCATTGATTGGGCCAATAAAAATGTAATTCTTTTGGAAGTTGATTTTCCCAGAATGAAACAATTGAGTCCGGAGCTACAGGCACAGAATAACAGTTTGCAACAGTCTTTCGGAGTGATGGGTTATCCTACTTGCTGGATGTTCAATATGATCAAGAATGATTCAACAAAGAAATTCGGAATCGACCCAATTGGTTCGCTGGGATATCCTGCTGGATCATTGCCGGGATCAGAGCATACCAAATTTTTGAATGTCGCAGATTCTTTAATGAAGAATTATAAAAATAAGAAGAAGAGTTAATGCCAATTTGATTCAGCACTGCTCAAAGAATTAACACTTAACTGTCTAAGGTCATAGGATAGACTAACTTTTACTTCTTAACTTTAAAAAAAAACTCAAATGAAAAAAATATTCTTTCTTTTCCTTGTCATCAGTTCGCCCATTTTTTCTCAGCAGAAAAAAGAAACGCTTCAGGACGCGATACAGATCTGCTGGTCTCGTTCCATGGAAGATGAAAAGGACGAGAATAAAAATTATGTATTCAGAAATTGTGATTATAATTTTCCTCCGAGGATGTACAGACCTAGTGTGAAGCTAGAGAAGGATGGCAAGTGCCAGATCCTGCACATAGGTGAAGCAGACTTACGCTCATGGGAAGAAGGAACATGGACTTACAACAAAAGAAAGAAAAGAGTGGTAGTCACCAATAAAAGAGCTCAGGTAGAAATGAAATTCAGGATCACTTATTATGAAGCGAATTTCATGAAAGTGAAGTGGGAAATGTAATTAACGAATAACGGAAATTCGTTTGCTCTCCGTGTATTTTTCAGAATTCAATTTCAGAAAATAAATTCCCGATTCAAGTCCTTCGCATTTGATCTTTCTTCCATTGCTCTCATTCAACTCAAAGGTTCTTACAAATTTTCCTTTGGCATCACAGATCATTACGGTTGAATTGACAGGATAAGAAACAAAGAATTCTCCTTGATTCGGATTCGGGAACAAAAGAAGTTCCTCTCCTTTTAAATTAGAAAGTTCAATTCCTGTACAAGGCGATACCATCTGCGTGATCATGGTATTGCTGCTGCATGTACTCACGGTATTATCTGCCGCAACGGAATAAGTTGCCGTAGTAACCGGACTCACAACAATGGACGTAGTGGTAAAATTACCCGGACTCCAGGTATAGGAAGTAGCACCACTGGCTGTTAAGGTAACGCTTTGTCCGGTACAGATCATAGAAGCAGAACTACTGCAACTAACGTTTCCGGCTGATGCGTTGTATAATTTCCAGATCTCACAATCCGTAAGCACTCTGTTCCAGATCCCGATATCGTCCAATTGTCCTTTGAAATTTCTTCCACCGCCAACAACACCATTGTTCTCGGCACCAAAACGAATGTTGGCAAGAAGAGTACCGGTTGGTATAGAAGCGAAGGTGTGGGAAAGAACACCATCCGAATAAAACTTCCATTCCGTATTATTACGGATGATGATCAAATGATGCCAGGCCACAAAATTAGGAGTAACGGTGAAACCGTTCAGACTGTTGTTGATGTCAAATGTTCCGGCACCGGTCCCTAACATATAAGTGATCTTTTGAGGAGAGCCGTTGGGAGCATGATTGAATAGAACACCTTCCTGAAAAAAAGGATTGATGCTGTAATACGTTTGAGATGCTTTGGTATAATCACTGGTCTTCCACCAAATGGAAATACTATGAGGAGTGCTGGAATTAAAAAAATTGGAAGTTGAATTGATAAAATCATTTACCCCATCAAATGAAAAAGAAGCCGCTGCATTATTGAAACGATCTGCTGCAGGAGCAGGACCATTAAAAGTAGCACAATGATTACCGTTGCCGCTCATGTCCATTGCTGTGCCGTTGAAAGGATACCAGGCAACTAAACTGGAAGTGGAAACATAATCCGGTGCTTGTGCAAGACTATTTAATGAAATGAAAAGGCTGATGGAGAGTAGAGATCTTAACTTCATGTACTTCTATTTTTTCTTTTTATCGTCGTTCTTTTTATCTTCTTCTTTGCTCAGGAATTGACCATCCGCATTGAAGATATAATCTGTTTTGCCCACTTCAATCTCATAATTCATATCTCCAGTGTTTAACGTGATACGAGAAGCTTCAGTGATCGCTTTTCCACCCAGTTCATTTTTCACATACTCAGTGATCTTAGCAGGAAGATCGGCAATGTCCATTTCTTCTTCTTCATGAACAAGCGTTCCCTGTGCGTTCATCACAACCGTTCTCATCACTTCAGCTTTGCCACCTTCTTTTTTATTCATGTTCGGTGCTTTGAATTCCGCTTCATAATTTCCTTCTTCCGCTTTCCATTCAGCAGCTTTTACGTGAGGATACATTTTACCGAATGCATCCAAAACATTAGCCGGCACTTTAGCAGTATTCTTTTGCGACCAGGCTTGAAAAGAGAGCGTGATCAATAGAATTGAGATAATTTTTTTCATGGTAATTAAGATTTAACAATATAAATGTAATCAAATTTTGATTCAACGGCAATTTTCGTTAAGTTTATTTAGTGAAACAGAGATGAGAATGAGTGATGGACTTAAAACAATAGTAGTAGCCAAATAATGAAATTTTTATTGAAATATATTCTGTTACTACACTGTAGTTTTTTAATGGCACAGGCGCCTGTGAAGTTTAATTATTCATATACCATAAATAATTGTAACTCACGCAGTATGTGTGTATATCGTTATGATAACAAATACTTTGTTTTTGGCCATTCTACTAATACGCTTACTGGACAACAGAACGGATTAAATTTATTGATAACTGACACATTTGGTTTAGAAGTTCAACAAAAACAATTTTACCATCCAGATAATTATTTGTTTTATGCTAATGCCATTAGACCCTTTGAATTAATAAATGAGTGTTACGTATTGTTTTCAGGGATTATTGCATTAGCCTATCGACATCATAACGGCGTGTTAGTAAAGTTCAATTTGAGCACTAAAGATACTATGTGGGTGAAGTCTTATAACCAACCCGGAGATAGTTGTGAATTTTTCACGTCGACCTTTTTAGCTGATAGCAGCATTTTAGTTGTTGGAGAAAGATATTATTTAAGTAATGGTGTGGGTTACAACAAACCCTTTATAATGAAAACCGATAAGAATGGGAATTATAAATGGCACAAATACTTGTATAATACGTGGAATAGTTTTACCATTGAACCACATAGATTTTTAAAATTAAACGAGAATAATTTTATTATTGTCGGTAATAAAAGGACCAGTATTGCAAATGGTTTTATAATGCGAATCGATACGAATGCTAATGTTACATATGATTCTGGACTGAATGGGATAACCAGAGGAATTATATTGGATGCGACAATGTTACTAGATGGAACATGTTTGGCAATTGGTGCAAATTATGTTTACCAAGACTATGTTAAGAAATTAGCGTATCAATTTAATAGTAGCACAGGAGTAAAAATAAAATCTAACAATTACAATATTGAATCAAAAGTAAATGGAGCAATGTGTGTAGTTCAAAAAAGCGATGGTTCAATTTTTATTGGTGGTGGAACTGGTCCTGGACCTCAATTACCACTTTCAACTACCATTCCTGATGTTTTAAGGTTAAACAGCAATCTAGATAGTATACGTACAATTTCCTTTCCATTACCATCCAATAGTCAATTATCACCATATCATATTATAAATACAAAAGATGGTGGTTTTCTTACGACGTTATTTCATATACCACAACCAGGTACCCCAAAAAACTGGCTGATAAAGGCAGATAGTACAGGCTGTTTTGAGGTAAATTGTCCAATTAATAATGGTATTGAGGAGGTTGAGAAGGAGAATGGAGAGTTGAAGGTTTGGCCGAATCCGGCAGATGATAAGCTAGTTTGCTCCGTAACCTCTAACTATGATAAATCTACTGAAGTATTACTTTTTGATGAGCTGGGTCGAAGCATTCGATCTTTTTCTGTTGAGTTCGATAAGAATAAAATTACTTTAGATCTTTCTAGCGTGCCATCCGGTTTTTACACCATGAGGGTACAATCCGGCAGGAAATTTATGAATAAAAAAATTGCTGTTTCCCACATTAACTAATAATATGAATTAAAAATGCGGTAAATGATAAGAAGGAAAGCTTTTTTTATTTTCATTGCTATTAGTACACTCGGTTTTTCTCAAAATCAGTATATCAACATTCATCCTACAGGTCAGCTAAGTATGGGCGAAAAGTTGTTGAATGAGAATAGAGTGAATTCGAATTCCTTCACGAATAAACCGGAATCGGAACAAAATAAGTTCGAATTGAATCTTCTTCAAAATAAGGAAAGTGCTGTAAGTACGTGGACAAATTTTACAAGTTCATCCAACGTTTACGGTGTACTTAACAGTTTATCAAAACCATTGCAATGGAACTACAATCTTGAAGCGTTGACATTCGTTCATAATAAAAGCAATACTTACAATTCCTTACCTAATAACAACAATGGTTCCGTTGTGTCTATGATCTCTAAGAACTACGGCCTGAATTGGGATAGCCTCTGCATCTGGAGCAACGCGAACGAGTATTCTAAGTACCCTCAAGGGGGTATCCTCAATACACCCGGCAATACGGATGTAAACAATGGATTAGCTTATATGGTGGGATGTGGGTCTTCTGTAAACTCTAATTCTATAAGCGGAAACTGGTATGCAAGTAAGAAATTGTTAGCCTCTAATTACAACAACACGGCAAGCCCGATACCGGGGGCCATGCAGTTTTATGCCAACACTCCTCCTTATACTTCCTTGGGCAAACATGATAATTCTTACGGTTCTTTTACCAGTACCGATGATGGATATGTAAGATCGCTTGCAACAATTGTGAATGATGTTAACGCTGTTACCACTGCTGCCTATGGTATGCGAGGAGCAAGGGTCATAAAAGGAAGTGTTTCATCTGGTATAGTTAGTTGGGTTTCTGATTCAATTATACCTTCTACCATTATTCGAAGTGATGGATCAAAGCAATTGGCAGATAAAGTTATGATGGCTTGGAATAGTGGTGGCTATTTCGGCTATGTGGTGTTTATAGGCGCATCCCAAAGTTCTAGCTTATCAAACAGAGGATGGCAACCTATAGTGTATAAGACGACAAATAGTGGTGCAACATGGTCCTTGATCAATGGGATTGATTTTAATTTGCCGGTTTATAACTCGGTAAAAGACAAATTGAAAGCAGTGAATTCCAATAGTAATCTGGTAATTCCACATTTTAATTTAAATGAAGGTATTGGCGTTTCTGTTGATCAAAATGGTAGCTTACATATTTTTGCAAGCCTTGTGGGTACTAGCAAGACACATGACGACTCGCTTGACTATGTTTATCAATTTGGCAGCGAAAAATATCTTTGGCCTCACAAGCCCGGTGCCAGGCCATATCTTTACGATTTTTATACTAACGGGCCTTCCTCTTGGTCTTTTCAATTGGTAGACTCATTAGCAACGGAAGCGCCAAGTTCTTACAGCACGGGTGCCGGATATGCTGATAATCCATGGGACTTTGACATCAATAATGCAAATAGAAAAGTCAAGTCAGATGCCCGATTACAACTATCAACGAATAGTGATGGATACCTGAATTTATATTCATGGTCTGAATCAGATACCCTGCTAACAAGTGGAAATAAAAAATGGAATACGTTGCCGAATGTAAAAGCAAGATTAAGCTATTATGGTTTTAATACCGGAAATTCTTTAAATGAAATAAATATTACCAACCCCGTCGTAAATGCAGACTTGAATGTTGCCAATAAAGCGATGTTTCATTATAGTTGTCCAACAATAAGAACTTCTAGTTGCTCTATAAACATAGCTAGTATTTATTTACCACTAACAATTACAAATAGTAATCCTTACGCCCAAGGAAATAACAATATACATTGGTATAATCCTAGTTTATTAACTTTTTCTTTTGTTGCGGGTCCTTATAGTTTTGGTTGTGGTAATTTTGTTGTGAATTCAAATAAAACAGAATTCACAGGAGCTAATATTGAGGTATTTCCAAATCCAAGCACAAATCTTATTCATTTTAAATTGGAGAGCGAATGTTCTTTGATGAATAAAATACTGACTTTTACTTTACAAGATATTTTTGGTAAAGAACTTTATTCATCTCAATCAATTGGCAAAAGCGAATCTCCAATTATGGATCTTTCAATTCTAAACAAGGGCATTTACTTTTTAAGAATTGAATCAGGAAGTGAATTACTCACTGTAAAAAAGATCATCAAAAACTAGATCATTCCTCTTGTGCCTTGTGAAGTAAGACTAGAATAAACTCAAACGTTTTTAGTGGATGATTTATATCCAATTTGTTTTCGAGGTTTTTGACTTTCATTCTTTTCAATCAATTGTCCCTCCCCCATTTATCCTACAGCGTAAAAGTATAAATTATTATTCTCATTTGTGTAGTTAAGCCGTTAAAAGGGGCGCGCCCCTTTTAACGGCT
>Ga0268298_10001297_pt1 | contig 29916 bp, 26 predicted proteins | sample WWTPWeurt_MetaG_FD_194462 | JGI IMG/M metagenome (GOLD analysis project Ga0268298, IMG submission 194462) | Activated sludge microbial communities from WWTP in Nijmegen, Gelderland, Netherland - WWTP Weurt | ecosystem: Engineered > WWTP > Aerobic digester > Activated sludge | place... | reverse complement strand
TCTCCGCTGAAGGCCCAGCCCTGTCCGGCGGATGGACTGTTCCGCCGAGCGCAACGACCGCGGCGATCTGCGCGGCCTCACCAGCCCGGCGGCGGCGCGGCGAAGCGTTCGGCGAGGAAGTCGACCAGCGCGCGCACCTTGGGCGGGACGAACTTGCGCGTCGGGTACAGAGCATAGATGCCGAGCGTGACGGATCGATATGCGGGCATCAGCTCCACCAGCGCGCCCGCCGCCAGATCTTCGGCGACCAGGAATCCGGGCTGCAGGATCACCCCTTGGCCGGCGAGTGCCATCGCGCGGCAGGTGTCGCCGCTGTTGGTGTGTACGGCGGGTCTCGTGCGCACGCTCACGCGCCCGTCCGGTCCGTCGAACTGCCACTCGTCGCCTCCGGACCAGTAGCTGTAGGCGATGACCGTGTGGCTGGCGAGGTCTGCCGGCAGCCGGGGCGCGCCATGGGCTGCCAGATAGGCGGGCGCGGCGCACAGCACGATGCGCGTGCGGGCGAGCTGCCGGCAGACGAGGGTGGAACTGGGCAGCGCAGCGATCCGGATCGCGATATCGAAGCCTTCCTCGACGAGATCGACGGTACGGTCCGCCAGCGTCACCTCGAGCCGCACCTGCGGGTGCAGGTCCCGGAACGCGCCCCACAGGGGCGCGAGGTGCCGGATGCCGAAGGTGACCGGGGCGTTGATGCGCAACAGCCCGCGTGCCGCGCCACTGCGCGAATGCAGCTCGGCTTCCGCTTCCTCGAGCCCGGCGAGCACTTCCCGGCTGCGGGCGTAGAAGCGTTCGCCGTCCTCGGTCAATGACAGGCGCCGGGTGGTGCGGTGGAGCAGGCGCACACCGAGTCGCGTCTCCAGTTCGCCCACATAGCGCGAGGTGGTCGCCTTCGACAAGCCGAGCGCCTCGGCCGCGCCCACGAAGCTGCCGGCATCGACCACCGCGCAGAAGGTCTGCATCTCGACAAATCGGTCCATTGTCTCTTCATGTGGAACAGTTTCTCGTCTGGATGACTGTTTATCTCAATCGTGATGGCCCGTAAAGTGTTGCAATGGTCAGTTCATCGCAACAGGACGCCAGACCAGCACAAGGCGACGGAACCCGCGGAGAAACACCATGACGCCTCGCCCGCTCGAGCGCCTGTTGCCCACCTACGCCGGCTGGGCCGCGCACGCGCTGCGTATCCGGGCCCCCGGGGGCCCGGGACGACAGCGGCCGGTCGGCCCGCGTCATCGCCGTCCACCTGGAGACCTCTGATGCAAATGCTGCCTACCCTGTTCGTCTCGCACGGCGCGCCCACCTTCGCGCTCGACCCCGGCCTCGCCGGCGCGAATCTCGCCACGCTCGGCCGCCGGCTGCCGCGTCCGCACGCGGTGCTGGTGGTGTCGCCGCATTGGATGACGCGCCAGCCGCAGGTCACGCTGTCGCTTCGGCCCGCGACCATCCACGATTTCGGCGGCTTCGATGCGACCCTCTACACGCTGCAGTACCCGGCCGAAGGCGCCCATCTCGCTGCGCGCCGTGCGCTCGAACTGCTGCAGGCGGCGGGTCTGCCCGCCACCCCGAATGCCGATCGCGGCCTCGACCACGGTGCCTGGGTGCCCCTGTCGCACCTTTACCCCAAGGCCGACATCCCGGTGTTTCAGGTGTCGCTGCCGGAATGGCTCGACGCCGATGGCGCCTACGACTACGGGCGGGTGCTCGCGCCGCTGGCCGGCGAAGGCGTGCTGATCGTGGGCTCGGGCAGCCTGACCCACAACCTGTACGAGTTCCGCCTCGGTGATCCACGCGCCCAAGCCTATGCAGCGGAGTTCGCGCACTGGGTGCGGGACGCGGTGCTGGCGGGCGACCACCCGCGCCTGCGCCAGGCGCTCGAGATCGCACCGCACGCCCGCCGTGCGCATCCCACCGCCGAGCATTACCTGCCGCTGCTGGTGGCCGCCGGCGCGGCGGCGCAGGCCGTGCCCGCGAGCGTCATCGAAGGGGGCATCGTGCATGGCGTGCTGTCGATGGATTCCTTCCTGTTCGGTACCGACCTCGCCGCGATGAAGGGTGCCGACGCGAACCAGGCATTGCCCGACTGAGGCGCGACCATGTCCGATCAGGATCTCATCGTTCAACAAGCGTCCGCCCCGGCGGCGCGCTTGATCCTGCTTTTCCATGGTGTGGGATCACGCCCCGAGGATCTCGTGCCGCTCGGCCGCCTGCTCGCCGAGGCCGACCCGGGCGCCTGGGTGGTCAGCGTGCGCTCACCCGACCCCGGCGACCTGGGCGGCGGCTGGCAGTGGTTCTCGGTACGCGGGGTGACCGAGGACAGCCGCCCGGCGCGTATCGCCGAGGCCATGCCATCGTTCGTGCGCCAGGTGCGCGACTGGCAGGCGAGGGTAGCGGTGGATGCCGCCGCCACCACGCTGGTCGGCTTCTCGCAGGGGGCGATCATGGCGCTGGAGTCCACCCAGTTGCCGGAAACGGTCGCCGCGCGCGTCATCTCGATCGCCGGCCGCTTTGCCTTGCCACCGCGCGTGGCGCCGGCGAACACGCAGGTGCATCTGCTGCACGGCGAGCAGGATCCGGTGATCGATGCGCGCTACAGCCTGATGGCCGCCGAGACGATGCAGGCGCTCGGTGCGGCCGTCAGCGTCGAGCTCTTCCCGGATCTGGGGCATGGTGTGGATGCTCGTGTCGCCGGTCGCGTGAAGGCCTTGGCTGCCTGAGTGGCCCGGCTCTGCTCCATGGAGCATGGATGCGGTAGCGAACAGCGTGCCCGGAAACGAAAAAACCCACCGCTTCGGGTGGGTTTTCATGCTTTCAGCGTACCTCGCGGGACTCGTCCGACGCTGGCCGGGTCCCGTCGGGACATTGAATCGATGGGGCGACATACCGGAATCGAACCGGTGACACCTGGAGCCACAATCCAGTGCTCTACCAACTGAGCTAATGCCGCCACTGTGGGACCCCGGAAAACCGGACTCCCGAAAAACTTTTCCTGGCCTGCCCGGCAGGGATCGAACCTGCAACCCCCGGCTTAGAAGGCCGGTGCTCTATCCAATTGAGCTACGGGCAGCTTCCGGCGGGCAGTCGGGATGTGAGCTGGTCGGGGTGGAGGGATTCGAACCCCCGACATCTTGCTCCCAAAGCAAGCGCGCTACCGGACTGCGCTACACCCCGAGAGCCGCGAACTATACAGATGCCTTTTTGCTTCGTCAAACAAAATTCGCGCGTCGCAAAAAAAACCGGAATCACGCGCTGGCGTGGCTTCCGGGGCGCGGCCCGGCGTTTTTCGCTGCATCGCGGCGGGCGCGCACCACACGCAGCAGGTTGGCGAAGAGCCAACCGAACTCGACCGCCAGCACGACGCCGGCGAGCGGGGCGAGCACCGGCACGAAGACCGCGACGCAGAGCGTGGCGAGACTCGTGGTGCGCACGCGCAGCTGGCGGCGGATCGGGGTGTCGGGCAGCAGCTTCTTCATGTTCGGTGCCTTGAGCCCGGCCTGGGTGAGGTGCAGCCAGGCGAGGAAGGGCACGATCTTGTAGAGCATCGCGGTGATGGTGCCGCCGAAGCCGCCGTGCAGGATCAGCACGCCGGCGAGGATCGGCCAGCAGTCGGCGTCGGACCACAGCGAGATCGCCAGCACCAGGACACCGGCGAGCGCCGAGTACATGGCCTCGCGGAAGGCGAGGAAGGGCGTGTCGGGCTTGCTGCGCCGCGAGTGTGCCTGCAGGTACAGCGTGGTGCCCGCGTAGCCGGCGCCGAGCAGCCCGAGTGCGAGGATGGCGATGAAGCGCGCGGCATCGATTGCGAGATACTCGGCGAGGGTCCACAACACGAGGGTGGCGGTGACCGCCGGTGCCCACAGCGTGGTGAAGCGCTGCGGGTAGGCAGCGGTGATCTGGAACATCGGTACCACGACCCAGCTCGCGGCGGCGAGCAGCACTGCGGCCCAGCCCATCCAGCCCCAGCCGGCGTGCAGGTTCACCACGGTCGGCAGCGGCACCGGCAGGGCGACGCCGCGCGTGAGCACGAGCACCAGGCTGAAGCCGAGGACCGCGGTGACGACGAGGCCGGCGAAGGCCATGCGCAGATCGCGCGGGGTGCGGGTGTTGTTGCCCGTGCGTGCGCCGCGGCTGAGGCCCAGCGCGGCGGCGGAGAGGAACACGAAGAGTCCGCCCACGAGCAGCACGGCGCCGCCGAGCAGGACGCCGGGTGCGCCGGCACCCAGTCCGAAGGCGAGCCCCGCGGCGCCGAGCGCCATCGCCAGGTGAGTGATGCCGGCGATGCGCAGCGGCGCGGGCATGCTCGCGCCCGCCACCACCGGCATGACCTGCAGCAACGCGCCGAGCATCACCTGCAACATGAAGCCGGCGGCGAAGAGGTGCGTGATGGCGAGTGCGCCGGGCGTCCACCGCGAGACGAGGATCTCGCCGCCAAAGATCAGCGTCAGCCCTGCCGCCACGCCGAACAGCGGGGCGGTGAGGAAGAAGCGGATCGGTGCCGAGAACGGCGGCGTGTCGTCGTAGGAGAGGCCCGGCCCCATCATCGCTGGCGGATCCGGATCTCGACGGCGCCGTCGTCGCGGAAGGCCTCGGCGTGGCGGTAGCCATCGCGATCGAGGATGCGTAGCAGCGGGTGCGGCATGCGGTCGAGGATGAGCAGCATTTCCTCGTCCTTGCCGAGGGCCATCAGGCCCTCCATGGCACGCTCGAAGGGCTCGGGCGGCTCGAGGCCGCGGGCATCGACGACACGTCCGCTCATGCTGCGCGGGCCTCGCCGAGGTGCTTGCCGACCGAGGCCGACAGGCGCTCCTGCTCGTCGCCGGGCAGGCGGCTGTCGAGCATCGGGTAGATCACGCTCTCTTCTTTCATGTTGTGCTGCTGCATCATGATCAGCAGCGTCTCGGCCTCGCCGGCGAAGTCGTCGGCGTCCTGCTTGTCGAGGGCGTACTGCAGGGCGGCCAGGGTGTCGCGCATGTTCTGGTGTTCATGGCGCATCACCATGGTGGGACCTTGCGTCATGCCCGTCGCCTGCTCGAAGGCGGGAAAGAGGGTGCTCTCCTCGGCGTCGAAGTGGGCGTTGAGCGCGTCCGCGAACTTCTTCAGCGCTTCGGCAGCGTCGGCCCAGTCGCCGTCGGAGGCGAGCTCCTCGGCGCGGGCGAAGATGCCGTCGCAGTCGCGGTGGTCGTGGGTCATGAGTTCGGAAATGGTATTCATCGGAGTCTCCTCTCTGGCGGGTGTATCGAATTCTCCGCAGGGGGCGACAAACGGCATTGATGCAGGTCAAGGGCATCCCGGCTGCGTTGGACTGACAACTGTTTGTCGTGCATCAAAGTCCGCATCGCTTGGGCGGCACGGCGCTTGCAGGCACAATGCGCGCTTTTTCGCAGGGGACGCGGGTGGTCCGGACGAGGCGGTCGGGCGGGGCGGAGAACGGCTGCAAGGGCGGCTCGACGAGCGGCTGGGTACGGGTGTTCGTGCCGTTCGCGCTCGGCTATTACCTGTCCTACCTGCTGCGCACGGTCAACGCGGTGATCTCGCCGCGGCTCACCGACGAGCTCGGCCTGTCGGCGGCCAGCCTGGGCCTGCTGACCAGCGCGTATTTCCTCGCCTTCGGCGCGGCGCAGATTCCGGTCGGGATCGCGCTCGACCGCTTCGGTCCGCGGCGGGTGGAGGCCGCGCTGCTGTTGCTCGCGGCGCTCGGCAGCGCGCTGTTCGCCATGGCCGACTCGCTCGGCGCGCTCGCGGGCGCACGCGCCATGGTGGGCCTGGGGGTGTCGGCTTGCCTGATGGCGGCGCTGAAGGGGTTCACGCTGTGGTATCCGCCCGAGCGCCAGAGCTCGATGATCGGTTTCATCATGGCCTCGGGCTCGCTCGGCGCGCTCACCGCCAGCGTGCCGCTCGCGGCGGTGCTGCCGGTGCTGGGCTGGCGCGGGGCGTTCTGGATCATCGCCGCGGTGTCCCTGTTTGCCGCGGTGCTGGCGCTGCGCGCGCTGCCCGATTCGCCAGCGGCGCGTAGCGAGGCCTCGCTGGCGGCCGCGCTGCGCGTCGTGGCGGGCATCTTCGCCGCGCCCGCCTTCCTGCGCCATGCGGCGGCCTCGGTGTTCTTCGTCGGCGGCTTCATGGCGCTGCAGAGCCTGTGGGTGGTGCCGTGGGTGATGAACGTGAACGGCTTCGACATCGCCGGTGCGGCGACGGTACTGGTGGCCCTCAACCTCGGCAACCTCGCCGGACAGCTCGCGGTGGGCGTGTTCGGCGTGCGCCTGGCGCGCGCCGGAGTCCAGCCGCTCGGCCTGCTGCGCGCGGGCTACGGCATGATGCTGTTGGTGCAGGCGCTGATCCTGTGGTCCGACCTGCCGGTGCTCCCGCTATGGACCGCATTCGGCCTGCTCACCGCGGCCAACTCGCAGATCTACCTGTCGGCGGCGCGCGCCTTTCCGCCCGCGCTGTTCGGCCGCGTCAGCACCGCGCTCAACCTGATGGCGTTCGCCGGCGCCTTCTGCGTGCAGTGGGGCTTCGGCATCGGCCTCGATCTCATGCGAGGCATGGGTGTGGAGCTTGCGCGCGCGCTGGCCTGGGGCTTCGGAGCCTTGCTCGCGCTGCAGGCGCTCGCCTATCTGCCGCTGCTCGGACGCCCGGCGGCGAGGCCGTCCAAGGGCGAGGCTTGAATGCCCGCATGGACCGTCTCACCGTGTTGCGTGTGCACAGCTTCCTTACCCGAGCGCCACAAAGCGGCGCAAAATAACGCCCGGCCGGGCTCCGGCGCATGCCAGGCGGGCTCCCGCCGCATGATGTCCGGGCAGTTCCGGCGACGAATTCATCCTGATGGAGTTTCCCATGTCTGAACCCACGACCGACTCGACCGTGCAGCCGCCTCGGCGCAAGGGGCTGCGTCGGACGTTGTGGACGGTCGCGATCCTGCTCGCGCTCTCGGCCGCCGCTTACCTCGCCGTGCCGCCGGTGGCGCGGCACTACGCGCAGAAGCTGCTCGGCGAGACGCTCGGGCGCGAGGTCGTCGTCGAGCGCGTGCTGATCAACCCCTTCCGCCTTACTGCCGAGGTGGGCGGACTGCGCATCATGGAGGCCGATGGCAGCGCCGAGGCGCTCGGCTTTGAATCGCTGCGCGCCAACCTCGAGCTCGAGTCGCTGCTGCGCAAGGGCATCGTGCTGCACGAGCTCGCCCTCGACAAGCCGCGCGTCCATGTCGCGCTCGAAGCCGAGGGGCGCCACAACTGGACGGACGTGCTCGAGCGCATCGCCGCGCTCGGTGGCGAGGAACCCGCCGAGGACACGCCGCCGACGCTGTTCTCGATCGGCAACATCCGCATCAGCGACGGCCTTGTGCGCGTCGACGACCGCGTGCGCGGCATCACCCACGAGCTCTCCGAACTGGGCGTCGGCGTGCCCTTCGTCTCCAACCTGCCGGTGCGGGTGGATGTCTTCGTGCAACCCTCGCTCTCGGCCAAGCTCAACGGCGACGCGCTGCTGCTCAATGCGCGCACCAAGCCCTTCGCCGAATCGCAAGAAACCATCCTCGACGTCTCGCTGAAGGAGTTCGACCTCACGCCCTGGATCGCCTACCTGCCGATCGAGCCGCGCTTCCGCCTTCCTTCGGCGCTGCTGACGACCAATCTCGAGCTCTCGTTCAGCCAGACGGTGGAGGGTGCGCCGGTGCTCTCCCTGCGCGGTCCGCTGCAGGTTCACAAGCTGGTGCTGCAGGATCGCGAGGGCGCGCCGGTCGCGACCGCGGACGAGGTGGAGCTCGAATTCGCCGACGTGCAGCCGATGATCGGGCGCTGGCACTTCACCCGGCTGCGCCTGGCACGTCCGGAGCTCGACCTGGTGCGGCTGAAGGACGGCGGGCTCAACGTGCTCGGGCTGATATCGCCTCCGGCCGCCGAAGGCGCCAGGAAGGCAAAGGGCAAGGCTGCGAAAGGGGGCAAGGCCGCCGCGCAGGTCGCGCAGAAGGCGGCTTCCGGACCGGCCGCGGGTGCAGCCCAGGCAGACGCAGGCGTCACCACGCCGGCCGCCCCGGCGGACGGCAAGACGGTGGCCGATGCCCGCGACGCGACCCCGGCCGGAGCGGATTTCCTGCTCGCGCTCACGCGCATCCGCGACGGGGTAGTGCGCTTCGAGGACCGCGGCCTGGCCGAGCCCTTCCGCGCGCGCATCGAGGCGATCAACCTCGACATGCGCGATCTCGCCACCGAGGGCGAGCTGCCGGCCGAGATCCGCCTCGATTACGTCACCGATGCCGGCGAGAAATTCACCCACGAGGACGTGCTGCGCCTGGCGCCCTTCGAGTACTCGGGCAGCCTGCAGTTCGAGTCGATCCGCCTGCCGCGCTATGCGCCCTACCTGGCGGCGGCGATGCCCGGCGCCTCGATCGGCGAGGGCAGTCTCAGCGGCGGTGCGCAATACCGCATGACGCTCGGCAAGGACGGCGCGCCGGCGGTGCAGGTCAGCGCCGAGGCGCTCGCACTGCGCGATTTCGCGCTGCTGCTGAAGGATGCGAAGACGCCGGCGCTGAGCCTGCCGGCGCTCGACGTGCGCAGCGCCACGGTCGACCTCGCCGGGCGCAGCGTGCGCATCGGCGGGGTGGCGCTCCAGGGGGCGGCGGTCTCCGCCGTGCGCACCAAGGATGGCGAGTTCGACCTCGTTAGGGCGCTCGTGCCGCCGCCGGCGAAGGGGGCAGCTTCCGCGCCGGCGGCCAAGGACAAGGCCGAGCCCGACTGGGTGATCGCGGTGGACAAGTTCGCGCTGCGCGGCGCCTCGGTGCGGCTGGACGATCGCAGCGTGGCGCGGCCGGTGCTCACCACGCTCGAGGGCATCGACTTCGAGCTCGACGGCTTCTCCACCGCGAAGGGCGACGCCATCCAGTTCAAGCTCGACTCCATGCTGAACAAGCGCGGCAAGGTGGCGGCCTCGGGGCCGCTGACGATCGCGCCGCTCAAGGCCGATCTCGCCCTCGATCTACGCAACGTCGACCTGCTGCCGCTGCAGCCCTACGTGCTCGAGCAGACCAAGATCGCGATCTCGCGCGGCAACCTCACCACCAAGGGCCGGCTCAAGCTCGACACCGACCGCCGCGGCAAGCTGCTCGCGAGCTTCAGCGGCGACGTCGGGGTGGCGAACTTCGCCTCGGTCGATCGCTTGAACGCGACCGACTTCCTGCGCTGGCGCACGCTCGCGATCGGCGGTATCGACGCGCGCCTTGAGCCCCTTTCGCTCGGCGTCAAGCGCATCGCGCTCGACGATTTCTACACCCGCCTGATCCTCGACAGCCAGGGCCGCCTGAACCTGCGCGAGATCGGCGGCGTCAAGGGTGAGTCCGAAGCGGCCGCGAAGCCGGCGGCTGCCGTCGCGCACACGAAGGAGGTCGAGCAGGGCGAGATGCAGGGTGGGGCGGCCGCCGACGGCCAGCGTACTGCCCCGATCGCGCCCCCAGGCCCGCCGCCCCCGCCGGTGCGCATAGACCGCATCGAGCTCAAGCGCGGCAACGTCGCCTTCAGCGACCGCTTCGTCCGCCCCAACTACGACGCCAACCTGACCGGGCTCGCCGGCACCATCACCGGCTTCTCCACGAGCTCGGACAAGCTCGCCAGGGTGGAGATCGTCGGCAAGGTGGACAAGAGCGCGCCGCTGTCGATCACCGGCGAGCTCAACCCCTTCCGCCAGGATGCCCACCTCGACATCCTCGCCTCGGTGAAGGATTTCGAGCTCACCGGGCTGTCGAGCTACTCCGGCAAGTACGTCGGCTACGGCATCGCCAAGGGCAAGCTGTCGGCGGAGCTCAACTACAAGATCATCGACCGCCAGCTCACCGCGACCAACCGCATTTTCCTCGACCAGCTCACCTTCGGTGACGCGGTGGACAGCCCGGATGCGGTGAACCTTCCGGTGCAGCTGGCGGTGTCGCTGCTCAAGAACAGCCGCGGCGAGATCGACCTCAACCTGCCGGTGAGCGGCACGCTCGACGATCCGCAGTTCAGCGTGTTCGGCCTGGTGATGAAGATGCTGTTCAACCTGATCGGCAAGGCGATCACCTCGCCCTTTGCGCTGCTCGGCTCGGCGCTCGGCGGCGGCGAGGAGCTCTCGCAGCTCGACCTCGCCGCGGGCACGGCCACCCTGGGCGAGGCGGAGCAGGGCAGGCTGAAGACGCTCGCGCAGGCGCTGGTCGATCGCCCCACCTTGCGCCTGGACATCGTCGGCCGTGCCGACCCCGCCTCCGACCTCGACGGCCTGCGCCAGGCGGCGCTGACCAACGCGGTGCGCGCGCAGAAGCTCAAGGCGATGATCGCCAAGGGTCAGGCCGCGCCTTCGATCGAGGAGGTCGAGGTGGGCGAGGCGGAGTACGCCGAGCTGCTGAGGAAAGCCTACCGTGCCGCCGACTTCAAGAAGGAGCGCAATCTGGTCGGCATGGTCAAGGACATTCCTGTGCCCGAGATGGAGGCGCTGATGCGCGCCAACGCGAAGGTCGGTGACGACGACTTGCTGGCTCTGGCGCGCGCACGTGCGCAGGTCGTGCGGGATTGGCTGGCGGGCGAGGGGGGCGTGCCCGGCGAGCGCGTCTTCGTGCTCGAGCCGAAGGTGGAGGCGCTCGGCGAGGGCGGCGAGGTGCAGTTCTCGCTACGCTGATCGGCCGTGGAAATCGCGACTTGCGTCGCTCCTACGGGAGGGTGTCCAGGCGTGACGCCTTCCCGACGCGGAGGTTTTCCACGCGCGTGCCGTTTCCTCCAAGCGTGCGATGTCTTTTCCACGCTCGATGCTTTCTCCCCGCGCGACGTTTTCGTAGGAGCGACGCAAGTCGCGACGCCGTAGGAGCGACGCAAGTCGCGACGCCGCAGGAGCGACGCAAGTCACGATGCCGTAGGAGCGACGCAAGTCACGATGCCGTAGGAGCGACGCAAGTCGCGATGCGGGCATTGACGCAGTGACGACCGACTTCACTCGCACGAACGCCCGAATGCGCCTTGCTGCCCTCAGAACATCCCCATCTCCAGCCGCGCGGCCTCGCTCATCATCTCGCGGCTCCACGGCGGGTCCCAGACCAGGGTGACCTCGGCATCGGCGACGCCGGGAATCTGCAACAGCTTGTCGCGCGCCTCGTCGGCGATCAGGGTGCCCATGCCGCAGCCGGGCGCCGTGAGGGTCATCGCCGCGGCGATACGGAACCTGCCGTCCGCCAGCGGCTCTGCCGTGCATGCATAGACCAGGCCCAGGTTCACGATGTCGATCGGGATCTCGGGGTCGTAGCAGGTGGCGAGTTGCGCCCACGCCGCCTGTTCGACGCGCTCTGCGGTCTGCTCGCCGTCCGCGTCGGCCGGCGGGGCTGCCGACAACTGCGGCTCGAGGCCGAGCGCGTCGGCGTTGCGCTCGTCGATGCGGTAGAGGTTGCCCCCGCACATCACCGTGATCGAGCCGCCCAGGCGCTGGGTCACCAGCGCGTAGGACCCCTCGGGGAGCGTCTCCGCCTTGCCCCAGGGCACGCTCACCGCCGCGCAGTCGCGCTGCAGCACGCGGGAATCGGTTTCGCCGTAGTGGTCGCCCATGATGTGCTCCTCGAGGTCTTATTCGGTGTGTGCGGTTTCGTGCTCGCCGACGAGCGCGTTGTGCAGGGTGTGCCAGGCGAGCGTGGCGCACTTGACCCGCGCGGGAAACTCCTTGACCCCGGAGAGCACTTCCAGCTTGCCGAAGTCGCGCGCCGGGTCGGCGGCCTCGCGGCCTTCGGTGAGCAGCGCGTGGACGTCGCGGAACAGCGCCTCGACCTCTGCGACCGGCTTGCCCTTGACCGCCTCGGTCATCAGCGACGCCGAAGCGGTGGAGATCGCGCAGCCGTGGCCGACGAAGCTCGAGTCGCGCACGATGCCGTCCTCGACCTGCAGGTACACCGTTAGCTGGTCGCCGCACAGCGGGTTGTGGCCGTCGGCGTGGTGATTGGCGGCGGGCAGCGGGCGGTAGTTCCGCGGGTTGCGGTTGTGATCGAAGATCACCTCCTGGTACAGCTCGCGCAGCGAATCCTGCATCCCGCTCATGCCACTCTCCCGTTGCCAGACGCCGTGCCGCCGCGCGTGCCGAACAGTTCCTGCGCCTTGTGGATCGCCGCGACCAGCGCGTCGAGGTCGGCGAGGCCGTTGTAGAGGCCGAGCGAGGCGCGCGCGGTGCCGGGGATGCCGAAGCGCGTCATCAGTGGCATCGCGCAGTGGTGCCCGGCGCGGATCGCCACACCCTCGGCGTCGAGGATGGTGCCGAGGTCGTGCGGGTGGATGCCGTCGACCAGGAAGGACAGGATGCCGGCTTTGCGCTCCGCGGTGCCGACCAGGCGTACCCCGGGGATGGCGGCGAGCGCGCGCGTGCCGTAGTCGAGCAGGGCCTGCTCGTGGACGTGGATGCGCGCGAGCCCGACGCCTTGGACGTAGTCGATCGCCGCAGCCAGCGCGATCGCCCCGGCGATGTTGGGCGTGCCGGCCTCGAAGCGCTGCGGCGGCGGGGCGAAGGTGGTGTTGTCGAAGGCGACGGTACGGATCATGTCGCCGCCACCCTGCCAGGGGGGCATGTGGCGCAGCAGCTCGGCGCGGCCGTAGAGCGCGCCGATGCCGGTTGGGCCGTAGAGCTTGTGGCCCGAGAAGGCGTAGAAGTCGCATCCGATCGCCTGCACGTCCACCGCCTGGTGGGCCACCGCCTGCGCGCCGTCCACGAGTACGACCGCGCCCATCTCGTGCGCGCGCCGCGTCATCTCGGCCACCGGATTGACCGTGCCGAGCGCGTTCGACACATGGGTGATCGCCAGCAGCCGCGTGCGCTCGCCGAGCAGGCCCGCGAAGGCCGCCATGTCGAGCTCGCCGTTGTCCCGCACCGGAATCACCTTGAGCACCGCGCCGGTCTGCTCGCACACGAGCTGCCAGGGCACGATGTTGGAGTGGTGCTCCATGGTGCTGAGCAGGATCTCGTCACCGGCCGCGAGCCGCGGCCGGCCCCAGCTCTGCGCCACCAGGTTGATCGCCTCGGTGGTGCCGCGGGTGAACACGATCTCGTCGGCGCGCGCGGCGTTGAGGAAGCGCTGCACCGTGGCGCGGGCGCCGTCGTAGAGTTCGGTGGCGTGCTGCGACAGCCAGTGCACGCCGCGGTGGATGTTGGCGTTGGACTCGCGGTAGAAGCGCGCCTCGGCCTCGATCACCGCGGCGGGCTTCTGCGTGGTGGCGCCGTTGTCCAGGTAGGCCAGGCGGCGGCCATGCACCGGCCGCGACAAGATGGGGAAGTCGGCGGCAAGGTCCAGGATGGGCGTCTGCGCGCCGGGGTCACACGGAGCGTTCACAGCAGTTCCTCCAGTCGGGCGCCATCGGGCAGGCGTTCTAGCAGCGCGGCGCGGCCGAACGCGCGCAGCGGCGCGTGGGCGATGCGGTCGAGCACCTCGGCGGCGAAGGCGTAGGTCAGCAGCTGGCGTGCGTGCACCGCGTCGACGCCCCGGCTGCGCAGGTAGAAGAGGGCGTCCTCGTCGAGCTGGCCGACGGTGGCGCCGTGGGCGCACTTGACGTCGTCGGCGTAGATCTCGAGCTCGGGGCGGGCGTCGGCCTCGGCCAGGCGGGACAGCAGCAGGTTGTCGCAGCGTTGCATGGCGTCGGTGCGCTGGGCGTCCTGGGCCACCAGGATGCGCCCGGTGAACACCCCGCGCGCGCTGCCGTCGATCAGGCCGCGATAGAACTCGCGGCTGGTGCCCTGCGGGCGGGCGTGGTCGATGCGGGTGTGGTGGTCGACATGGCGGCGGCCGTCGGCGTGGTAGAGGCCGTTCAGCAGCACCTCGGCGCCCTCGCCGGCGAGCCGGGTGCGGATGTCGTTGCGCGCCAGGCGGGCGCCGAAGGACAGCGAGTGCGAGGCGAACACCGCGCCGCGGGCCTGCTCGGCTTCGATCGTCGCCAGGTGGATGGCTTCGGGCGCCTCCTGCTGCAGCTTGAGGTGGGTGACGTGGCTGTCCTGCGCGGCGAGCACGCGGGTGACGGCGGTGGTCAGCGTGCTGCCGGCGGCGCCGGCCGGGTAGTGCTCGACGATCGTTGCCTGCGCGCCGGGCTCGGTGACGACGAGGTTGCGCAGGTGCTGGTCGGCGACGGTCGCGGTGAGGAAGACGAGGTGTATCGGCGGCTCCACGGCGACGCCGCGCCCCAGGCGGATCCAGGCGCCGTCGGCGGCCAGCGCGGCGTTGAGCGCGGCGGGGGCCTCGCCGTCGCCGGCCTGGCCGAAGGCGGCCTCGACCGCCTCGGGGGTCTGCCCGAGCGCATCGGCCAGGCTGCCGATGCGCACGCCGCCGGGAAGCCCGCCGATGGCGGACAGCGCGGGGGCGAAGTGCCCATCCACGAAGACCACCCAGTGGCCGTCGTCGCCGGCGGACTCCACGGCCTTCCGCGCGGGGTCCTGTGCTGTGCCCAGCGCTGCCCGGTAGCGCGCGCGCAGGTCCGCCACGACCGCCTCGGGCGCGACCGTCTCGCGCACCGCCAGCGCCTGCTGCGCCATGAAGGCGAGCGAGGTGTGTCGCCAGTTCTCGCGCCGTGTCGTCGGCCAGCCTTCGTCGGCGAAGCGGTCGATGGCGTCCTCGCGCAGGCGGACGAGCCAGGGCAGGTCGGCGCCGGGCAGATCGGCAGCGGTGTCGCGCTGGCGTCCGAGCCAGAAGTCGATCGCGCTCATGGCCGCGCTCCCGCGGACGCGCCGCCGGCCTTGTCGCCCTGCGCCGCGTCGATCCAGCCGTAGCCGTGCTCTTCCAGCTCGAGCGCGAGCTCGCGCCCGCCCGAGCGCACGATGCGGCCCTGCGACAGCACGTGCACCTTGTCCGGAACGATGTAGTCGAGCAGGCGCTGGTAGTGGGTGATGACGATCATCGAGCGCGCGGGCGAGCGCAGGCGATTGACGCCCTCGGCGACGATCTTCAGCGCATCGATGTCCAGGCCCGAGTCGGTCTCGTCCAGCACCGCGAGCCTGGGCTCGAGCAGCGCCATCTGCAGCACCTCGTTGCGTTTCTTCTCGCCGCCGGAGAAGCCCTCGTTCACCGAGCGGTAGAGGAATTCCTCCTTCATTCCAACCGCCTTCATCTCGGCCTTCACCCGCGCGAGGAAGTCCATCGCGTCGTATTCCGGCAGCCCGCGGTGGCGGCGCACCGCGTTGACTGCGGCCTTGAGGAAGTAGGCGTTCGACACGCCGGGGATCTCGACCGGGTACTGGAAGGCGAGGAAGAGCCCGGCGCGCGCGCGCTCCTCGGCGGGCAGGGCGAGCAGGTCGGCGCCGTTCCAGTCGACGCTGCCGTCGGTGACGGTGAAGGTCTCGCGTCCGGCCAGCACCTGGGCGAGCGTGCTCTTGCCCGAGCCGTTGGGACCCATGATCGCGTGCACCTCGCCGTCCGCGACCTCGAGGTTCAGGCCCTTGAGGATCGCCTTGCCGTCAATCGCGGCGTGCAGGTTGTTGATTTTAAGCATGTTTGTTCTCCGGATTTCCATCTCGATGTCGCAAGTGGCGCCCCCGTAGGAGCGACACAAGTCGCGATCGTGCTTCTCGGGCCTTGGATCGCGACTTGCGTCGCTCCCACGAAAAAACGCACGGCCCCGTTTCCATGTGGGCGCCGGCTCAGCCGACGCTGCCTTCGAGGCTCACGCCCAGCAACTTTTGTGCTTCCACCGCGAATTCCATCGGCAGCTCCTTGAACACCTCGCGGCAGAAGCCATTGACGATCATCGACACCGCGTCCTCGGCGCTGATGCCGCGCTGCATCGCGTAGAAGAGCTGGTCCTCGCCGATGCGCGAGGTGGTGGCCTCGTGCTCGACGTGCGCCGTGGGGTGGCGGACCTCGATGGTCGGGAAGGTGTGCGCCGCGCAGCGGTCGCCGATCAGCAGCGAGTCGCACTGGGTGTAGTTGCGCGCGCCCTCGGCCTTGGGGGTGATCTTGACCAGGCCGCGGAAGGTGTTGCTGCCGCGCCCGGCCGAGATGCCCTTGCTGAGGATGGTGCTGCGGGTGTTGCGCCCCATGTGGATCATCTTGGTGCCGGTGTCGGCCTGCTGCAGGTTGTTGGTCAGCGCCACCGAGTGGAAATCGCCCACCGAATCGTCGCCGCGCAGGATCACGCTCGGGTACTTCCACGTGATCGCCGAGCCGGTCTCGACCTGGGTCCAGGAGATGTGCGAGCGCGCGCCGCGGCAGTCGCCGCGCTTGGTGACGAAGTTGTAGATGCCGCCCTTGCCGTCCTTGTCACCCGGGTACCAGTTCTGCACGGTGGAATACTTGATCTTGGCGTCGTCGAGCGCGATCAGCTCGACCACCGCGGCGTGGAGCTGGTTCTCGTCACGCATCGGCGCGGTGCAGCCTTCGAGGTAACTGACGGACGCGCCTTCCTCGGCGATGATCAGCGTGCGCTCGAACTGGCCGGTGTCGCGGGCGTTGATGCGGAAGTAGGTGGACAGCTCCATCGGACACCTCACGCCCTTGGGGATGAAGACGAAGGAGCCGTCGGAGAACACCGCGGAGTTGAGCGCGGCGTAGAAATTGTCGCCCGGCGGCACCACGGTGCCGAGGTACTTGCGCACCAGCTCGGGGTGTTCCTTCACCGCCTCGGAGAAGGAACAGAAGATCACGCCGTGGGCGCCCAGCTCCTTCTTGAACGTGGTCGCCACGCTCACCGAGTCGAACACTGCATCCACCGCCACGCCGGCCAGGCGCGCGCGTTCGTGCAGCGGCACGCCGAGCTTCTCGAAGGTGCGCAGCAGCTCCGGATCGACCTCGTCCAGGCTCATGGGACCGTCCTTCTTCGACTTCGGCGCCGAGTAGTACACGATGTCCTGGAAGTCCACCGGCGGGAACTGCACCGCAGCCCAGGTCGGCGGGCTCATCGTCAGCCAGTGACGGTAGGCCTCGAGGCGCCAGTCGAGCAGCCATTCGGGTTCGCCCTTGCGTGCCGAGATAATCCGGATGATGTCTTCCGACAGACCCTTGGGCACGGTGTCGGTGTCGAGCGTGGTCTCGAAGCCGGCGGCGTAGTCCTGCTCGAGGAAGGCACCGATCGCATCGCCGCGGCGGGCAGGGGAGGCGATGGAGGCCGAGGAAGGGGTCGAAGTGGGGGCAGAGGTGGGGGCGTTCATCATCAGATCTCCTGTTCGTCTGCGCGCGCTGCGGGGAGGCAGGCCGCGGCGCTGCGCGCGGGGCCATGCATGCGGTGTTCGGTGGTGTGCGGGGCGGGGAAGGCGGCGCCGTGGACGGGGTGGACCATGTCGGCAATATTCACCGCCTGCAGCGCCTGGCGCACCACGGTGTTGATCCGCATCCAGTTCTCGCGGATACGGCAGTCGGACTCGATCGCGCACACGCCGCTGCTCGAGCTGCACTCGGTGAGCCCGAAGGCCTGCTCCTCGAGCGCGTCGATCACGTCGGCCACGGTGATTCGGTCGGGCGGACGGGCGAGCGCGTAACCGCCATGCGCGCCGCGCTGGCTGCTCACCAGCTCGTGGCGGCCGAGCGTCTTGAGCACCTTGCTGACCGTGGGCAGACCGAGGCCGAGCGCTTCGGCGAGGCCGGCGGCGCTGTGCAGTCGATCCGGATGCCCGGCCATGTGGGTCAGGATCAGGGTGCCGTAATCGGTGAGTTTGCTGATGCGCAGCATGTCGATGTGCTCGCGTGGGTGGTGTCGGAATTAAAAGTACCAAAACGGTACTGTATAGTCAAGCCGTGGCATCTCGACTGCGGGGACCAAGACTTGTGTCGCCCAGGCGTCCCGCGCCCTGCCTGCCGTAGGAGCGACGCAAGTCGCGATTGCAGCGCACCGGGTCTGCGCCAGCGCCGCGGGGCCACCCGATCGCGACTTGCGTCGCTCCTACCGGACGCCCCGGAGCGCGCCGGGGGCTGGGGGCGCGACGGTTTTCGTGGGAGCGAAGCAAGTCGCGATCGGGCGGCGCAGTCATGCCCTTGCGCTCGCTCCGCCGCTGCAAGCGCGACTTGCGTCGCTCCTACCGGACGCCCCGGGGCGCGCCGGGGGCTGGAGACGCGACGGTTTTCGTGGGCGCGACGCAAGTCGCGATCTGCGCTGCAATCCCCCGCGCAGGGGTTCAGGGGTGCGTCGCGCTGGCGTGGTGGTGCAGCGCGGCTATCATTCCATCAGGGCGCGCGCTTGCGCCGGCATGACGATTGCGAGGACTTCGACACCATGGAACCCGTCGGCGGCTGCAGCTATGTCATCCGCCTGTGCAGCGGCGAACTGCGCCGGTGGCGCTTTGAAGGCGTGGATCAACGCGGATTCGGCTGGTGGCTGGACGAGGAGACCGGACTCGGCTTTTCGGACGCGAGCCTGATGTACGCCTGGGAAATCCTGGAGCGCGCCGACGATGGCTGAACCCTGGACCTTGCGCCTGGCGCTCGCCTATCCGGCCTCGTTGGCGGTGCCGTGCGCCGGTCTGGTCGTGCTGGCGATGAGTTCGCAGCCGACCGCCGCTGCGGGCCCGGGCCTCGCCGCCGTGCTGGTGGTGGCGGGCTTGGCCGCGTGGACGCTGATCGAATACGTCCTCCACCGCTGGATGCTGCATGGGATCGAGCCCTTCCAGCGCTGGCACCTGGCCCATCACCGCCATGCCGGGGTGACGATCCGCGTACCGGTGCTGTTCAGCGTGCTGCTGGTGCTGGCAGTGGTCGGCTTGCCGGCGCTGATTTCGGGTGGCAGCGCATACGCGGCGCCCTTGTCGGCGGGCATGCTGCTCGGCAACCTGCTGCAGGAGGCGGTGCACCACCGCCTGCACGACACCCGCCCGGCGGGGCGCTGGCTGGAGGCGCGGCGGCGGCTGCACGGCTTCCACCATTTTTGCGACGAGCGCCGCGGCTACGGCACGGTGACGGATCTTTGGGACCGCGTCTTCGGCACGCTGCCGCCGCCACACCGCTGAAGAGCGGGCGCTGCAAGCCGCTGCGGCGGCTCCCAAAGTGCCCGTGTCCTTGAAAGACGCTTTCCAAGCTGCGGCCGTGTCCTCAGCGCCGCGGGCGCGCCACTCGCCAGACCAGCACCAGCCAGCCGGCGATCATCAGGCTGCCGCCGATCGGGGTGACCGCCCCCAGCCAGCGCGGCGCACCCAGCGCCATCGCGTAGAGCGTGGTGCAGAAGATCAGCGTGCCGCCGGCGAGCAGCGAAGCCGGGAGGCTGCCGCCCTGTACGCGCGCCGCGCCGATCGCGAGCAGCCCGAGCGCGTGCCACATCTGGTACTGCACCGCGGTCTGCCACCAGCCTTGGGCGGCGGCATCGAGCGCCCCGCGCAGCGCATGCGCACCGAAGGCGCCGAGCGCGACGCCGAGGGCAGCGAGCAGGGCGCCGGCGAGGAGGGGAGCGCGGGAGGCGGGATCGGTCATGGAGAGGGGTGCGAGCTAGCTGTGACGGTGGCGATCATCGAGCCGATGCGAGAGAACGATGGCGGTCCTAGCGCCTTGCGGCGCTCCTGCAGAGACATCGCGGCGTCGGCCCCTGCAGGAGCGCCGGCAGCCGCGCATTCACGATCTGCTGGCGATGCTTCGCGCCACTCAGGCCAGGCCTTCCGCCTTCAGCGCCGCCTGTACCGCCGGACGCGCCGCCACGCGGGCCTGAAAGGCGCTCAGGTTGGGCCACTTCGCCAGGTCGATGCCGACGAACTTCATCCAGCTCAGCACGGTGAACAGATAGCCGTCGGCGACGCTGAAGTCCTCGCCCAGCAGGTAGGACTTGCCATCGATCTGCTCGTTTACATAGCCGAGGCGGCGCTCGAGGTTGGCGCCGGCGATCTCCTTCCACTCCTTGCCCGAGGCCGGGTTGAAGAAGGGGCTGCAGGACTTGTGCAGCTCGGTGCCGATGAAGTTGAGCCATGACTGCAGGCGGTAGCGCTCGATCGTGCCGTTGGCCGGCGCGAGCTTCTTCTGCGGCGCCTGGTCGGCGATGTACTGCACGATCGCCGCGCCTTCGGTGAGCAGCTCGCCGCTGTCGAGCAGCAGCGCCGGGACGTAGCCCTTGGGGTTGCTTTTCCAGAAGTCGGCGCCGCTGGCGGTCACCTTGGTCTTGAGGTCGACCGACTCGGTCTCGTAGGGCAGGCCGGATTCTTCCAGCGCGATGTGGGGCGAGAGCGAGCAGGCACCGGGTTTGAAGTAGAGCTTCATGTTGTCTCCTGGTCGAGGGGTTGGGAGCCACGATTATGCCCCGACGCGCCATGAAACAGTCGCGCGCCGCCGGTGGGGCGGGGGGTAGGAGCGACGCAAGTCGCGATTGCAGCGTTCGGACTCCCGCCGGCGTCCTTCGCAGCAGCGAGGCCGATCGCGACTCGCGTCGCTCCTACGCAAAACCGCGGGGGTCGTCCGCTGCGGTCGGGGCGATGCGCAGCGGCACTGTGACCGGGCCGTCGTTGATGAGTTGCACCTTCATGTCGGCGCCGAAGCGGCCGGTCTCCACCTGCGCGTGGGCGGCGCGGGCACGGGCGACGAAATGCTCGTAGAGCGCCTGGCCGGTGTGCGGGTCTGCGGCCTTGGTGAAGCTCGGCCGGTTGCCGCCCGAGGTGTCGGCGGCGAGGGTGAACTGGCTCACCACCAGCAGCCCGCCTCCGACGTCCTGCACCGAGCGGTTCATCTTCCCGGCTTCGTCGGCGAAGATGCGCAGCTTGAGGATCCTGGCGAGCAGCTTGTCGGCCTCGGCGGGCGTGTCGCCGCGCTCGGCGCACACCAGCGCGAGGAGGCCGGGGCCGATCTCGCCGATGGTCTCGCCATCGACGATCACACGCGCTTCGGAGACGCGCTGCAGGACTGCGAGCATCGGGGTTTCTCGTGAAAGCCGTGGTCTGTGCGGAAAGCCGCGGGAAACGGGGAAGAAAGGAAACGGAAGGAAACGGGGACAGACCACGATTTCGCAGGAAATGCGCGGTCTGTCCCGGACAGACGCATCAAGAACTACGTCAGACCGCCGCCAGCGCCTGCTCCAGATCGGCAACGATGTCGTCGATGTGCTCGATGCCGATCGACAGTCGCACCATGTCGGGCGACACGCCGGCCTTGGCGAGTTCGGCCGGCGAGAGCTGGCGGTGGGTGGTGGAGGCGGGGTGGCAGGCGAGCGACTTGGCGTCGCCGATATTCACCAGGCGGGTGATGAGCTTCAGCGCATCCTGGAAGCGGCCGCCGGCTTCAAAGCCGCCCTTGACCCCGAAGGACAGGATGCCCGAGGCGCGCCCGCCCATGTACTTCTGCACCAGGGCGTGGTCGGCGTGGTCGGGCAGGCCGGCGTAGTTCACCCACTCGACCTTGGCGTGCTTCTTCAGGTACTCGGCGACCTTGATCGTGTTGGTGCAGATGCGGTCCATGCGCAGCGCCAGGGTCTCGATGCCCTGCAGGATCAGGAAGCTGTTGAAGGGCGAGATCGCCGCGCCGGTGTTGCGCAGCGGCACCACGCGCGCGCGGCCGATGAAGGCGGCTGCACCCAGAGCCTCGGTGTAGCACACGCCGTGGTAGGAGACGTCGGGCTCGTTGAGGCGCTTGAAGCGCGCCTTGTGCTCGGCCCAGGGGAACTTGCCCGAGTCGACGATCACGCCGCCGATCGAGTTGCCGTGGCCGCCGAGGTACTTGGTGAGCGCGTGCACCACGATGTCGGCGCCGTGCTCGAAGGGGCGGCACAGGTAGGGCGAGGGCACGGTGTTGTCCACGATCAGCGGCACGCCGGCCTTGTGCGCGATCTCGGCGAGACGGCCGATGTCGGTGACGTTGCCGAGCGGGTTGCCCACCGATTCGCAGTAGATCGCCTTGGTACGCGCGTCGATGAGCGCGGCGAAGCTGTCGGGGTCGCGGTAGTCGGCGAAGCGCACCTCGATGCCGAACTGAGGGAAGGTATGCGCGAACAGGTTGTAGGTGCCACCGTACAGCGTCGACGCCGAGACGATGTTGTCGCCGGCTTCGGCGATGGTCTGGATGGCGTAGGTGATCGCCGACATGCCCGAGGCCACGGCGAGCGCGCCGATGCCGCCTTCGAGCTGGGCCACGCGTTGCTCGAGCACCGCGGTGGTCGGGTTCATGATGCGGGTGTAGATGTTGCCCTGCACCTTGAGGTCGAAGAGGTCCGCGCCGTGCTGGGTGTCGTCGAAGGCGTACGAGGTGGTCTGGTAGATCGGCACCGCGACGGCCTTGGTGGTGGGATCGGGCGAGTAGCCGCCGTGCACGGCGATGGTCTCGAGCTTCATGGGTCAGGTCTCCCCTTGGGTGAAAGTGGCGGGGAGTATAGCCAGCGCGGGCGGGATGGCGGAACCGCCGCATGCGCGTGGTGCTTCGATGCCGGCGGCGCGCTGGTCTATCCCTGGGTGCGAACTGCGACGCAGACACGGTTGCGGCCGCCGCGCTTGGCACGGTAGAGCGCGGCATCGGCGTCACCGAGGACGCGGGCGGGATCCCCTCCCGACACGAGGGCAAGACCGAGGCTGATGGTGAGCGACACCGCGCCGGCCGCGGTCGCCGCGGGCGCCGCCTCCACGCTACGGCGCAGGCGTTCGGCGAGGGTGAGGGCGGTGTCGGCGTCGACGTCGTCGAGCAGCACGGCGAATTCCTCGCCGCCGAGGCGGCCCGCCCGGTCGTGCTGGCGCAGGCCGCCGCGGATCAGCCGTGCCGCGTGCTGCAATACCTCGTCGCCGACCGGGTGCCCGTGGGTGTCATTGACGTGCTTGAAGTGGTCGATGTCGATCATCAACAGTGCGCTGCCGCGCGCGGGCTCGCGCCGGGCGTCGTCGAGCGCGGCGTCCAGGCACGCCAGGAAGCTGCGCCGGTTGGGCAGCCCGGTCAGCGGGTCGGTGGCGGCGAGCTCCGCCAGCCGGCGTTCGCGCTCCTTGCGCTCGGTGACGTCGCGCAGCAGCCACACGCGGCCGAGGCGTCGCCCGTCGTGCTCGATCGGCAGCCAGTCGATCTCCAGCGTGCGACCCTTCACGCCCTCCACTTCGACCGTGGCGCGCTTCTCCGCCGTGAGGTCGGCGTCGGGCCGATGCAGCCACCCCATGCGCTCCGTACCCAGCCGCTCGCACAGCGCCGCGTGCGTGAGGCCGATCAGTTCGTCCGGGGCGGCCGCGAGACCGAGCAGTTCGCAGAACCCCCGGTTCACCGAGCTGATCAGGCCGTCCTGGTCTTCCATCAGGACGCCGCCCGGGAAGCGCTCGAGCACCGTCTTCAGGCGCAGGCGCTCGGTGGCGAGCGCCATCCGCGTGCGGTACTTGTCGGAGATGTCGACCAGGGTCCAGACGGTGTCGCTGTCGGGGTCCTCCGGGTCCAGCATCACGCCATGTACGTCGAACCAGCGTTTCTTGCCACGATTGTCGCGCAAGGGCAGTTCGATGTTGACCTGTCCGCCGGCCCGCAGCGCCGCGTAGTGCTGCGGGATGAAGATGGCCTGGTCCTCGTGCAGGGCGAGGTCGGTGAGCTTGAGTCCGCCGATCGGGGTCGAGGGCGGCGCGAAGATCTCGTGGGCGCGGCTGTTGGCTTCGAGGATGTCGAGGTCGGCGTCGAGCATGGCGATGGCGGCCGCGCTGTGGTCGAGGAGGGCCCGACGCAACTGCGTGGCGGCGACCCGTGCGGTGATGTCGGAGAAGGTGCCCACGAGACGCCGCGGGCCACCCTGCGCGTTGGTCTCCACGACGCTGCCGCGGGCGTGGATCCAGACCCAGCGCCCGGACGCGGCGCGCAGGCGGAAGTCGCCCGCCACGGGAGCGTCGGGCGTCGCGCTCGGCACGGCGCGCAGCATCGCGTCCTGGCGCTGGCGATCGGCCGGATGGACGAGCGCGCAAAAGTCGTCGAAGCACATCTCCGAGCCCAGTTCCGGACGATCGAGCATCTCGAGGATGCGCTCGTCGAGCGCGATGCGGTCGCGGGCGAGATCCCACGACCACAGGCCGTCGCGGACGGCGTCGACCGCCTGGCGCAGGCGCGCCTCGCTTTCGCGCAACTGCTGCGCAGCCACCTGGCGCTCGGTGATGTCGTGCACATAGCCGTGCCACAGCGTGTCGCCTTCGGGCGTGCGCTCGGGGTTGGCTTCGCCGAGCAGCCAGCGCAGCCGGTCGCCCTCGCCCCGCACGCGGAATTCGCATCGCCAGGGCGCGAGGTTCGCGGCCGAGCGGAGGATGCTGTCGCGCAGACGGTCCAGATCGTCGGCGTGGACGCGCTCGAACAGGCGCATCGCCGAATCCTGCAGCCCCTCGGGCCCCACCCCGTAGAGTTCGCGCACGCCCGGGCTGCAGTAGGGCATGGAGGTGCTGCCGTCCGCACGCAGCAGGAACTGGTAGGCCATGCCCGGAAAGTGACCGACCAGCTTCTCCAGCCGCCTGCGGGCGCGGCCGAGCTCTTCGCCCTGGCGGGCGTGGCGGCGCCAGAGCAGGCTGATCAGCAAGGCCGCTGCCAAGAGCAGCAGCGAGCCCAGGCCGCTGCGGAGGCGGTTGTCGCGGATCGTGCCGCGCACCGGGGCGAGCGCGTCCGCCTTGCTCAGCCCGAGCGCGGCGACGACGGGAAAGCCCGCAACGCGGTGCCAGGCGTAATAACGCTCGACGCCGTCCAGTGGCGCGGTCGCATCGAAGTTGCCCTGCAGCGCCACGCGATCGAGCAGATAGGGGCGGTCGGACGGCACCGAGCGCCCGATGGCTCCCGCGGTCCGGTTGGAGTGGGCGAGGAAGTGACCATCGTCGAGCACGAGCGCCGCCACGTCCGAGGTCCCCGGATAGAGTTCCCTCAGTGCCCGGGTGAGATGGGCGACCGACACCGACAGGACGATCACGCCGCGCAGTCGCCCCTCCTCCACGAGCGCACGGGAAAACGGCACGATCCAGGCGCCGGTCATGCGTCCGCGGTAGGGCTGGCCGATGAAGAGGCCCTTGTCCCCTTCCAGATGGACGCGAAAATGCCCGAAGTCCGCGATGCCGTAGCGCTCGAGTTCGAGCGGCAGGCGCTCGCCGACGGTGGAGTAGAGGAGCCGCCCCTCGGCATCGGCGACGTCGATGCCGACCAGGGCGTCTTCGGGAAGCGCAAGGTGCGCACGCACGAGGGCGTCGCGCGCGCCCTGCGGACCTTCCTTCAGCCAATGCTCGCCCAGGTGCAGGGAAAGATAGTCGAGCTTGCGGAACAGCGCTCCGGTGTGAAGCGCCAATGCGTGTGCGGTCTGCAGGGCACGCAACCGGGTCAGGCTCTCGGCCTGGGAGACGAGCGCGGTGTGCTAGTGGTCGAGCTGCAACCAGTAGCCGCCGAGCAGTACCGTGAACGCCAGCCAGGCAACCACCAGCCTGCCCGCGATCCCGTCACTGCGAACGAGGGCGGCGACCGTGGCGCGCGAACGATACAGGAAGGAGGAGAGGGGCAAGTCGGTTTCACCGATCTGTAATGGTCAAAGTCTATCAAGTTGCGAGGAAATCCGAGCGGACGATTGTTACGCGGCACGACGACTTCCCTTGCGCCGGATCGCTGCGCCTCGGGCATCATGGCGCGCTTCACAACCCGAGAGGCAGGCAAAACCCATGTACCCCATCCACGACACCGACGCGCAGTTGCTGCTGGCGACCCTGATCGCCGCAAAGAGGCGACCCGCCGCGCTGGCCGATATCGTCGCGGCCGCCGAGTTCATGGGCTTTCCGGTCACCGCCCCCGCGGCGTGGGCGGTGGCCTTCGAGCGCTTCGTCACCCACGGCCTGTTGACCACGGCGGGCGAGGGCTACGTGCTGACGCCGCTGGCCGTGCAGCTGGTCGAGGGCCTGCCGAGGAAGGCCGAGGCCGATGAGCGCGTGTTCCTGCTGCGCGAGCGCCTGTCGGCGTACAAGCCGGCCACCGAGCATGCGGCAATCGCGATCGGCGCCGAGCACTTCGAGGCGGCGCTGCGCGAGCATGCCAGGCTGGCGCAGCAGGGCGGCAAGAACCTGCTGATGCCCAAGCCCAAGCGTGACGACGAGGACGAGCGCAGGCGTCCGTACGGCGGCCGGCCCGGCGGCGGCCGCTTCGGCAATGCGCGGCGGCGTCCCTGATGGCGTAGTGGCGGTCCGCGCGAGGCGCTCGCCGCCCGGTTCTTGCCTTAACCGAAGCGGGTCGGCGGTACCGATCGCGCCACGCTGTCCGGCTCGGTCACCGGCTCGCCAGCCAGCGTGCGCAGCGGGATCACGCCCGCCCACACCGGCCAGTCCAGGTCTTCCTCGTCGTCCTTCACGCCCCAGTCGCGCACCTTGGCCGACGCCTCGTCGAGCGCAATCCGCAGCACGCTGGTGGCGTTCAGCTCCTTCTCCGTGATCGGGCGCAGCGTGTCCCAGCGTCCGGGGTAGAGGCCGTCGATGAAGGCGCGCAGGCTGGCGAGCTTGTGTGCGGGCTCGGTCACCGCCTCGAAGCGGCCGTAGACCACCACCGAGCGGTAGTTCATCGAGTGGTGCATCGCCGAGCGCGCCAGCACCAGGCCGTCGGCGAGTGCGATCGTCACGCAGGCCTCGCCCTCGGTCAGCGCCTTCAGCATGCGCGAGGCCTTGGCGCCGTGGAGGTAGAGGTGCCCGCCCTCGCGCCAGTGGATCGTGGGAATGGCATGGACCGCGCCGTCGAGCTGGAAGGCGACGGTGCACAGCATCGCCGCATCGACGATCGCGGCGATGGTGTCGGCGTCGTAGTGCGCGCGCTCGGGCAGGCGGCGCACGCGGGTGCGCGGGGAGGGGGCAGGTCGGGTGGGGCGGGGCATGGCGTCGAGGCTCCGAGGGGTTCGATCACCTTATCCTAGGTTCGTGGTGGTACCTTTCGTAGTGCCACAAGGACCTTCCAGATTGGAGCCACGATGGAGCTCGACTGGCTGCTCGCCCCACCCTTGCCCGCGGCGGTGCCGCGCCAGCGCGTGCTCTATCTCCGCCTGCGCGAGGCCATCCTGTCGGGCCGGCTGGCGGCCGACACGCGCCTGCCCGCCAGCCGCAGCCTCGCGGCGACGCTCGGCATCGCACGCAACACGGTGCTGTTCGCCTATGAGCAGCTCGTCGCCGAAGGCTGCCTGGTGGCGGATCGCCACGGGACGCGGGTGGCACAACTGCCCGCCGCACCGGGCGCCTCGCAGCCCGTGTCCCGCACACAGGGGCCGCCGCCGGTGCTGTCCGCGCGCGCGGCTGCGGCGCTGCAACGCGAGCCGGCGCGCGACGCCGAAGCGCTGCCGTTCTCGCCCGGCGTGCCGGACTTCGGTGCCTTCCCCTTCCGTGCCTGGCGCGCCTGCCTCGAGCGCGCGTGGCGCGACGCCGGCTGGCGTCAGCTCGGTTACGCCGCGCACGGTGGCGATCCGAGCCTGCGTGCGGCGCTCGCGGCCCACCTCGGCAGCGTACGCGGCCTCGCGGTGGATGCCGCGCAGCTCCTCATCACCAGCGGCACGCAGGCGGGGCTCGACCTGTGCGCGCGCCTGCTCGCCGATCACGGCGACACGGTCTGGGTGGAGAACCCGGGCTACCTTGCCGCCCGCGTCGCCTTCGGGCTCGCCGGCCTGCAGGTGCACGACGTCATGGTCGATGACGAGGGGCTGGCCCCCGGCGCGGAAGACTGGCTGCGCCATCCGCCGCGGATGATCATGACCACCCCCTCGCACCAGTACCCCAGCGGGCGGGTGATGTCGCTGCCGCGCCGGTTCGCGCTCATCGAGCGTGCCCGTGCGGCTGGGACCTGGATCGTCGAGGACGACTACGACAGCGAATTCCGCCGTGCCGGTCCGGCACCGCCCGCGCTGTTCGGCCTGCAGCCCGGCGCCACGGTCGTGTACGCCGGCACCTTCAGCAAGACGCTGTATCCGGGCCTGCGCCTGGGCTATCTCGTCCTGCCGCGCACCATCGCGGCGGACTTCATCCACGCTGCGGCGCGCGCCACGCGCGCCGGGCAGGGCATCGAGCAGCGCGCGCTCGCCGACTTCATCGGGCGCGGGCATTACATCACCCATCTCCGTCGCATGCGGGCGCGCTACAACGCCCGCCAGGCTGCGCTGCGTGCCGCCCTGCGGCAGGCCTTCGGTCCCGGGCTGCTGCTGTCGGGCGGAGAAGCCGGGCTGCATCTGGTGATGTGGCTGCCCGACGAGCTGCCCGATGTCGCGGTGGCGCAGCGCGCCGCGCAAGTGGGGCTGGGCGTGCGCGCGCTGTCCGCCTACGCGCGCCCGCCGGTGCGCTGCAACGGGCTGGTGCTCGGCTATGGGAACCTGGACGAGGGCGCGGTCGAAGGGGCGGTGGCGCGGCTGAAGCGGGCGGTGGAGGATGCGTCTGCAGGGCCGAGGTCGCCGATCGGGGCTGCCCGATGCTGAAAGTGAGCGGCTCTTCGTTTCCGAACTTGGGCGCCGGCCTTGGGTGCGACGATGCGCAGCCGTTACACTCCGCGCCCTGACTCGTTCGCACTCTCCGGAAGCTCCCATGGCCCAACTCGTCCTCCACCCCGGCAAGGAACGCTCGCTGTTCCGCCGCCATCCCTGGATCTTCGCCGGCTCGGTGGACCGGCTCGAGGGCCGCGCGCGGCCGGGCGACACGGTGACCGTGGTGACGGCCGAGGGCAAGGCGCTGGCGCGGGCGGCGTGGTCGCCGTCCTCGCAGATCCGCGCGCGGGTGTGGAGCTTCGATGCCGAGGCGGCGATCGACCACGCCTTCTTCAAGCGCGCGGTGGCGGCCTCGGTGGCGCGCCGCGCGGCGATCCCGGCGCTGCGCGGGCAGGAGGGTGTGCGCCTGATCCACGGCGAGTCCGACGGTCTGCCGGGCGTGATTGCCGACCGCTACGGCGAGGTGGTGGTGCTGCAGCTCACCAGTGCGGGCGCGGACAAGTGGCGCGAGGCCATCGTCGCCGGGCTGGTGCAGGCCACCGGCTGCGCGGCGGTGTACGAGCGTTCCGACTCCGAGGTGCGCGGGCTGGAAGGTCTGGAGTCGCGCACCGGCTGCGCGCATGGTGCGCTGCCGGCGGGCGGGCTCACCATCGTCGAGAACGGCGTGCGCATGGAGGTGGACGCCGAGGGCGGGCACAAGACCGGCTTCTATCTCGACCAGCGCGACAACCGCCTGCTCACCGGCCAGCTCGCGGGCGGGCGCACGGTGCTCAACTGCTTCTGCTACACCGGCGGCTTCTCGCTGCAGGCGCTCGCCGGCGGGGCGGCCTCGGTGCTGTCGATCGACTCGTCCGGCCCGGCGCTGGCGTCGGCGCGGCGCAACCTCGCGCTCAACCCGCAACTCGACGCCGAGCGCGCCGAGTGGCTGGAGGCGGACGTGTTCAAGGCCCTGCGCGCGCTGAAGGACGATGGCCGCAAGTTCGACCTGATCGTGCTCGACCCGCCCAAGTTTGCGCCCTCGGCCGCGCACGCCGAGCGCGCCGCGCGCGCCTACAAGGACATCAACCTGTTCGGCTTCCGCCTGCTGAACCCGGGCGGCATCCTGATGACCTATTCGTGCTCGGGCGGCATCGGGCAGGAGCTGTTCCAGAAGATCGTCGCCGGCGCGGCCATAGACGCCGGGGTGGATGCGCGCATCCTGTACCGCCTGTCGGCCGCGCCGGACCACCCGATCGGGCTGGCCGTGCCGGAGGGCGAATATCTCAAGGGGCTGGCCTGCCAGGTGGGGTGAGCGGGACTGCCCTGTGGCGCGGCGGGTGCGGCAGGAATCGCATGCTCGCGTTTCTTCACGGTCCGGATCGCGACTCGCGTCGCTCCCACGGCACGCCTCATAGGTGCGGTGGTTCTTGTAGGAGCGACGCCAGTCGCGATTGCGGCCGCCCGGGCGGCGACCGACGGCGGCGAGGGCCGGACGGGGGAATCGCGACTTGCGTCGCTCCTACGGCGCGCTGTGGAGCCGCGGTGGTTCTTGTGGGAGCGACGCCAGTCGCGATCGGGCCGCCGGGCGGCGACCGACGGCGGCGAGGGCCGGACGGGGGAATCGCGACTTGCGTCGCTCCTACGGCGCGCTGCGGAGCCGCGGTGGTTCTTGTGGGAGCGACGC